>Ga0209519_10001109_pt1 | contig 11756 bp, 15 predicted proteins | sample Rifsed13ft1_FD_184005 | JGI IMG/M metagenome (GOLD analysis project Ga0209519, IMG submission 184005) | Soil microbial communities from Rifle, Colorado, USA - sediment 13ft 1 (version 2) | ecosystem: Environmental > Terrestrial > Deep subsurface > Rock core/Sediment | place: Rifle, Colorado...
GGGCACTTATTTGTGATGAAATAGGTTAATTTATAACAGCATCTTTTGTCAAGGGTTTTTCTGAGTTTGTGCAAAGCCAATTTAGAAATGTCCGGTTTTTACCAAAATACATTTTAAGCAGTTCATATTTTCTATACCATACGCAAGCCTTGACGCAGGTATAAGAGCATGTTAATCTGCGGTCAAGATTGATATTTGGTTTACAGTATCAAATTTATAAAGGGGAATGTATGGAGGCAGATATTATACCATTAATTGTTGGCCTGTTAGTCTTCATTTCAAGCTTAATATCCCTTAAGGCCGGGCTGTCCGTAGCGATAATAGAAATCATTTCAGGTGTTGTGGCAGGCGCCTTCGGTCTCACGGCAGAAGAATGGATGATGTATCTGGCGAGTTTCGGAGGGATTGTTTTAACCTTTCTGGCAGGAGCCGAGGTTGATACCGGCCTGATGAAAGAGAAATTTAAAGAGGGCTTTCTTATCGGCTTTTTTTCTTTCTTGACACCCTTTGCCGGAGGATTTCTCTGCGCCTATTATATTGCTGGCTGGACATTGTATGCATCCCTTATTACCGGAATAGCGTTATCAGAAACATCCCTTGCTGTCGTTTACTCGGTCTTAGTTGAAACCAACCTGTCAAACAGCGATATCGGCAGGATGCTCATGGCGTCAACATTTATAACCAACACATGGACTGCCGTTGCGCTTAGCATCTTGTTCGCTAAACCGACATTGTATGCTGCTGTCTTTGTTTTAGTTTCTATAGCGGTAATATTTATTGCAACAAAATTTTCCCATCATGTCTTTGATAATCCGAGGCTGAAAAATAAGGTGATAGAGCCTGAAATAAAATATATCTTTCTCCTTCTGCTCGTATTTATGTATTTTGCGCGTCTCGGGGCTGGTCATGCCATACTGCCGGCATTTGTGCTCGGGCTTTTCATGTCAAAACATTTTATTGAAACATCTGAAACAAGGGCGGTTAAAAACCGCCTGAGAACAGTCACCTTTGCAGTCATAACACCCATATTTTTCATTGTAGCCGGCCTTAAGGTATCGCTGCCTGTTGTCATATCTTCGCTGGGGCTTTTTATACTCCTTTTTGCAGTGAAACAGCTTACAAAATTTGCCGGTGTTTATTTTCTCGCAAAGAGATTTATTCCCGGCGGAAGCATGTATACCACGCTCTTAATGAGCACAGGGCTTACATTCGGTTTAATAGCTATCGTATTTGGTCTGAGTTCAGGTTTTATAAACCAGGTGCAGTATTCTGTGCTGGCAGGTGTCCTGACAATAAGCGCTGTAATACCCACGCTCGTGGCGCAGCGGTGGTTCATGCCTGTTCATTCAGAAGATATTATGGATATGGACCGCGGTAACGGAAAGAAGTGATTGTTTAGCCTTTCTCATTTATACAGAGTGTCATAACTGCCATAGCCCGCCGTATGCCCCGTCCTGTGGACGGGGGTTCTTCACTTTGCATCCCTACGTTGCTCCTCGGCTCGCCCCGTAAGAGAATTATCCATGCTCTAACGGGGCTCGTTGCTGCGGTATCAAAAAATTATAAGCTACTATAATTCCTGCCGGACCATACTCCGTAAGTGCACGGCATTATAAAATAAAGTCATAATGAAAAAAGTTCTTGACAGGAATATCGTTTTAGTTTATATTAATTCCAAGTTAAGAATAATTCTAAATTACGCTATATGAAAGAGCTTATACAAAAATATAAAGACAAGGGTTTCAAGCTTACTCCCCAGAGGCTCGCAATACTGAAGTTCATGGACGGTAATACAAGCCATCCTGCTGCAGATGATATATACAGGCATATAAAAAAAGAATATCCCACCGTATCCTTTGCGACTGTCTATAACACACTTGAGGCGCTCAGGGATAAGGGTGAAATACAAGAGATTACCATTGACCCGCTGAAGAAACATTACGACCCCAACCCCAAACCGCATCACCATATAATATGCGTAAAATGCAACAAGATAGGTGATGTGTTTGAGGACTATTCAGAAGCCTTACGGCTTCCTTATCATATAACGGATAAATTCAAGCCTGTCGGAAACCATATAGATTTTTATGGTATCTGCAGGGAATGTCAGAAAAAAGAGAAAAGGAGGAATTAATCATGGAATCAATCGTAAAGATAGGACAGCCTGTCCCGGGTTTTGAGATGGAGGTTTATAATCCTACGAAAGGAGATTTTGGCAAGATAAGCCTGGAGGATATGAAGGCAAAAAGGCAGTGGCTGGTTTTATTCTTCTATCCTGCGGATTTTACCTTTATATGCCCTACAGAACTGAAAGACCTTGCCGAACAGCACAAGGAGTTGAAGGCAATGGGCTGCGAGGTTGTTTCTGTAAGCACGGACACAAAATTCTGCCACCTTGCATGGCACCAGTCTGAAAGGCTCCTGCAGGATGTAAAATACCTGATGGGCGCAGACCCCACCGGAAATGTATCAAGGCTATTCGGCGTGTATGACGAAGCCGCAGGACTTGCCCTGAGGGGAACATTCATCATAAGCCCTGAAGGAAAACTTGCTGCGTCAGAAGTGAATTTTTACAATGTCGGCAGAAACGCATCAGAACTTGTCAGAAAGGTGAAGGCGAATGTATATGTCTCAGGCCATCCTGACGAGGTATGCCCGGCAAATTGGACCGACGGCAGAAAGACACTTAAACCATCGGCCAAGCTTGTAGGAAAGGTTTACGAAGCAATAGCCGCATAAAAATCCTATAACCAAAAAAAGGGAGGTAAGTAAAAAATGAATTACGCAAATGTAGTGGAAAAAAAGGAATTCAAGAATGAGAATGTAAACAAGGTAAACCATATCAAGAGCGAACAGCTCACCACAGACACCTATTATTTCAAGCCCGGTCAGGTTCTTGACTATCACAGACATCCTGAGGGAGACCAGATATTCTTTGTCCATGAAGGCGAAGGGACCTTTTGCATGGATAACGGCAGGGAAGAATGCATAGGCCTCAAAGCCGGAGTTACAGTGCTTGCACCCAGGGGTGTATGGCATAAGATAGTTGCCAACAAAGAGCTTGTAGTTTCACAGGCGACAAAACAGCCTGCTGGTATGGAGGCGCGTCCCAAATAAAAAGTCTGCCGGCAAGATAGGGGCGGGAAACCGCCCCACCCAATTTTTGAAACCTGAAAAATGGAGGTAATACAAGCATGGCGGCATGGATATGTAAAAAGTGCGGTTATACAAAGGAAGGCAGATGTAAACCCAAAAAATGTCCACAGTGCGGTGCGAACGATGCCTTTGTAAAAGAAGAAAAGTAGTTTAAGTATTTCCCGGGAATAAATAGAATGAGATTACCCGTCGGCTTGTCGGCGGGTAATTTATTTTACAAATATAGTTTGACAGAAATATAATAATTGTGCTATTAGCGGGAAATGCAGACCCCTCATCAAGCCGGCAAAAGGCTCCTTCTTGTTGACGATGAGGTGACTTTAAGAATGGTAATCTCTGAAGCGCTGTCAGATGCTGGATATTTGGCAGGACAGATAAAGAATATACTTGACAATAAAGGCGATAAAGCTGCTTAATAAAACAATTATGATGGAAAAAGACTTAGAAAAAAGGACAGAGGAACGGTTGCGCTGGCTATCATACTGTTATATATCCGAAGAAGGGGTAGAGCATACAGTGCCATTGATAGGAATAACACAGGACACATCAAAAAACGGTATAAATGTAAGCTATGTCGGTGAACCATTAACCCCGGGTACTTTGGTAAAGGTACATATAACGAGTTTAAAACAGCAGAGGAGCGCTAAGATTATGTGGTCAAAGACAGTAAGCAGGCTGGATACGAGGGCAGGTCTGAAACTCATGGAGCCGATAGCAGTGCATATGAATACATGAAACTTCTTTCTGCGCCCCTGTCCCAAATCCTTCTTTAATAATTATTCTTTTTTTAAATCATAACTGCCATAGCCCGCCGTATGCCCCATCCTGTGGACGGGGATGAAGTAGGGCGCATGGAAATTGAGATTTATTTCCTCTGCAGTCAAGAAGCCCCACCCTGTGGGCGGGGTTCTTCACTCTTAAGATTTGCGTTTTATAATGACCTTAAAGCATGAAGGCATCTCCATAAAAACACAAATTTGTTAAGCGAGACTTCAGAGTCATATCGGAGGTATTAAAAATGAAAAGGGCGTTAACTTTTTTACTGCTTATGGTTGTTTGGTTTGTCTTTTCCGGTATGGGTAAAACCCCTGAGAGTGAAATCCCGAAACCAGATATTAATTTTGCTGCCACTGTAATAGACGACCAGGAGATATCCACAAAGTGCAGTTTTGTAAGCTGGGAGGGGCAGCTCTTTTTTGCAGGTACAAGGGGCAAAGGTTTTATCAGTGTACCCTTTGAAAAAGTTAAGAGGGTGGTATTTGTCGGCGAGGCAAGCGATGGCAAAAAGGACAGCCAGGTAACCCTGCGCAGCGGCGAGGTTGTGGCGATTACATTTGAGGAAGAGTCGAGATTCTACGGCCAGACTACATTTGGAACATACAAGATTGCAGCAAAGAACATAAAAGAAATAATATTTGAGTAAATCCCCACACCCGTGATGGTATGGTGTTTTACAATACAAATAATTAAGTCATTGCAACCGCATATACCCTTTTAAAAAACCCAAAAACTTGACACATAACCAGACTTAGGTCCTCTCTGCAGGGATAATATGACAACAGATGTTGATGTTGCCCGTTCAATAGAGCTAAAACCAATTGAGGATATTACCGGGACTCTGCGTATTCTGCCACGGTATGTCATATCCTACGGCCCGCATACTGCCAAAGTCAATTCTGCCTTACTTAAAGACTTAAAGCGTGTTAAAGACGGCAAACTAATCATAGTTACAGCCATGACTCCCACCCCTGCCGGCGAAGGCAAGACAACTATTGCCATAGGCCTTGCCCAGTCGTTAAAATTATTGAATAAAAGAACCATAGCATGCATAAGGCAGCCAAGCCTCGGCCCTTTCTTCGGTGTCAAGGGCGGCGCAACAGGCAGCGGATGGTCGCAGATACTGCCGGTTGAAGATATTACCCTCCATTTTACAGGGGACGACCATGCAGTGGTTTCAGCCCACAACCTTATAGCCTCCATCATAGACAACCATCTCTACCACGGAAATAAACTGGGAATAAGCCCGGAGAGAATCCTCTGGAACAGGGTGTCAGACATAAACGACAGGGCGCTTAGAAAGGTGCGGGTAGGGCTTGGGGGCAACGCTGAACGGCCTGATGAATTTCATATCTCTGCTGCTTCTGAAATAATGTCCATACTCTGCCTGAGCCAAAACCTCAAAGACCTGCAGAAAAGGGTTGAAAATATCCTCCTTGCCTTTGATAACAATGGCAGGGCAATATTCCTCAGGGATTTGAAAATCCAGGGCGCAGTAACAGCCCTTTTAAGAAATGCCATTCATCCCAATATTGTCCAGTCTGTTGAAGGAGCGGCTGTATTTGTCCACGGAGGACCCTTTGGGAATGTCTCTATTGGATGCAACAGCCTTATTGCAACAACGATGGCGCTCAAACTTGCGGATTATGTCATAACCGAGGCTGGCTTTGCCACAGAGCTTGGCGCCGAGAAATTTTTTAATATCAAATGCCGCGCAGGCAGCCTCAATCCATCCCTTGCTGTGATTGTCGCAACACTCAATGCCCTACGCATCCATAGTTTTAAAAATCTGGAGAGGCATATTGAAAATATCAGGAAATTCAATATACCTATAATAGTGGCAATAAACCGCTTTGAAACAGATACAGATAAAGAATTAAAGGAGATAATCAGCCTGCTTGAAAGTAAGGGTATCCCGGCATTTGCAGCAGATGTCAGAAATAAGGGCGGCAAAGGCGGTATTGATATTGCGGAGAAGATTACAGAACTTTGCGCCATGAAAAACGATTTTCAATACCTCTATCCCCTGAATATGCCTGTAAAGGAAAAGATTTTGACGATTGCAAAAGAGATGTATGGTGCAGACGGGGTAATATTTACACAAAAGGCTGAAAAGGATATTCAGGATATGGAGGAACCGGGATACAAGAACCTGCCTGTGTGTATTGCCAAGACGCCCAAGTCATTGTCAGATAATCCAAATCTCCTTGGAAGGCCAGAGGGTTTTAAGATAACAGTTCAACGGGTTTTGCCTGCCACTGGAGCAGGCTTCCTTATTGCAATCTGCGGAAATATCCTTTTAATGCCGGGCTTTCCAGAACACCCGATAGCTGAGAGGATTGAGGTTGATAGCGAGGGAAGGATAGTCGGGTTTATATGAGGTAAGGTATTTGTTTTGCGCTTTCAGGGCTGAAAAGCAGAAGAGACTTGAAAATTCTCAAATGCCTGCCGATATCCGGTTTCCCCATTTCACTGTTTTGAGAGAGCGACAGATATTCTTCTGCCGCCAGATCACGCCACCGCAGCAGTTCCTTTCTGAATCCCCTCCTGGAATTTGATCCTTGGGAGGCTGAAGGTCTGTCAAGGGTTGACTGAACTGTAAGGTCGGTTAAATACAAGACCCTTTCGTAACAGAGTGTCAGCCCGCCTTTATCCGGCAGGGAAAATAATTTCTTTGCTCTGTTCATCTCATTGGCTATCATAAGTATCTGCTGCGAGGATGAAAAAGACGACCACCTCTCTTGTGTGAGCGTGGAATGCTGTGTCATTATAAATTTTCTCCCCTTCCTATTAGTTCAAAGGTTATCTCTTGAATCTTTTCCCGCAAATCTTCACGTGTGATCTCCATACTATTATTTCCCTGAGAGGGACGAATATTTATCAGGCTCGTATATTCAATGCAGCCGAACTCTCCTTTACCGGCGTAATAATTAGCCCCCCAGATATCTTTTTGCTCACTCCCGTTTTCCAGCAAAAGCTGCTCTCCATCCGCATGAAGCTCGCCGCCAATGGCAATCCGCCGTTGCTTCACATCAACGGTGTACTTCACCATATCCTTAAAGCCTTCATCAATAAGCCTTTTTAATTCCTCTCTATTTATTTTTGCGTCTATCAGTTTTATATCGGACATAAAAATATGGGAAATGTCCCCAGACCTTCCCCAGACCTCCCGGAGCAAAATAGGGACAGCTGACCCTATTCCCCCTCCTCTAAAAGACCTCGCGCCAGAAAATATTAGGTATATACCGCTCAACAGCTATAAAAACCCTCTCATAAAGGTTTGTTGTTATGGGGCCGTTCCAGATAGTTGTTTCGGCAGACCATGCGCCGCCGACATTTTGAAGCGCTCTAATATCATCAGTACCTGAACCAGTGGCCTGGTAGATACCGGTAAATATAGTCCCTGTTCTTGGATGCGCCATTAACTGGACCAGCGCGGCATCATCTCCGAAAGTAGTTGCACCACCCCAGGCTGCCCCGTCCCACTGTTTTCTGGAGACATCTGCACCGTTTCCCCATACAAGCCATGCCTGTCCTGCAAATGCCGAGTTGGTTTCAAACACTATATCAAAGTTGCGGTCTGCAACATCCTCTGTATTTGGATCATGCTCAGCATGCGGCGGATTACCGTCCCACGCAGCGCCTGACCACAGCCTTGTGTTAAGATCAGTGTTTGAATCCTGCACACCATACATGATACGGTTACTAGTTGGGTCAGGAGCCAGTTTTACCCAGTTGGCACGCTCAGTGCCGCTCATCGCCGCAATGTCCAGATCGTTTATCGCGTTTAAGACAGCGCCATCCCAGATGCGCCATCTCTGTCTATCATCAGTTGCATCGCCCCAGATAAACATTGCCCTTCCTGTCTGCTGTTCATAAGCAACATCTATAGCCTTTTGTGTTGAAGTAGATGTAGAGCCATCCCATGTTCCACCAACACCCGGAACCATGTCATCCCATGCTGTCCCTGTCCATCTCATGCCGTAGACATCAGGCGTGCCACTGTCGGTAAGCACAATCATAGCGATTTCATTGTTTCTTGCGGTAGAGTCTAATAAGGGATAGGGGGCAAGTTCTATCCAGACGGGATCGCCGCCAGTAGGTATGACAATATTTGCAGCCGCTGACCATGTCGTACCATCCCAGATACGATAATCTGGGTCCCCTGTTCCATCGTTGTAAACTACAATGGCCCTGTCGTTAGCTGTTTCATATTCAATGTCAAAACCCCTGTAGTCATCACTTGCTCCGATATTCGCCAACAGGGTGGTTGCACTCCATATATTTGTATTTCCATTCCACACCTGCACGCGAATGTCACCGCTTGAGTCTAATGTTCCTAAGATTGCCTCGTTCCGTGTGCGCGCAAATTTTAACACCAGATACTGGATAGTATTGCCGGCGCCAACTGGTGTTGCCTGCCGTTCAAGCAACCCCCATTGAGTTCCATCCCATCGCCTGAAGTATGGAGTGTTGTCTCCTGCTCCTTTTGCATAGACAATCATTGCCCCGGGGTTTTGCATGCTTCTCTCCACAACCCGCGTAGCAGTGGTCAGCAGACCGCTGGAGATTTCGCCGGTTGACACAATCCTGCACTGGTCTTCAGCTACAGGGTCACCGTTTAAATGAGCGACTGCAGTTGTTCCTGCTACACCTCTTAGAGCATTAGTAAGATTGTTCCCTGATATACCGTAGTAGTCTATTATCTCTGATTCAGTCGCTGTTTCAATCACAATCCTTCCCACAGGCGCAAAACCTGCGGTAGAGGTTAGAGGAATAGTAGTATCTCCGGCAACAATACCTGCGCTAAGGGTGTTTGAAAGGGTATAGTTAGTGACGGTAATGTCAAAATTCCCTTGTGCTAACAGCACGTTATTCTCTGTAAGGGAGCTGCAGAGCGTTCCTGTTTTAAGGCGATACAATGCCCTCTCCATCCCCCCCTCAGCAATATATAACGCCTGCTCTGATTGCAACTGATTCACAGACACATCGCTTCCTGTGGTAACAAGCGACACCAGCGCCGCGCCCATGACTGCAAAGATGAGCATGATGGCAATGACAGCGATTATGGATGCGCCTTTTTGATTGCCGACAGTATTCATCAATATCCTTTCATATTTGATAGATAAACCTCGCTGTATTTTCTTAGAGTCTCACTGCCTTTTGTGCTGGTGATTTCAATGGAGAGACGGCGGATGTTTGCCAGAGTTCCTGTTATGTTATTGTTACTGTCGTAATACAGGATGCTCAGAGAATTAACATTATCCGCCAACGTATCAGCGCCGCGTATGATTGGATTTCCCGCTCCTGCCCAGCTAAATGTTATAGTGTTACACGCAGTGAGGTCTCCGCTCATATCGCTGAAGGTAAAGGATGTCGCTAAAGCTGCGGATATGCACGGTGTGTTGTCTGATTTTCTTGCTGTATTTCTTATCTCCCTTGTCATCCGCTCTATGCCAATCCTGCCGCTCTGGGTTATGCCTTCCCTCGTGGTTGCGTCAAACCAGCCTCGTGCGCCCTGCAAAAGCGGAATAGCTATTATTGCTGCAACAATCCCCAGCAGGGTTATTACCATTATCATTTCTATGAGGGTAAAGCCTTTGTTGTTATTCATTAGTTTATTTTTCTATCCCCGTAGGGGAGGGGCTTGCCCCCTCCCGCAGTGGGAGACCACAAGGGTCTCCCCTACGATTTTTCAGTAGCTTGTCATCAGACTTACCAAAATTGTTTTCTCATTGCTCGTGGTATCCGTTATATCCACCTGAATACGCTTGTAACAGGTGCGGGTTCCCGCATCCGTATCCAAAGCGCCAGGATTAACATAATAAACTGCAACTGTCTGGCTAAAGCCCTGATATGCAGTGCCAAGTGAAGCGCCCTGAGAGTTTTGTGGTGGAGAAACACCCACAACACCATTAAAATCATCTACATCATCGTATAAGTTTCTTGTTGCCTCCTCTGCGGCAAGTGGTAAAGTTGCATTGCTGCATGTAGCATCTATCGTTGTTACCTCATCCCACCCCTTTGACTTTATCTCTTCCATCAACGCCTCTGCAAGGAATATGGCTGTGGTCCTTTTCTGGGGTATTGCGCTGTCTTTAACGCCTGTTATAAAGTAGAGCATAATCCCCGGCATTATAATGCCAAGGATTACAATAATCATTACAACCTCTATAAGGGTGAAGCCTTTTTTGTTGCTCAAAAAATATTTATTCAAATCATCCATCCTTGGTAAGGGAGGGGCTTGTCCCATCCCGCATGGGAGACCCCGCTTAGCGGGGAGACCACAAGGGTCTCCCCTACATTCTTTTAATACGACACCATCCCTGTCTGCGTTGCAACGGTAATAGTTTTGGGAGCCTCTCCGCTGTACTGGACTGTAACTGTTGATAATGTTGAGCTGTTACAGGAAGTTGCAGTACTACAATTTGCATTGTAATACGGTCTGCCGAGTGAGTCAAACTCTGTGCAATGGCCTACTATGGTTGCAATTGTAACACCAGAAAAATCACTTGAGAGATCTACCTGAAAATCGCCGCCCTTGGAAGGGTCTCTTGCGTATTCCCATGTGCCTGTGCAGTTGCAGACACCTGCAGCACTATCATAAGCAGTGCAATACCACACCTCATATGCGGTGGCGCTTGTAAAACTTACCCTGCTCCTCTGCTGCGTTGTTGTTGCCCTGTTCTGCGCATATCTTATATCAGAGGCAATCTTCATCGTGGCATTTTCATGTTTTATGCCGCCATAATACTTCCCAAGCTGAGTTGCGGCCACTACCGCCAGTATCCCAAGCAGTATCATGATTATTACAAGCTCTATTGTGCTGAAGCCCCTGCTCTTCATGGGCATATTTTAATCCCTTTAGTCCTTGCGGTCAAGAAGCGACTTTACCTTGCTAATTCTGCCATATAATTTCCAGCTCATGAGCAAGTAGTATTCATCTGAGAGGTTATATGCTTTAAATGTGCGCAAATATGACTAAAATCATACTAAATATCGTCATATATTGGTAGTGTTTTAACATTCGTTAAGACTTGCATATGAAAGGAGCAACAAGATGAAGAGGCTAAACCTGAATGAACTTATTGAGTTCAGGCAAGATTCAAAAAATTCTTTTATAGTATTTGATTCTAATCAGGCACGGCTGGCGCTGTTCTGTTCAGAACCTGGCCAGGGCGTTGCAAAATGCCGTAGTAATTCAAGGGTTATGATGACTGTTCTGGAAGGTGAAGGCACATTCTTGACTGAAGGTGAAGAGATTACCGCAGGACCTGGTTCTGTTATAATATGGGAGCCTGGTGAACCCCACGGCTACATGGCAAAGACAAGGCTTGTATTCCTTGCTACTATTGCGCCGATGCCATAAAAACGGTATTTATACAGAGCGTCATAACTTTGCATCCCTGTGTTGCTCCTCGGTTCGTCATTGCGGCGTACCTTTAAAGTACGCCTCATTCCTCTTCTTCGTCGCGCCTTGGTCTGCTTTGTTCTGACGCTCTGTATGCGCATCTATTTATGACGTTGTGTATAAAAGGAAAGACAAAAAAGCCCTGCTAAAAATAAGCAGGGCTTTTTTGTTAAGAAGGATTATTTCTTTAATCCTTCTAAAATCTTTGGTGTGGGGGTTTACTGCCTTAAATCCCTATGCTATGATGGCATGACAGGATGTTTTCAGTTTGAAAATACCTGTCTGCCGTAGCACAGGCAGGTCTGCATCATGGCAATAAAAAATCTGTTAAAACCGAGTTACATCAAGATAGCTGCCTCAATCAGCATCCTATTTGCAGCCATATATCTCATATCTCCTTCTTTTTTCGGGG
>Ga0209519_10001110_pt1 | contig 11755 bp, 10 predicted proteins | sample Rifsed13ft1_FD_184005 | JGI IMG/M metagenome (GOLD analysis project Ga0209519, IMG submission 184005) | Soil microbial communities from Rifle, Colorado, USA - sediment 13ft 1 (version 2) | ecosystem: Environmental > Terrestrial > Deep subsurface > Rock core/Sediment | place: Rifle, Colorado...
GCCGGCGCGGACATTGACGAGTTCGTCGCTCTTCGGTCGCAAGGAGAAGCGCGCGACCTGGTTCGGGGCGGCCAGGCGCTGATCAACCGGATCGCGGAGTTGGGCAAGCCCATCGTGGCGGCGATCCACGGCGCCTGCGTAGGGGGTGGCCTGGAATCGGCGCTGGCCTGCACCTATCGGGTGGCGACCGACCATCCCAAGACCAGCATCGGCTTGCCCGAAGTGCAGCTGGGCATCATCCCGGCCGCGGGCGGCTGCCAGCGGCTGCCCCGGCTGATCGGGGTGCGCGGCGCGCTCGACATCATCCTCGCGGGCAAGACCGTGCCGGCCGCCCGGGCGCTCCGCGCCGGGATGGTGGATGAGCTGGTGCATCCCGCCATCCTCGAGCGGGCGGCGTTGGAGGCGGCGAGACGGCTCGCGGACGGATGGAAGCCGCGGCGGCGGGGGCAAGGTCTAGCCGGGTTCCTCCTGGACCGAACGCCGTTCGGCCGCGCGTTCGTGCTCCGTATGGCCGAGCGTCAAGTGGCGAAGCAGACCCGGGGGCACTACCCTGCCCCGCTCGCGGCCCTCCGCGCCGTCGGTCACGGATTGGCTCACGGCATGGAAGCGGGTCTCGACATGGAGGCCGCGCTGTTCGCCGAGCTGGCCGTGGGCGAGGTATCGCGCAACCTGGTGCAGATCTTCTTCGGGACCACGGCGCTCAAGAAAGACCCCGGCGTCGCGGGAGACACGCCGCCGCCAAGGCCGGTCAACGCGATCGCTGTAGTCGGAGCCGGGTTCATGGGCGCGGGGATCGGCGGGGTGGCGGTGACCCAGGCCGGCGTGGACGTGCGCGTGCGGGACACCGACGTGACGCGAGTGGCCAAGGGATTGGCCGCGGCCCGCGGCATCCTGGGTGGGCGCCTGAAGCGGCGACGGATTACCAGGTACGAGCACCGGCGTCTGGACGCGCTGCTGTCCGGGGGAACGGGCTGGGCGGGATTCCGGCGAGCGGACCTGGTCATCGAGGCCGTGTTCGAGGACCTCGCTGTGAAACATGCGGTGTTCCAGGACCTGGAGGCGGTGGTCCGGGAGGACTGTCTCCTGGCCTCCAACACCAGCACCATCCCCATCGCGCGGATCGCGGAGGCGGTGCGGCGGCCCGAGCGGGTGCTGGGCATGCACTTCTTCTCCCCGGTGGACCGGATGCCGTTGCTCGAGGTCATCGTGACCGAACAAACGGCTCCATGGGCCACGGTGACGGCCGTGGGCTTCGGGCGTCGCATGGGCAAGACGGTCATCGTGGTCCGGGACTGCCCCGGGTTCTGGGTGAACCGGATCCTGGCGCCGTACCTGAACGAGGCGGGCCGGCTGCTCGAGGAAGGCGTACGCATGCAGGAGCTGGATGCCGCCATGGTGCGGTTCGGGTTCCCCGTCGGCCCCATCACGTTGCTGGACGAAGTCGGCCTCGACGTCGCCGAGAAGTCCTCACACGTCCTTCACGAGGCCTTTGGCGACCGGCTGGCACCTATGGACGGTATCAAGCGGCTGGTGGAGAGCGGCCGCCTGGGCCGCAAGAACGGGCGCGGATTCTACCGGTACGAGCGGGGGAAGCGGCGCGGTCCGGATCCGCAGGTCGCCGCCATGCTGGCCACCACGGCCGCGGCCGACGTGGCTTCGAAGGACATCGAGGATCGCATGGTGTACGCGATGTTGAACGAAGCGGCGCGCGCGCTGGACGAGCGGGTGGTGCGCTCGGCGCGCGATGGCGATATCGGCGCGGTGTTCGGGATCGGCTATCCGGCGTTTCGTGGCGGACCCCTGTGCTACATGGATGCGCTTGGCATGACGCGCGTGGTGGAGCGCCTCCAGGAGCTCGAACGACTGTACGGTCCTCGGTTCGCCCCCGCCCCCGCGCTCCACCGCATGGCGACGTCGGGCGAACAGTTCCACTCCGCGTCCGGCCGGTAACAACCCACTCGCATGCTACGCGGTACGTTGCTCTGGCTGAGCCGGCGCCGGGCGCTGCTGCACTTCGTCACCCGCCGCAGCCTGCCGCGCGCCTTCGCGCGCCGTTTCGTGGCGGGCGAGACCCTGGACGACGCCGTCGCCGCCGTGCGGGCGGTCAACGCGCGCGGTATGCCGGCCACCCTGGATCTCCTGGGCGAAAGCGTGACCTCTACGGCGGAGTCGGTTGCCGCGCGCGATCAGATCGTTCGAATCGTGGACCGGATCGCGGCCACCGGCCTCGACGCCAACGTTTCCGTGAAGCTCACGCAGCTCGGGCTCGATGTCGACCCCGAAGCGTGCCGCGCCAACATGCTCGCGATCCTCGAGCGCGCCGCGCGGCACGGGATCTTCGTGCGCGTGGACATGGAAGGCTCGCCGTATACTGAACGGACGTTGCGGCTGTTTCGTGAGCATCTCCACCCGGAGTTCGGCGGCCTGGTCGGCGTGGTCATCCAGACCATGCTTCGCCGCTCAGACCGCGACGTGGAAGACCTGATCCGGATGGGGGCGCGGGTGCGGTTGGTGAAAGGCGCCTATGCCGAGTCACACCAGATCGCCTATCCCGACAAACGGGACGTGGACGCGGCGTTTGCGCGTCAGGTCGAGCGCCTCCTGGATGCCGGCTGCTATCCCGCGTTCGCGACCCATGACGAGCATCTGATCGCCGCCACCAGGCAATACGCCGGCGGGCGCGGGTATGGACCGGAGCGGTTCGAGTTCCAGATGCTGTACGGCGTTCGGCGGGACCTGCAGGAGCGGCTTCGTGCCGAGGGGTATCGGATTCGGGTGTACGTTCCGTTCGGCACGCACTGGTATCCATACTTCATGCGCCGCCTGGCCGAGCGGCCCGCGAACGTCGCGTTTATCACGGGGAGCCTGCTCCGGGAGACGCTCTCGCGAACATGATGGATGACGCGACGCTGGGGGGATACTTCGACCGGCACACTCGGCCCCCGGGGTTCGAGGGCTCGGACGGACGGGCATACTCGGTGGCGCTGTACGTGGACGATGACGCCGGGCCGGACGGGCGGTTCGGCGGGGCGCTGCTGTTCGTGCGGTGGACGGCGGCGGGCGATCACCCTGAAGGTCATCTCGAGACCGATTACCTGGCCTACGGCGACACGCCCGGTGAGGCCGAGGCGGCGCTGCGCGCGCTGTCGCTGTGGGACGTGAAGGCTCGGTTGGACGCGGTGATCGAGCGGCACCGCGTATCCCCCGAATGGTGAACCCGGGAGAGGGCGTGGTATTGAGCCAGGCGGGAGGCCGGTACCGGGTGGTTTCCGCGGGTGAGGTCCTCACGGCGTCCTTGCGGGGGCGTGTCAAGCACGGCGACGTCGATCGTATTCTGGTGGGCGATCGGGTGACGTTGGGCGTCCATTCGGACGGGTCGGTCACGATCGAGGGCGTGGAGGCGCGGAGGTCGGTGCTGCGCCGCCGCAGCCCGGGCAAGCGGCGGGGGAGCCGGGCGGTCGCCGCCAACGTGGACCAGGTGGTGGTGGTGGGCTCGGTGCGCGAGCCGGTATGGGATCCGTGCCTGGTAGATCGCTTCGTGGCGGTGGCCGAGGCCAACCAGCTGCCGGCGGTGCTGGTCATCAACAAGTGCGATCTGATCTCGGAGCTCGGTGAGCTGGCCGCGCCCTATGAAGCGGCGGGCTACGAGGTCGTGGCCACCAGCGTCCGGACGGGGCAGGGGCTGGAGTCGCTGCGGCGCCGGCTGGAGGGACGTGCCTCGGTCCTCACCGGCGCCACCGGTGTCGGGAAGTCCAGCTTGCTGAACGCCCTGCAGCCGGGGCTCAAGCTCAGGACGCAGGCGGTGAGCCGGAAGAGCGGCTCGGGCCGTCACACGACGGTGATGGCCGAGATGCACGCGTTTGAACCGGAGGGGTTCGTGATCGACACGCCGGGCTTACGTGACGTGGGTCTCTGGGGCCTGGAGCCGCTGGACGTGGCGCATGCGTTTCCGGAGGTCGCGGCCCTCGCGCCCGGGTGCCGGTTCGACAATTGCCAGCACCTGGGCGAGCCGGACTGCGCGGTTGAGGCGGCCTGCCAGCGCGGGGAGCTGACCGGATCGCGCCTGGCGTCCTACCGGCAACTGTTGAAGGAAGCGCTGGAGGCGGCACGCCCATGGCAATGAATGACGCGGCGCTGGTCGCGCCGTTCCGGGGGGAGCGCTACGCCGGCGTGGGTCTGACGGACGTGCTTGCCCCTCCCTACGACGTCATCAACGAAACTGAGCGTTCCGCCCTGGCGCGGAAGCACGCCTGCAACGTGGTTCACGTGATTCTGCCGCAGGGCAACGGGGATCGTTACGCTCGTGCCGCGAGGGAGCTGGCCGAGTGGCGGCAGCGTGGCCAGCTGGTGGCGGACCAGGACCCCGGGTTGTACGTGGTGCGGCAGCGGTTTGCCACACCGGATGGGGCATCGCACCTGCGCACCGGCGTGATTGCCGCCGTGGTGGCGGAGCCCTTCGCGAACGGACGGGTGAAACCGCACGAGAAGACCCACGCGGGTCCCAAGCAGGATCGGTTGGACTTGCTGCGGGCCACCGCGACCATGTGCGAGGCGCTGCTGATGCTGAGCCGGGACCCGACGGGTGCCCTGCGACAGATGCTCGCCGATGTGACGGCCGCGCCGCCGCTCGCCCAGGCAACCCTGGACGACGTCGAGATCGCCCTGTGGCGCGTGGACGAACTCCGTGCCGCGCCGCTCGCGGCGGTCGCCGGTCGAGACCCGCTGTATATCGCCGACGGCCATCACCGGTACGAAACCACGGTGGCCTACCGCGCGGAGCACGCCGAAGCCATCCGGACGCTGGCGCTGATCGTGCCGCTCGGCGATCCCGGGCTGGTGGTGCTTCCGACGCACCGGTTGGTGGGCGGCAAGCGCGTGGCGGAAGCCGAGGTGGCGAGGATGGCAGACCACTATACCGTCGAGCCTTTGCCTGCGGTGGGCGATGCGCGAAAGGCGCTCGCGGAGCTTGCTCGTGGTCCGGGCGGCTGCGTGGTGGTCCTGGAGCGGCAGGCGTACCGCCTGACCCGCCGTCAGGGAGCGGCCCCGGAAGCGATAGCCGGATTGGGGCCGGTGGTGGGGTCGTTGGACGTGGCCTGGGCCGATACGCTGGTCGTCCCGCCCCTCAGGGACGCGGCGGGCGAGGAGAGGCTGCGCTACACGCCGGAGCTGGAGGCGGCGTTGCGCGCGGTGCGCAGCGGCGAAGCCGGCGCCGCGGTGCTGCTCAATCCGCCCGCGGTGGAAGACGTGCTTGCGGTGGCGGACGCCACGGCGTTCATGCCGCCCAAGGCGACGTTCTTCACGCCCAAGGTCCCGAGCGGGCTGGTGTTCCTGAACTACGGTCGCCCAACGGCGTGAAGGGTAAGGGGTATTGCCCGCCGAGTCTTGGGGCGGCCATTTTGTCGGTGCGTGTTGGATCCTCGAGTTTCCACCGGTTTCCTATAGCCCGGTGTTGGAGTGGTCATGAGCCAGCGCCCACGCGCCCGTATTCTGGCGAACCTGGAAACCGTGTACCGCGAGGCCTACAACCGCGCCAAGGAGGCCGGTGATACGGCGCGCATGCTCGACCTCGACGCGGCGTACCAGCGGGAACAGCTACTACTGGAAGTGCTGATGGACATCCGGGACGCGTTACGGCCATCCACCGAGAGCGGCGTAAAGAGCGCGGTGGACAAACTGGCGGCGGTCCACAAGCTGACCAAGCTCAAAGGATAGGACGTTTCCAGCATGCCTCCACGCACCAAGCCGCGCGCGCCATCGGTCAAGGGGCCTGCCGCTCGTCTCCAGAAAGCAGATCTGCTCGACATGTACCGGCTGATGCTGCTCTCGCGCCGGCTCGACGACAAGGAAATCCAGCTCAAACGCCAGAACCGCATCTTTTTCCAGATCTCGGGTGCTGGACATGAAGCGGTACTGGTCGCCGCCGCCAAAGCGCTCCAGCCGTCCTACGACTGGTTCTACCCTTACTACCGGGATCGGGCCTTGTGCCTGGCGCTCGGCATGACGGCCACCGAGATGCTGCTCTCTGCCGTGGCGGCGGCGGCAGACCCCAACTCCGGCGGCCGGCAAATGCCCTCGCACTGGGGGCACCAGACGTTGAACATCGTGAGCCAGTCCAGTCCCACGGGGACGCAGTTCCTGAACGCCGTGGGGTGCGCGGAGGCCTGGCTCCGGTATGACCTGATCAAGGACATCCCGGATCGGGATCTGCTCGCCAAGCCCGACGAGGTGGTCTATTGCTCGGGCGGTGACGGGGCCACCAGCGAGGGCGAGTTCTGGGAGGCGATGAACACGGCCTGCAACCTCAAGCTGCCGATTCTCTTCCTGATCGAGGACAACGAGTACGCCATCTCGGTGCCGAGGGAGGTGCAGACGGCCGGCGGATCGGTGTCCAAGTTGGTGGCCAACTTCCCACACCTGTTTCTGGAAACGGTGGATGGCTGCGATCCGGTCGCTTCGTACGACGTGGTGAGCCGCGCCGTGGCGCACTGCCGTTCCCGCAAGGGACCGGCGCTGGTGCACGCCAGCGTGATTCGCCCGTACTCGCATTCCCTGTCTGACGACGAGGTGCTGTACCGCCCGCCGGAAGAGCGGGCGGCCGATGCCGCGCGGGATCCACTCACCACCTTCCCCGCGCGGCTGCTGGCCGATGGCCTGGCGACCGAGGCGGAGCTGGAGCAGATCCGTTCCGGCGTGGAGGAAGACATCAACCTAGCCGCCGAGCTGGCGCTGGCCTCGCCCCAGCCAGGCCCGGACACCGTGGGATTGTACGTGTACTCGCCCGACGTGGACCCCACGAGCGAAGGGTTCGACACCGAGGAGGATCCCCAGTTCTCCGGGGAGCCCACCACCATGGTGGACCTGCTCAACCGGTGTCTCAAGGACGAGATGACTCGAGATCCGCGGATCGTGGCCTTCGGCGAGGACGTGGCGGACGCCTCACGCGAGGCAGCGTTGAGCAAGGTCAAGGGGAAGGGTGGCGTGTTCAAGGTCACCTGGGGGCTCCAGCGCCAGTTCGGGAGCGACCGGGTGTACAACTCTCCGTTGGCGGAAGCCAACATCGTGGGCCGGGCCATCGGCCTGGCCACGCGAGGGTTGAAGCCCGTGATTGAGATTCAGTTCTTCGATTACATCTGGCCGGCCTACATGCAGCTCCGGGACGAGCTGGCGCCGCTGCGCTGGCGGAGCAACAACACCTTCAGCGCGCCGGTCGTGGTGCGGGTGACGTACGGTGGCTACCTCAAAGGCGGTGGGCCGTACCACTCGCAAACGGGCGCCGCAGTCTACACCGGGATCCCCGGATTACGCGTCGTGTGCCCGGCCACGGCGCTGGACGCCAACGGGCTCCTGCGCACGGCCATCCGGTGCGACGATCCCGTCATGTTCCTCGAGCACAAGCACCTCTACCGCCAGACCTACAACAAAGCCCCCTATCCCGGTCCCAACTTCATGATTCCCTTCGGCAAGGCCAAGGTGGTGCGCGAAGGGGCGGACGTGACGGTGGTGACCTACGGGGCGGTGGTGCAGCGGGCGCTGGTAGCGGCGCAGCAGCTGGCCGAGCAGGACGGGATCAGCGTAGAGGTGATAGATCTCCGGTCGCTCAATCCGGTGGACTGGGCCACCATCGGGGAGTCGGTCAAGCGGACCAACAAGGTGATCGTGGCGTACGAGGACGCATTGTCCTGGGGCTACGGCGCCGAGATCGCCGCGCGGATGGCGGACGAATTGTTCTCCTGGTTGGATGCGCCGGTCCGGCGGGTGGCCTCAGCGGATACCTTCGTAGCCTATGCGCCGGAGCTGGAAGACGTGATCCTGCCGCAGCCGGCGGATGTAGCGGAGGCGGTGAGGGAGTTACACAGGTTCTAACCGGACCACGCCGTCACGGCGTGCACATCGGGCTCCCGGCCAGGTCCTTGTCGCAGAGGTCCCACTCGACCACCCATAGCGGGTCTCCCTGCGTCGCCGGGTGTTGGAACCGGTATCGGATCCGGGCTCCCCCGCCGATCTCGTCCCGCAGTCCCGCGCAGGGGACTCCGGGCGGGCAGACAAACTCGGCGGTTTGGTAGACGCGATAGTGGTCCGGCGCGATCTCCAGAACGCGGTTCTCTCCCGGGTTAGGACCAAGAAGAACTGGGTTGCCGGATCCACCGGTTCTTTGGTGGCGACGCGTCGGAGCACGGTGCGGATGGAGGAGGCGTCCGCGGCCAGTTCCGAGACCTGGTGCTCCTCCACCTCGATCTGGTACCGGAAGCCCCACTGGTAGTCGAAGCCTTCAATGCCGCCGTGGTGGTAGCTGAAGTGCGACTCCGTGGGCTGGCGTACCAGCAGGCAGAGCTGCAGCCCAACCCCCACGCATACGGCGGCATGGTGTTCGACCAGCAGGACGCGCCGGGTGGAGCCGGCGCAGGCCTCGCCGCCCAGCAGGGTGACGAGGAGCGCGGTGGTGGCCTTATCCTGGATCTTCAAGATCGCGAACAGAATCGCCATTGATCACTTCCGGCTGGAGCGCGTCGACACCCTGCTGCTGCGGCCGCCGCCCGAGCGCCCGCCAGCTGCAGCCGCCGAGTTCGGCGGATCGCCCTCTCACTGCTAGTTCGACTGAACCGGCACGGGGGCAGGGGCATCGCTTGTGAAGCTCAGGGCAACGATATACCACTCGGCATCGATCTTCTTCCAGACAAGCAGGTATTTGCCCACGTCCAAGAGGTCGCCCTTGGGACCCGCGAGGACCATCCGATTGACCCCGTACTCGTAAGCGAGGTCTCCTCCCTGGGAGACTTCGAGCTGCGACGCAGTTCCTTCGAAGTGCTTGAGTTGACCCGTACCAAAGAAGCTGTTGTAAAGCGCCCGAATAGCGTCGCGGCCTTGGATCTGCGGAGCGCCCGCCGGCTGGACGACGGCATCCTGGGCCCAGAATGCGAGGGCTCCCTCGGTGTTCTGAGCCGTTTCCGCGGCCACCACCCCTTGACTGCGCGCGCGCACAGCTGCGGTCTCGGCGGCCACGTCCACTCCTGGACCTGAGCAGGCCCCGAGGACGGCGATTACAAGGACGGGGAAGACAACTGGTCGCATGGAATTCTCCCAGTGAGAGGAAACGGGGATGTGGTCGCTCACGGTACGGTCCGGCAGCTAGGAGGTCGGCGTCGCAGCGCGACGCGCTTGCGCCAAGTAGGCGGGCGCCAAGTCCAATAGGCTGGCGAGTTTCCGCACGAGGTAGCTCTCGTGTCGGCTGATCTCGCCGTCCGCGAGTATAACGCCCCACATCACCTCGGCCAGGACCATCTTCTGGCCAAGGTCGTAGTGTTGCGTGATGGTGCGGGCGAACTGGTAGTGATCGATGGATACCTGCCGCTCGGCCTGAGCGAGTTCCATCAACTCCCGAGCGGTGGCCTCGTCCAGGCCGAAGTGACGGCGTAGTGCTGACTCGATATGGGCCCGCTCGGCCGGACTGAACTCGTCGTCGGCGTGCGCAAGCTCGAGGAGCAGGGCAGACGCAGCGAGCTGGATGGCACTCGGCCCCGTTCGGGGGCCCGGGAGCTGGGAGCCGGACTCGGCGGACAAGATCCGGTGCGAGACGAAACGCTTGATCGCGTCTATCATGCCCGTGAAAGCCCCGTGTCCCTCCGCAATCACTTAGCGCACTTGAATGTCAGTAGCGCTCTTTCCGTAGTGCCCAGTAGAGGCCGTTTGCTTTTCGGCCACCAACACCCATCGCAGCCGGCAGGCGCGCACCGACTGCACAGACCGACCGACTCGAGGGCGATCCTGCTTGGCCGAGCCTCTGGATCTGGGCGTGGACTGGGAGCAGGCTATGGCGAGGCGCCCACGTCGTTGCCGTCGGTCACCAACACTTCCGGTCCAAGCCACCCCAGCATCCCACGCGGGTGCCTGACGAATACCTGATCGGCGTAACGCCCAAACACCGCCACGACCTCGCCCCCAGCCACTGAGTCGGTCGCCGTGCCCCCGAATCCGGGCCTCGAACGCAGCACCGACCCCCTGACCACGGCCGCTGAGTACAACGCCTCGATGGGTCGCACGTCGCGCAGGGCCAGGTAGCCCTGCTCTCCACTCGGCAAGCGCGTGAAGTACCACCGCCCGGCTCCCGCCAGCACTTCCACCGGCGCATCGCCGGAAAGGGTCAGCGAGACCGGCGCCGACAGGTCGGCGCGCGCGCGGAGCCGTGCGCCGCCGGTCGCCACTCGACCCCACCCGCCTACCAGACCCGAATCGCCCGCGAACACCGGAGGGACGCCCTGCGGCTCGAACAGATGGAAGTACGGGTCCACTGGTCCCCTCCGGCGCACATAGATGCCGAAATGCAGATGCGGCGGCGTGGTGCGTGCGTTGCCCGTGTTGCCCACGAATCCGAGCGTATCCCCGGGCTCCACCCAGGTATCCTCCTGCACGGCGTAACGGTCGAGATGCGCATAGTACAAGCGCCGGCCGTATCGCGCGTCGCGCAGCCATACCACGTTCCCGCCCAGGCGATTGGTCCCCACCCACGACACCCAGCCCGCCGTGGCCGCGAGCACCGGCGTGCCGCGCGGGGCGAAGAGATCCACGCCGTGGTGCTCCCGGCGCCCGGCATCGCGCGGCGCCCCGAACCGGCTGCGGAGCGTGCGCATGTCCATCCCGGCTATCGGAAAGCCCAGCGACGCGTGCGCGCTGAGGGTCAGCGTGATCCGGCCGCCGCGAAGCAGCTCCGGCTGTATTCGCAGCACGTAGTCGCCCGGGCGCAGCGCCACGTATTCGAGCTCCCAGGCCGACGAGTCGGCGCTGGCCACCATCTGTGGTGGATTGAGGCTATCCGGAAGGAAAAAGAGATCGACGAAGAAGCTCAGGTCGTCCGGCCGGGCACCGGCCACGTCGATGCGGACCGCGACCCGCTGACCTTGCTCCAGCGACAGCCGATACGCGACGGCGGCCGCCTGTCTGGGATCCAGGTAGCGCACTTCGCGGTGCGGCAGCACCACGGCCACGGGCTGCTCCAGGGCCCGCTCCGCGGCGGCCGTCCAATCCCGCCCCAACGCCGTGGTGCGGAGCCCCAGCTCCTGCAGCCGCGCTTCGTACGCCTCACGGGCGGTGGTGGTCACGAACCGCATACTCACCCGGCCGTCGCAAGCGGCCAGGGAGATGACCAGGCCCAGGGCCATCCACGGTCCCGGACCCGGCCACCGCCGAGTCACCGATCGTTCCAATTGAGAATGGCGTTGAACACCATGGGCGCGTCGTGATGGTTCAAGAACCGGTGCAACGGGTTGAAGGTGAAGACGATCACCCGTCCCGCATCGTTGGCGCCTGCCGGCACGTCGAACACGGCGCCGTGGCCCACGATCTGGTTGCTGTTTCGGACCATCCCGCTCAGGACGTACGGCTGACGTGCCCGCTCCCCTTCACCACCGCCCTCCTGGACCAGCGCAGACGAGCCCGGACGAGCGCGCTCGTCTGTGCTCGTCTGTGCTCGTCCGCGCTCGCCCGTATGCGCCATCCCCATTATTTCCGTCACGACGGTATCCCGCTCGTCAGCCAGCGGCTCCGTGCCGTACTGCAGCACCATGAGCCCGCGATCCCGCCGGGCGGTGCGCCACAAGGGCGCGTTACCTCTGAACACGTGGGTCGTTTCCGGGAACCCGTACAGCACGGGATGATTCGGCCGGCGCGCCTTGGCGGTCACGATCGACCCCGGATGGAACAGCCCGGAGGGCGCGTAGTCCTGCAGCTCGCGGATTAACCCGGTCTCGGTCGCGAGGCGAGT
>Ga0209519_10001118_pt1 | contig 11722 bp, 8 predicted proteins | sample Rifsed13ft1_FD_184005 | JGI IMG/M metagenome (GOLD analysis project Ga0209519, IMG submission 184005) | Soil microbial communities from Rifle, Colorado, USA - sediment 13ft 1 (version 2) | ecosystem: Environmental > Terrestrial > Deep subsurface > Rock core/Sediment | place: Rifle, Colorado...
CCTGACCCCCGAACCCCGCCCCGATCAGTTCAAGCAGTCCCTCCCACTCCACGTTCCCCCCCGACAGCACGCACACCGTCCGCGCGTCGGGCTTCACGATCCCCTCGAGCAGCGCCGCGACGGTGATCGCCCCGCTCGGCTCGGTGACGAGCTTGTGCCGGTCGAGCAGGAAACGCACCGCGCGCGCGAGCGCCGCGTCGCTCACCTGCACGACGTCGTCCACGAACGCCTGGTGGTGCTCGAAGTTGAGCGAGCCGACGCGCACCGCGAGGAGCCCATCCGCGAGCCCGCCCGGGATGGCCGGAATCGTCACCGGCTCGCCCGCCGCGCGCGCGCGCGACAGCTTGGGCGAGCCCTCGGGCTCGACGCATACCACGCGCGCCGCCGGCACCATCTGCTTCACCGCCGCCGCGACGCCCGCGGAGAGCCCGCCCCCTCCCACCTGCACGAGCACCATCCCCACGTCGGGGAGGTCCTCCGCGATCTCGAGCCCCGCCGTTCCCTGCCCCGCGATGATCGCCGCGTCGTCGTAGGGCGGCACGAGCGTCGCGCCCTCGCGGTCGCAGATCTCCCGCGCCCTCGCCATCCGCTCGGCGGTCGTCGTCCCCTCGAACACGACCCGCGCGCCCAGCCGCTCCGCGCCTTCGCGCTTCGCCCTCGGTGCGGTCGTCGGCATCACGACGGTCGCGCGCACGCCGAAGAGCTTCGCCGCGAGCGCGACGGCCTGTCCGTGGTTGCCGGAGGAGGGCGCGACCAACCCCTTCGCCCGCTCGGCCGGCGAGAGCTGGGACACGAACCAGTACGCGCCGCGCAGCTTGAACGCGCCGCACGGCTGCAGCATCTCGGGCTTGAGGAAGACCGGCACTCCCGTGAGCGCCTCGAGCGCGTCCGAGGGCAGGAGCGGCGTGCGCACGGCCACGCCCCGGAGCCCGGCAGCCGCTTTCCGGATGTCGTCGAGTGAAACGAGGGTGGTCGAGGCGGTGTGTGTCATCCGGCGTCGGCGATCCTGCGAAAGGGGCGCTCCGCTACCATAGAGCGGGAGCGGATTGCCACGGGTGCAGGATAATACCGCGCCTCGGAGGAGGCGTAAAGGACTTTGACGGTCGCGCGCGGCGGCGTGGTTTCGCTCCGATCCACTTCCTTTTTGATGACGCTCCGCGCGTGGCGGCCCCTCATCCTTCCCGCGTGCAGAGCCATTGCCCCACTCGGCCGAGAGGGATTAGCGTATGCTCATGGCCACCAAGACGGCCCGCTGGACCCGAGCGGACCTCGAGCGGCTCCCGGACGACGGGAACCGGTACGAGGTGCTGGACGGGCGGCTCCTCGTGACGCCGCAGGCCTCGCCGCGGCATCAGGACGCGGCGTTCTTCCTGGGTGTCACGCTGCGCGCCTGGTGCGAGCGTCACGGGATCGGCGCAGTGGTCGGACCCGGCGCCGTGGTGTGGGACGACAACGAGCTGCAACCGGACGTCGTGGTGATCCCGGGACCCACGCGCCTGACCGCCGAGAAGTGGGACGACCTGCCGCGCGCCATCCTGGTGGTCGAAGTCCTCTCCACATCCACGCGCAGCCGCGATCTCAGCCTCAAGCGCCGGGCCTATCTGCGGCTCCGCATCCCCGAGTACTGGGTTGTGGATCGGTTCGACCACCGCGTGCTGGTCTGGAGGCCGGATGCCGGCGAGGCGGTGGTAGTCACCGATGTCATCAAGTGGCAACCGCGGGCCGACCTTCCGCCGCTCGAGATCGCGCTGGACAGCGTGCTGCCGCCGAGTCGGCCCGACCCGGTCGGCGATTAGCGCTCAGCGCATCTGGTTCGCGCACGACGCCGCCGGATCGGGCGACGGCGCGCCGTAGCTCGCTCGAATCAGCTTCGCCGAGCTCCCTTCGATCACGAGGGTGAAGAGGTTCGAGTACTGCGTGTCGCAGAGGTCCGGGACTCTCGGGCCGCCGAGCGCGGCGATGATCGCGCCGACCGTGTTGCTGTGGCCCACGACGAGCACGGTCTGGCCGCCGTGCTTCCGCACCGCGACGGCCACCGCCTTCGCGTGCTCGGCGACCGGCCCGCCTGCCGGCACGGTCTCGATCGAGAGCCCACGCGCCTCGGCGGTCGGCCGCGCCGTCTCACGCGTGCGCACGAACTGCGTCGCGATCACGGCTCCGACGTTCGCGTCGGCGAGCACGGCGGCGAGCGCCTTCGCGCGCACGACGCCGGCCTCGGTGAGCGGCGGGTCGTCCGCGGGCGCCGCCGCCTTTTCGGCGTGGCGCACGACGATGACGACGGTGGGGGCGGGCTGCGCTGTGGCACGCGGAGCGAAGCCCGCGGCGAGCAGGAGGGCGAGAAAGAGGCGTCGGGTCATTGTGCGCCCCGGGTGACCGCTCCCCAGATCAACGGCCACGTCGCCATCGTCTGCCCGCGGTACTGCGGGCGGAATCCGTAGAGTATCGCGTGCCCTCGTCCGACGCTGACTTCCACAAGTGCCGCCTTCCCTTTGAGCTTCGATGCGCCGAGCAGCCATCCCGAGAGCAGCGGCTCCCCGCTCGCTGGATAGCTCGCGACGGCCGTTGCTCGTGACGCATCCGTGATCTCGAACGCCGGACTGTTCTCGAACCACACTGCCGGCACGCTCGCCGTCATCTTCGCCGCGATGGGATGCTCGCGCTTGAGCTCCACCGCGAGGAGCGATCCCGGCGCGTAGAAGTCGCTCGGGCCCACGCCCGCGAGGACGTCCTTCACGGGCAGCCTGAGCGTCTCGATCGCGTACTCGCTCGCCTCGTTGAACGCGAGCAGCGTGCCGCCGTTCTCCACGAACGCGCGCAGCGCCGCGGCGCCCGCCGCGCCGAGCCCGCCCTGCAGCGAATCGGGATACGCCACGCCGAGTCCGCGCGAGAGCGCGGCGGCACTCTGGTCGGGCAGGATGATCACGTCGAAGCGGTCGTTGAGTCGCCCCGAGCGCACGTCACGGTCCACGATGGAGGTGAACGGGATGCGATTCACGTCGAACACCCACCGCGTCCATCCTTCGTCCATGGAGGCGCTGAAGCTCCGGTAGATCGCGATGCGGCGCGCCGACCCGCCGGAGAGTCCCGCCACGCTGAACTGGGGCTCCGCCATCGGCGGAATCGGCGCCGCGGTCGCAGGCGGCGCGCTCGCCACCGCCGCGACGTCCACGCCGAAGAGCAGCGGCAGTGTGTGCGCGGTGACGTCGTACGGCCGCTTGGGCGGCCCGCCCGGGTACTCGCGGAGGTTCGGATACCTCTGCCGCTCGAGCAGCGACTTCGCGTAGCCGCCCATCGGCTGCGCGGTGAGCACCACGTAGCTCCCCGCCGGGTACGTCACGCCGGCGGCGCCCATCGGGGCGGTGCTCGCGCGCACCTCCACCTGGCCGTGCTGCAGCGTCCAGATGAGCCGCTCGAGCGCCTGCGGGTCCTTCTGCGCCTTCGGGATCACGAACGCCGCGGGCAACGAGTCCCACGTCCACGGATGATCGGGCGCGAGCGCGCGGTCGCCCAGCGCCGCGTAGCTCTCCAGCCACGCCCTCCGGTCGCGCGCCGCCTCGGCGAGCATCGCCCACGTCGCGCTCACCTGGTAGTTCACGATGTCGGCGTACGTCCACGTGCCGCCCCGCCAGAGCGCAGGGAAGTTCCACGTCGCGGTCTTCGCGTCGTAGCCGCGCGAGGCGCCGAGCGCCTCGAACGGCAGCTCGATCGGCGAGGCGAGCCGCGCGCTCGCCGTCTCCGTGAGAATCCGCACGCCGCGATGGTAGAGCGAGTACTGCCGCGCGGGCGACCATTGGTCGTACGACGCATTCGTCGCGATCCCCGTCTTCCCCTCGGCGATCATCCGCCACCCCATCGCCATCCCGAGCGCGTTCGTCCCCGCGGTGAGCACCGGATCAATGTTCGGGTCCACCGGATCCATGTACGGGGGAATGAAGATGCGCCCCGCGTTCGCGCTCTGCTGGTGGATGTCGTTCACGATCTGGGGGTCCCACGGCGTGTAGAGCGAGTCCACCGTGTAGCGCGTCTCCACCTGCGTGTGCGCATACCAGTCGCGGTTGTTGTCGTGGCCGACGTAGTGATGGTAGAGCACGGGCGGCGACGTGCCCTCCGCGCGCGTGTTGAGCGTCGCGCGATACCAGTCGCCGACGATGTCCACGCCGTCGGGGTTCTGCGACGGCACCAGGATCACGATCGTGTTCGCGAGGATGGACTTCGCGTCGGGCGTCTCGCCGCGCGCGAGGCGGTCCGCGAGCACGAGCGGCGTCGTGAACCCGCCCACCTCGGTCGAGTGGATGCTCGACGTGATCAGGATGACGTTCTTCCCCTGCGCAAGCAGCGGCTCCAGCTCGTCCCGTCCGCGCAATCTCGGATCCATCAGCTTGCGCTGGATCTGCCGGTAGCGCTCGAGATTCCGGATCGTCGAAGAGTCGGCGATGAAGACCGCGAGAAAGGGCCGCCCGAGCGTAGTCTTCCCGAGCGTGCGCACCTGCACGCGTGGGCTCGCGCGCTGGAGCGACTGGAAGTAGTCGCTGATCTGCTTCCACGTCGGGAGCTTGCGGTCGGTGCCGGGCTCGAAGCCGAGGATCGAGACGGGCGCGGGGATGGGGGGGCGCTGGGCGGGCAGCACGGTGGCCACGACCAGCAGCGCCGCCAGCAGGCGGGGGGTGCGCATGGCGTTTAATGAACTACGAGTAGACGGCAGACGGTAGACCGTTCACCGTTCGTCCGGCGGTCCGTCGCATACGTGAACGGTCTGCCGTCTTCGGAGCCGCGACGACGTGTAGAGGCATCTGAGGTGACACGGAGGTTGCGAATCCGGGTAGCACACAGGAACGCCATGCTCAATCTCCGCGAGGTCGCCGGCGCAGGCAATCGGGAGGAACCCGCGATGATCTTGCTCGGGCGCAGGACCGGTCGTTTCGTGCTGCTCTCGCTTGCGGTGATCGCGTGCGGCACGGGACCGACCGAACCACCAGCCGGCATTCTCGGCCGGTTCGATGCGTTCTGGGGGACATTTGACGCCGAGTACAGCTACTTCGAGTACAAGAACATCAACTGGGACTCTCTCCGTACCACGTTCCGACCGCGGGCCGCGGCCGCGACGTCTCAGGACGAGCTCGTCTCGATCCTCCGGGAGATGGCGGCGCCCCTGCGCGACGTGCACGTGCGCTTCATCACGCCCGCGGGCGTCCAGATGCCGACGTACGAACCTGCTGCGCGAATGAACTGGGACCGAAGTGTCTGGGACCGGACCTCGGCCGCGTGCGGCCTGACGCAGGTGAAACCCAATCTCAGCTACTGCACGATGAACGGCGTCGCGTACATCATGGCCGGAGGCTGGAACGATGGTCAGTTCTCGGAAGCCGACCTCGACGGAGTCGTGGATCGCTTTCGTGACGCGCCGGCGATGATCATTGACGTCCGCCCGAACGGCGGTGGTACCGACGCGCTCGCGTTCGCGCTCGCGGGGCGGTTCGCCACGGCGAGCACCGTCGTCGGCTACTACCGATTTCGCAGCGGGCCGAAGCACGACGACTTCGGGCCCGAAACCACGCGGCGGATCGGGCCTCGCGGAGCGTTCCAGTTCACGAGACCGGTCGTCGTCCTCGCCGGGCGCGGGGCGTTCTCGAGCAACGAGAGTTTCATCTCGGCGATGCGCGAGCTGCCCAACGTGACGATCCTCGGCGACACGACCGGCGGGGCCTCGGCGAACCCGGTCGAACACTCCCTCGGGGACGGATGGCGGTACACGGTGTCGCGCTGGATCGAGTGGACGGCCGACCGCCAAGTAATCGAATGGCGGGGGATCCCCCCGGATGTCCACGTGCTCTGGGACGCGAGTGCGGCCGCGCTCGGGCGTGACCTTGTGCTCGAGGCAGCGCTGGCGCGGCTTGCGCCGCCGGCCGGATCCGCGGCCGCGCAGCAATAATCCGCCAGCTTCGCCGCGCGCAGCGACAAGGAGATGAGGCGTCGCACGCCCAGTGGAGTGAACGGTTACTGCCATTGCGTGACTCCGAGGTACCGTGCGATCATCCACGCAGCGCCGCGCGACTTCAACGCAATCCGCGCGACGCGCGGCTCAGGCACACCCTGAGCTACGGAGTGCTCGTGAGACGTCCGATTGCGGTGGCGCTCCTCGCCGCCCTGCCCTGGGCGGCGCTGAGCGCCCAGGGCCGCATCCTGCGAGTGGTCGGAGACGACGGCCGTCCCATCGTCTACGCGTCGGTCTGGCTGGGGGGTTCCGCGTCGAGACTGACAGGTGATTCGGGCTCCCTCGCCCTGCCCGACCTGTCGGGGCCGCTCGTCAAGGTCAGCGTCCGCCGCATCGGCTACGCGCCCTGGGAGGGATCGTTCGCCGCGAGCGATACCGCCACGGTGTGGACCGTCACGATGGCGAGGCTGGCGACGCCGCTCCCGACCGTCGAAGTGCGGGAGCCGCGCAGTGCTCCGCTGACCCTGGCGCTCCAGGGCTTCTATCGGCGCGCGCTTGAACGCCAGAAAGGGGCGCTCACCGGGACCTTCCTCACGCCGGAAGCCATTGAGCGGCGGGATCCCACGCGCGTGACGCAACTCCTGCAGGACGTGCACGGCGTGACGCTCAGGCGATCGCGCGACGGCCAGCTCGCGGCGTTCGGGCTGAACGGCACCTGCCGGATGGCCGTGGTCATTGATGGCGTGCGCACGCGCTCCCCGTGGGAGGCGAAGGTGAGTGGGATCGGCGGAGCGTCCATCCAGCCCCGCCCAGGCCCGCCGGGCACGCCGTCCACGCGTGAGCTCTCGGAAGACAACGCGGTCTTCATTGACCGGCTTGTCGCCGGAATGTCCGTCGCCGCCGTCGAGGTCTATCCGCGCGGCGGCAACATCCCGAACGAGCTCCAACAGACGGACCAGGGCTGCGGCGTGATCTTCATCTGGACGGGAGCGAGGCGCTAGGCGCGCCGCCCGTCTGGCGGTCCGTCGCATACGTGAACGGTCCACCGTCTACCGTCCACTCGCATTTGTGGTGATGGGGCGACTCACATCCCTATCGCGGCGGTCGCCCTCCAGCCGTAGATTGGCCATCCAGCAGATCGAGGGCCCCCTTCCGGTTGGCCGCCTGAACAGGAGGGAACGATGTCGCGAACGGATCGTCGGATCGTGCCGGCGCTGGGCATGCTCACGGTCTCTCTCGTGCTCCTCGCGTGGGTGGCGCCGCGAGTCTCGGGACAGGCCAAATCCGCCGCCGCCTCTGGTTTCCCGAGCACGAAGAACGGCGAGTGGCCCCACTACAACGCCGATGTGAAGGGCAGCAGGTACTCGCCCCTCGATCAGATCAACGCCTCGAACTTCAACAAGCTCGAGGTCGCGTGGCGCTTCAAGACCGACAACCTGGGCCCGCGTCTCGAGTACAAGCTCGAAGGCACGCCGCTCATGGTCAAAGGCGTCATCTACGCCACCGGCGGCACGCGTCGCTCGGTCGTGGCGCTCGACGCGAAAACGGGCGAGCTGAAGTGGGTGTACAGCATGGACGAGGGCCGGCGCGCCGAGGTCGCGCCGCGCAAGCTCTCCGGCCGCGGCCTGTCCTACTGGACCGACGGCAGGGGTGACGAGCGGATCGTCTACTACACGATCGGCTATCGCCTCGTTCAGTTGAACGCCAGGACCGGCCAGCCGATCGCGTCGTTCGGCAAGGGTGGAGTGATTGATCTCAAGGAAGGCGTGGTCTTCGGCAAGGACGGGAAGCAGGTGCAGATCCCCCTCGAAACGGGTGATATCGGGGTCCACTCGACGCCGTTGATCGTCAACGACATCATCGTCACGGCTTCCGCGATGGCCGAGGGGATCCGGTACCAGTTCAGCGGGAACAACAAGGGCCTCGTTCGCGCGTACGATGTCCGGACCGGCAAGTTGCTCTGGCGTTTCAACACGATGCCGGGTCCGGGGGAGTTCGGCCACGAGACGTGGGAGAACGGTTCGTGGGAGTGGACCGGGAACACCGGGGCCTGGACGGAGTTGTCGGCCGACGCGGAGGCCGGGCTCCTGTACGTGCCCGTCGAGACACCGACGATAGACGTCTACGGCGGCAATAGGCCGGGCAACAACCTCTTTGCCGAGAGCCTGGTCTGCCTCGACCTGAAGACCGGCAAGCGCGAGTGGCACTTCCAGGTCGTGCACCATCCGATCTGGGACTACGACATCGCCGGGTGGCCGCTGGTCATTGATGCCGTGATAGATGGCAGGCAGCGCAAGCTCGTCGCGAATCCGACCAAGCAGGGCTTCCTGTACACGTTCGACCGGATCACGGGCGAGCCCATCTGGCCGATGCCGGAGCGGCCGGTGCCGCAGTCGGACGTGCCGGGCGAAAAGACATCGCCGACGCAACCATTCCCGACCAAACCGCCGGCGTTCTCGCGCAACTACCTGGCGACCGACGACGTGATTGACTTCACGCCCGCGCTGCGCGCTCAGGCGCTCGAGAACCTGAAGAAGTACCGCTGGCTGCAGACGCCGTTTGTCCCGTATCTCATTCCGAACGACAAGGAGCTCGGGGCAATCCAGATCGGGAACACGATGGGGGGCGTCAACTGGCCGGGGTCAGGATTCGATCCTGAAACGGGAATCTTCTACACGCAGGCCAACAACTCCTCGGTCGGGACCGGGACGATCTCTCCGGAGTACTTCACGATCCTCGACCCCGAGGCGATGGCCAGGCAGAAACACATCCCCATCTGGGAGTCCCCGCACTTCGGCCAACCCGAGACCCCCGGCGGTGGTGGCGGTGGCGCGGGAGGTCGCGGCGGTGCCTTGACGCAGGGCCTCCAGGGTCTGCCGATCGTGAAACCACCGTACGGCGTGATCACCGCGATTGATATGAACACGGGCACGCTCAAGTTCCAGGTGCCGCACGGCGATACGCCCGATGCCGTTCGCAACAACCCGGCACTCCGGGGGATGAACATCCCGAAGACCGGCCAGAACGGCATCGTCGGCGTGGTGATCACCAGGACGCTCGTCATCGTCGGGGACCCGATGGTCACGGCGCCTCCGGATCGGCCGCGCGGCGCGATGCTGCGTGCGTACGACAAGCAGACGGGCAAGGAGGTCGGCGCGGTGTGGATCCCGGCCGCCCAGAGCGGATCGCCGATGACGTACATGGTGGACGGGCGCCAGTACATCATCGTCGCGGTGGGCGGCGGCGCGTATACGAGCGAGTACATCGCGTTTGCGCTGCCACGGGAATGAACGCCGGAATCGCCATCGTAGCGATCATCGCGTTGGGCGTCCTCGGCGGGCTCTGCTCCGCGCTGCGCGCGCAGGAGACGCGTTCGGTGTGGGATGGTGTGTACACCGAGGAGCAGGCCAGGCGCGGCGCCGTTCTCTTCGACCGGGAATGCGCGTCGTGCCACGGGCCGGCGGGAGCGGGCGGGGGCATGTCGCCGGCGCTCACCGGCGCGGCGTTCTCCGCGAACTACGACGGCCTGAGGGTCGGCGACCTGTTCGAGAGGAATCGCAGGACGATGCCGGTCGGCAAGGAGGGCCAGTTGAGCCGGCAGCAGACCGCGGACATCACGGCCTACATGCTGGAGTGCAACAAGTTCCCGGCCGGCCCGGAGGAACTTCCGACCGAGGCGCAGGCGCTGAACCAGATCAGGTACATCGCGACGAAATACGCTCCCCGGCGCGATCGCCATTCCCCTCGCTGACGCGCGCGCGGGTTACCGCGGGCGCGACGCCGGGCGAGATTGTCGGGCCGCACGCCCCGCGATTATCCTTACGGCCGTTTGCCTCGAACGCCAACCAATGGCCGGCACATGTCGAACCCCCTGACGCGCGCGTGGTCCCTCGAACGCGGACTGTTCCTGCTCGCGGGCGTCGCCGCAGTCGTGGCCGTGATGCTGGGTGCGCCGATCGAGTTCGCATTGTTCGGGATGACGCTCGCCGGCGTCGCGCTCTTTCACCACCGGACGCTCCGCGTCGCCCTGACCGGGCTCGCCGCCGTCACATCGTACAAGCTCTTCTTCACCGGCTTCAAGACCGGATCGGGCGTCGAAGGGCTGGTGCTGCACCTGGAGCACGAGTGGGTGATCCTGGCGAACCTGTTCGGCCTGCTGCTCGGCTTCGCTCTGCTCTCCAAGCACTTCGAAAAGTCGAGCATCCCCGCGCTGCTGCCGAACGTCCTCCCCGATGACTGGAAGGGCGGGTTCGCCTTGCTCGCAATCGTCTTCGTGCTGTCGTCGTTCCTCGACAACATCGCCGCCGCGTTGATCGGTGGCACGATGGCCGGTGTCGTCTTCCGCGGCAAGGTGCACATCGGCTATCTCGCCGGAATCGTCGCGGCGTCGAACGCGGGCGGCTCGGGCAGCGTCGTCGGTGACACCACCACGACCATGATGTGGATCAACGGCGTGAGCCCGCTCGATGTGGTCCACGCCTATGTCGCCGCGGCCGTGGCGCTCGTCATCTGCGGCATCCCGGCCGCTGTGCAGCAACAGCGCCACTCTCCGATCATCAAGCACGCACCACCCGGGATTTCGGTTGATCGGGCGCGAGTGGCGATCGTGGCAATCGTCCTCGTGGCCGCCATCGCCGCCAACGTGATCGCGAACGTCCGGTTTCCGGCGCTGCTGGATCACTTCCCTGTGATCGGCGCATCCATCTGGGCGGCACTCCTGCTGACGGCGCCGTTGCGAACTCCGGAGTGGTCACTGCTCCCCGAGACCCTGAAAGGCACGATCTTCCTCCTCTCGCTCGTGACCATCGCGTCAATGATGCCGGTGGAGCGGCTGCCGCTCGCGTCGTGGCAGAGCGCGTTCGGCCTCGGCTTCCTTTCGTCGGTGTTCGACAACATTCCGCTCACCGCGCTGGCCCTGAAGCAGGGCGGCTACGATTGGGGAATGCTCGCGTACACGGTGGGCTTCGGCGGCTCGATGATCTGGTTCGGTTCGAGCGCGGGCGTCGCGCTCTCGAACATGTATCCCGAAGCCAAGTCCGCGGGCCGCTGGGTCGTGGGCGGCTGGCACGTGACGGTCGCGTACGTCATCGGCTTCTTCGTGCTCCTCTCGGTGATGGGCTGGGAGCCGGGCGCGAAACGGGGCAGCCCGCTGCCGGTTCAGAAAGCGGCGCAGGGAGCAATGGTCGAGCCGGCCGCGCGCCCCCGGTTGTCTCTCTCCCAATCTCCCGCGTTCCCGCTACTCGAGCACGTGGATGCCGTGCCTCGCCCCGATCTCCTTGAGCTGCCTGGGCCACACGGTCACGGAGACCTCGCCCAAGTGCGCCTTCTTCAACAGGAGCATCGCGGTACGCGACTGGCCGATGCCGCCGCCGATGGAGAGCGGCACCTGGTCGTGCACGATGGCCTGGTGGTACGGAAGCGCGAGCTTGTCCACCTGGTTGCTCAGCTTGAGCTGCTCGACCAGCGTCTCCTTCGTGACGCGGATCCCCATTGAGGACAGCTCGTGGCGGCGCCGCGTGACGGGGTTCCAGACGAGGATGTCGCCGTTCAAGCCGTGGTACCGCTTGCCGCCGTCCTCGACCGGCGTGACCCAGTCGTCGTAGTCCGCCGCCCGCAACTCGTGGGGGTATCCGTCGTCGAGGACCCGGCCGATGCCGATGATGAACACCGCGGGGTACTTCTGCAGTAGCTCCGTCTCCCGCTGCTTGCGCGGCAGGTCGGGGAACATCGCCAGGATCTCCTCGGCGTGGAAGAACGTGAGCGCCTCGGGCAGCGGTGGGTGGCCGCCGT
>Ga0209519_10001122_pt1 | contig 11705 bp, 5 predicted proteins | sample Rifsed13ft1_FD_184005 | JGI IMG/M metagenome (GOLD analysis project Ga0209519, IMG submission 184005) | Soil microbial communities from Rifle, Colorado, USA - sediment 13ft 1 (version 2) | ecosystem: Environmental > Terrestrial > Deep subsurface > Rock core/Sediment | place: Rifle, Colorado...
CGTACCGTATTGGAACCCCAGGCGGTCTGTTTCGAGGAGACGCTCGACCGTCCCGACCGCGAATTGTCGATGCGCGTCCGGGTGACTCTGCGCAGCCTCCATGCGATCGCGACAAAGCGAACTCTGCTGAACCCGCTGCGCTTCGGATTGTTCGCCTGGCAGCTGTGGTCGCATAAGCTGATGAGGTATCTCGCGCCCCTATTCCTGCTGACAGCGCTTGTCGCCAACATAGCCCTGGCAGCGCAGGGCCAGTACGTGGTGTTGCTGCTCCTTCAACTCACGGCGCTGGCCGTCGGCGCGGTGGGCTTCATGGAACTGCGCGTCCTGCGCAAGTCGCGGCTCCTCACCCAGCCGTATTACTTCCTGCTGACCAATGTGGCTTCGGCGATCAGCCTGGTGAGGTTTGCCAAGGGCGAAAAAGTCGTGACATGGACGCCGTTGCGGTGAGCAACCGATTGGGTCCTGCCATCGCACGCGACGGACGCCGTCGCCGCTCGATGGCGATGTCCAGCCCGGATTCTGGATGACCACGATGGCCGAGCAGCGTCGTTGCGAACGTTTTCCATGAGAGCAAGCACGACACCGCGAACACAACAATCGGCTGGCGACCGGACATCGGACGATCGCGCAACACCGCGCCAGAGGCCCATCAATGGACAACGTGATTCGCCCGCAGCGGGTCCTTTACGTGGTTTCGCTGTTCCCCTGCTGGTCGGAAACCTTCATCGTCCGCGAGATCGACGCGCTGATTGAAGCAGGCGTGGACGTGCGCATCCTCTCGCTCAAGCGCCAATCCGGATTGCTGATCCAGTCGGATGCCGCCAAGCTGCTGGCCCGCGTACGTGCACCACGATCGCCGATCCCCGGACTGGGATACGCGCTGATGGCATGGCTGCGCCATCCGGTCCGGGCTACCGGTGCCGCCGCGACGATCGTGGCCGGAACCTGGCGCGCCCCTGTCGTGATGCTGAAGTCGCTGGGCGCCTTCGTACGCGGCATCGAGCACCTGGCGTGGGTGCGCCACTTCGATCCCGAACTCATCCACGCGCACTGGGCCACATACCCGTCCACGGTGGCGTGGGCGTTGGGCAGGATCACCCGTGGACCATTCGGATTCACCTCGCACGCACACGACATTTTCCTCAGTCGCCACCTGCTGTCGCGGAAGCTGCAGGATGCCGCCCTGGCGGTCACCATCTCGCGCTACAACGTCGAGTGGCTCAAGTGCAACGTCTGGCCCGATGCCGGCGACAAGCTGGAAGTCGTGCACTGCGGGGTGGACCTGGAGCGCAGCCACTGGCGACCTCATGGGCGCGACAAGCAGCTGATCGTCGCCGTGGGCCGGCTGCACTCGATCAAGGGCTTCGACACCCTGATCGAAGCGTTGGCACTACTGCGCCATGGTGGCCGGGCATTCCGCTGCAAGCTGATCGGCGACGGGCCGATGCTGGCCCAGCTGCAGGCGCTCGTGCGCGAGCACGGCTTGCAGAGCCATGTCGAATTGATGGGGGCCCAGCCGCAGGAGACCGTGCGCCAATGGCTCGAGCGGGCGGCAGTGTTCGCCCTGCCCTCCCAGGTGACCGCCGATGGCGGTCGTGACGGCATCCCCGTGGCCCTGATGGAGGCCATGGCGTCGGGGAGCGCGGTGGTCAGTTGCCGTACGTCGGGTATTCCCGAACTCATCGGCGATGGCCAGCAGGGGCTGCTGGTGCCCCAGCGCGATCCCCATGCATTGGCGGAAGCCTTGCAGCGCCTGCTGGCCGACAGCGGTCTGCGCAGCCAGTACGCGCGGGCGGCGCGCAAGCGCATAGAGCAGGAATTCGACGCCCGTGCGCAAGCGCGCAAGCTGCGCGAACTGATGGCTACGGCGGTGGGCTCACCATGGCCCAGGCGCCTGCTGGTCGTCATTGGCGAGATGGAAGTCGGTGGCAGCCAGCGCCAGATCGTGCACCTGTTGACCGGGCTGGATCGCCGCCGCTGGCAGCCGGAACTGGTGTACTTCAGGAGCGACTCTTTCCTGGTCCAGCGCCTTAGGGACGCCGGAATTCCGGTGCACCACCTGCCGAAGCGGGGCAGGATCGACCCGCAATTCCTGTGGCGCTTGGCGGCACTGCTGCGGCGCGGCGACTACGACCTGATCCAGGCGTACTCACTGACCGCGGAGCTGTGGACAGTGCTCGCACGCACCCTGTGTGGTCGCCGTCCGGTCATCGTCGCCTCCGAGCGCAATCAGCGGCTCGACCAGCCGGGCTCGTACTGGTGGGCCAAGCGGTTCGTGCTCGGACGAAGCGCGGCGGCCATTGCGAATTCGTCTGCCGGGGCACGCGCGACCGCGCGGCGCACAGGCGTGCCAGCGGCATTTTTCGACACCGTGTGCAACGGCGTGGAGATTCCCCCGGATATGGATCCGCAGCAACGTGCGGCATTGCGAATCGAGTTGGGAGTACCGGCGGACCGGGCGTTCGGATTGTTCGTGGGACGACTGGCGCCGCAGAAGAACCTCGACTGCCTGGTCGATGCCATGGCCAGCCTGCCTGCCCGAAAGCGCCCATGGCTCGCCCTGGTCGGCGAAGGGCCGTTGCGCGGGCACCTGCAGGAACGGATCCTGGAATGCGGACTGGGGGACGCCATGAGCTTCACCGGCGAACGTGCCGACGCGACAATGCTGATGCAGGCTGCAGACTTCCTGGTCCTGCCATCGCATTTCGAAGGGCTGTCCAATGCGCTGCTGGAGGCAATGGCTGGCGGCTGCCCCGTGATCGCCTCGGCGGTGGGTGGCACGCCGGAGCTGATCGAACACGAGCGCACTGGCCTGCTGTTTCCGCCTGCTGACGCCGCAGGACTGGCGGCATGCATTGTGCGGCTTTGGGATGACGCGTCCTTGCGCGCGCGCCTGTCGCGGCAGGCCCGCGAGCATGTCGCCCGCAGCTACGGGATTGCCCTGCAGGTTGCGGCGACGGCCGCAGTCTACGAGCGCTGCCTGAGCGATGCGCCAGCCCGCCCCGGGAGGCCGCCCACACAGCCGCGCATGGCGCGGGCGATCCGGCCTGAAAGCCAAGCCGCCGCGCCGGGCAATGCGGAGTATTCCCAATGAACGCCACAGGACGACCGTTGCAGGTGCTCATGCTGCTGGGCAGTTTTTATCCACCGCCGCAGGGAGGCGGCACGCAGATGCAGGTGCGCCTGCTGGCGAAGGCGCTGCGCAAACGCGGACACCGCGTCACGGTTCTCGCGCCGCTGGTCCATCCGGGCGAACGGCGCGTGGACAGGCTGGACGGCGTGCCGATATGCAGGCTGCCGTATCCACGCCTGCGCTTCCTCGGCGGCGCATGGTTGACCGCCCGCCTGTGCCTGTTCCTGCTGTCCCGACGCAATCGATACGACGCATGGCACGTGCACTCGCCGCGTCTTTTCGGCGCGGTCGCGGCATTGCTCGGCAGCTACTGCGGGAAGCCGGTGGTCGTGGTGAAGGTGGCGAGCGCCGACGAGTTCGATACTGGCACGCTGTCGCAGCGGCCGTCACTGCGCGGCCGCGTTCTGTACGCCTGCCTCAAGCGGGCCGATGCGTGGCAGGCGATCAGTGGCCGCATTGCCGGCGCCTTGGCGGCACGCGGCATTCCCGAGGCGCGCATCGCGGCGATTCCCAATGCAGTCGACGTCGACCGGTTCAGCCAGGCCACGCGCCCGGACCGGCACCCGCCGCGATTCCTGTTCATCGGCCGACTGGTCGCTCCCAAGAACCTGTTCCTGCTGCTGGATGCCTTCGCCGCGCTGCTGCGCAGCCGCCCCGACGCACAACTGCGAATCGTCGGCGGCGGTCCACTGGCTGCGGCCCTCAGGCAGCGCGCCCATGCGCTGGGAATCGAGCACGCGGTGGAGTTCACCGGACATCGTGGCGATATCGATGCGCTTCTCGTTGATGCCGACTTCGGCGTCCTGCCGTCCAGCTTCGAGGGCTTGTCGAACGTGCTGCTCGAGTGCATGGCCAGCGGCCTGCCGGTGATCGCGAGTCGGGTGAGCGGCAGCGAGGACTTGGTGCACGTCGGCAAGAACGGCTGGCTGTTCGAACCCGATGACGTCGGCCAACTGACGGCGTGCCTGATCGAAGCGACCAACCTGTCGCCTCGGCAACGTCAGGAATTCGGGGCACAGGCGCGCACCACGATCGAACGCCATGCCAGTCTGGACAGCGTTCTGGAGCAGATCACCCGAGTGTATCGGCGACGAGCGAACCCTCGGGCATGCGCGGCATCGGCTGCCAGGAAGGTCGCATGAACGTTCGCCAGATCCCGTCGCCCGGCGCTTTCAACGTCGATCCGCCCGGCAGCAGCAGAACCAGCGCGGCAGTCCCGGAAGCCACTCATCAAGGCTCATCGCTGCTGCTGCGCCTGCTCTTCGCCATACCCGTCATCTTGTTGCCCAATGCGCTGCATGTACCGATCGGAACAGGGATTCCGGGGATCAACACCAGCAACCTGCTGTTTCTGGTGCTAGTCGGGGCGTTGCTCATCGGCCGGCGGGAGACCGCGCCGACACTCGCCCAAGCCGGTCGTCTGACGCCACCCCTGGTGGGACTGTTCCTGGCGCTGGCGGTGGCCTTCGTCATCGCGCAACGTCATGACATGTCCAATGCACTGGACGACCTGACCGACCTCAAGAACGCGATTTTCTATCCACTGTTCTATTTTGTGTATCGACGCTGCCGCCAGGATCTCCATGGGACACGACAACTGATCGCACTGGTCCTGCTGGTCGCTGCGATTGCGGGACTTACCGCGATTTTCCAGGGCGTCCAGTTCGGGCTCGGAACGTACGACAGCGCCCATCGCGCGACTGGACCGTTTGGCGCTGTCAGCAAAGCCAATCGGGCCGGTGTGTTCTATGCGATGTTCCTGCCGATGTTCGCCGCGATCGCGGTGCTGTCGGAACGCAAGAAGCTGCGCATGGCTGCGCTGGTGGGCTGCGTGGTGCTGGCGGTGGCGATCCTGTTCACCTACTCGCGCCAGTCCTACCTGATCGCCCTCGTCGGCCTGCTGATCCTGCTGATGCATCGCAGCGTCATCGCCGCAATCCTCGCCGCGGTGTTGTTGCTGATGTCCGTCAACATGTTCCCCGAAAGCGTGATCGAGCGCGTGCAGGAAACGCGTCAGACCGACGCACGGGGGAACACCGCCGTCGACAACAGCACGACAAGCCGCGTGGAAATCTGGGAGGGCGCAATCGACATGTGGCGCGACCATCCGGCAGGGGTCGGCCTCGGGCGATTCCAGTCCAGCATCGGCGAGTATTCGCGCCACCGGGGCAGGGACGCGCACAACAGTTTCGTGCTGGTTCTCGCCGAAGCCGGTGCGCTTGGACTGGCCGCCATGACGTGGCTGTTCTGGCGCTTGTGGGGGCTGTCGCGAAGACTGCGCAGATCCGCCGCGGCGGACGACCCCGAGGGACGCGCACTCGCGCTCGGCTTCAGCGTGACCCTGGTGTCGATGTTCCTGGGCAATGTCTTCGGCAGTCCGTTCTTCGATGGCCTGGTCATGGCGAACTTCTGGATCCTATGCGGATTGCTGGAGCGCTATGGCGCGCTGAAGGCGCAGGCGGCCATGGACGCCGACGCCGCACAAGAGCCGTCTCCATCTGTGACTTTCGCCGATCGCTTTCCCCTCGCCGCCCGCACGATGCCGGGGATCGCCGCGACCCCGGGGCCGAGAAGCCGGTGATCCAGGCGCGGCGGAGAAACCTGCGGAACGTTCGCAGGTCGCTGTACCCGGTCGTTGTGCTCGGCTTGTCGGCGCTCAACTCGTGCGCCGCGCAAGTCGGCGAAGACGAAGCCCTGCAGGAACCGGCCGCGCTTGCGGCGCGCATCGCCCTTGCCGAGCCCGTCGCCAAAACCAGCACCGCCACCCCGGGCTCGACTTTCTGGTACGTCCGCACCGATGGCGGCGACGCGACCCAGTGCACTGGCCGCGCCGACGCACCGTACCCCGGCAGCGGCCTCAACCGGGACTGCGCATGGGAGCACCCGTTCGTCGCGCTTCCTCCCGGTGGGGATCCGCGAATCGAGGGCGGCGACACACTCTTGATCGGCAGTGGCCGCTACCGGCTCGGTCCGGGCACGCCCGGCGCCGGCGACTGCTACGCGACTGATTGCCACATGCCGCCGATACCCAGCGGCCCCTCTGCCGACGCACGCACCCGAATCCTCGGCAAGTCCTGCGCAGCGCCGCCGCGGCTCGAGGGCACCGGCGGCGCCAGCATGGTGGTCAATCTCGACGGCAGCTCCAATGTCGAGGTCGGCTGCCTGGAGATCACCGATCGCAGCGACTGCGTCTACAAGCATTCCGATCCGTCCGCTGCCTGCACCACCGACGACGAATGGGCCAGGACTGGGCTGGCGGGGCGCGCCTCGAGCGACGCGTGGCTGCATGACCTCGACATCCACGGCATGGCCGCGCAGGGCATCCGGGCCGGCGGCCTCACCGACTGGACCGTGGAACGGGTCAAGCTGGTCGCCAATGGCCGCTCGGGCTGGGACGGCAATATTGGAAGGAACGCCAGCTCCAACTCCGGCACGATGATCTTGCGCAAGGTCGAGATCGCCTGGAACGGCTGCGGTGAGCGCTGGCAGACCGGCAAGCCATGGGCCTGCTGGGCGCAACGGACCGGCGGCTACGGCGACGGCCTGGGCACCACCGACACCGGAGGGCAGTGGCTGGTCGAGGATGCCTTCATCCACCACAACACCTCCGACGGCCTCGACCTGCGCTACATGGATGGCGCCAGGGACACCATCGTGCTGGTGCGCCGGCTCCATGCGAAGGGCAACGCAGGCAACCAGATCAAGATCCGCGGCAACGCGGTGATCGAGAGCTCGGTGATCATCGGCAACTGCGGCTATTTCAGCGGCAAGTACTTCATGACCGAAGACGATCAGTGCCGCGCCGGCGGCAATGCGATCCAGCTGGTGCTGACGCCGGGCGCCTCCGCCACTGTCCGCCACAACACGATCGCCGGCGAAGGCGGCGTCCTGGTCGGCATGGGTGAAGGCGACGACACCGCGCGGGTGGCGATCCACAACAACATCCTGGTCGGATTCCCCAGCTTCCGGAAGCCGGACGTATTGTCCGCGCTCCACTTTGCGAACAGGACGACGGCACCGGTCCACTGGGCCGGCAACCTGGTGTGGAACGTCAAGAACGGGAGCTGTCCGCCCGGTAGCATCTGCGGAGAGCATCCCAGGCTGACCAACATGTCGCTGGCCGATTTCGATCCCGAACCTCTGCCTGGCAGCCCCGCGATCAATCGCCTGCACGGGGCCCGGGGCGTGGTGCATGACTTCAGGGGAGTCGCCCGGCCGGTCGACGAGAAGGCCGACGTCGGCGCGATCGAAACCCGCTCTCGCTGACCGTATCCGCCTGTTCTGGCTGCGCAGTTGAGTTCGAGCGCACGGCCAGCGCGATAGAGGCGTGAAAATGCGGCGCGCGTTACGTTTCTTTAACTCCGCTGCCCATGCCGTTAGTGACCTGGGTCACAGCGACATGTCACGTGACTGAATTCCTGCTGGACAGAACCTCGACTCTCGCAGGTCCACAAGACAGGGCCACGAAAATGTGAGCCCACCCACAGAAGACGACAAACAGCGCCCCTAGCATCCGCGGCTCCAAGGAAGGAGCTGCTTTTTTTTTGCTGTTTGTCCCTCTGTGGAGTACCTACATGCCCTTTTCCCGCAGTCGTCTTGCGCGTCGCAAGACCGTCCTGTTTTCCTTGTTCCTCGCACCGTTGGGTTTTGCCGCGTGGGGTTCCGCGCAAGCCGCAACCACTTATCACGTCCGTATCGACGGCGGCACATCCGCGCAATGCACCGGTCGCGCCGATGCTCCCTATCCCGGTAGCGGCACAGGCAAGGCCTGCGCCTGGAGCCACCCGTTTTTCGCTTTGGGGCCGGGAGGCGTCAAGCGCATCGCCGGCGGCGATACCGTCGTCATCGGCAGCGGCAGCTACATGATGGGCAAGGGCGCGCCCGGCGCTGGGAGCTGCTCGGCCAGCAATTGCGTCATGGCCCCGATCCCCAGTGGCCCCGGCAGCACGGCCAGGACCCGCTTCATAGGCAAGTCCCGCACTTCCCCGCCCAGGCTCTGGGGCTCCGGCGGCGCCAGCAAGATCCTCAACCTCGACGGCAGTTCCAACGTTGAGGTAGGCAACCTTGAGATCACTGACCAGCACGACTGCGTCTACAACCACTCCAACTCCACCGCCAACTGCCCGGGCACCGGCAGTGGCGCATGGGCCAAAACGGGCCTATCGGCAAAGGCCTCCAAGAACGTCTGGCTGCACGACCTCAACATCCATGGTCTCGCCGCCCAGGGCATCCTTGCCGGCGGCCTGACCAACTGGAATGTCGAGCGGGTCCGGATGATCGCCAATGGCCGGGTCGGCTGGGGCGGGAACATCGGCAGCGGCAGCTCCAACTCGGGCTCAATCGTCCTGCGCGACATCGAGATTGCGTGGAACGGTTGCGGCGAACGCTGGAAGACGGGCGCGCCATGGGCCTGCTGGGCGCAGCAGACCGGGGGCTACGGCGACGGCCTGGGCACCGAGTACACCGGCGGCCAGTGGCTGATCGAGGATGCCTTCATTCACCACAACACTTCCGACGGCCTCGACCTGCGCTACATGGATGGCGCCGACGGCACCCAGGTGACGGTGCGCCGGCTGTATGCGGTCGGCAATGCCGGAAACCAGGCCAAGATCCGCGGCAATTCGCTGGTTGAGAATTCGGTGATCATCAGCGACTGCAGCTACTTCGAGGGCAAGTACTACATGCTCAAGGACGACAACTGCCGCGCCAATGGCAACTCGCTGCAGCTGGTGATGACCGCCAACGACACCGCGACGGTGCGCCACAACACGATCACCGGTGAAGGCGGCACCTTGATCGGCACCGGTGAAGGCGACGGCAGTGGCAAGGTCCGGATCGAGAACAACGTGCTCGTGGGTTTCCCGACCTACCGCAGTCCCAGCACGCTGGCCTCTGCCTCCTATGGCAACTTCCCCGGATCGGTGAGCTTCAAGGGCAACCTGCTGTGGAACGTCAAGGGGAGCTGCCTCTCCGGCAGCGTCTGCGGCAAGAACCCGAAGCTGACCAACATGACGCTTGCCAGCTTTGACGGCGAGCCGCTCGCCGGCAGTCCGGTAATCGACCAGGCACCAATGATCACTGCCGTGACCTTGGACTTCCTGATGGGCAAGCGACCGACCGGAGCCGCAAACGACATCGGTGCGTACGAGTACGGCGCCATCAGTTCCGCACCAGCGCCTGGCTCGTATATCAACGCGAAGGCGGATGATTTCAACGGTGATGGAGTCGCCGACGTCCTCTGGCGGCACGCGGCAAACGGTGCCGAGACCATCTGGAATTCCGCCAATGCCGCCACCACCCAGCCGACCATCGGCGTCAACCTGGACTGGAGCATCGTCGGCAAAGGCGACTTCAACGGCGACGGTGTTGCCGACATCCTCTGGCGCAACCTCCGCGATGGCCGCAACGTGATCTGGAAGTCCGGCAACTTCGCCACGCCCCAGGCGGTCACTACCGTCCCGAACAAGGCTTGGCGAGTGGTAGGGACTGGCGACTTCGACGGCGACGGCCGGGACGACATCCTCTGGCGGAATGCCGGCACCGGTGGCAACTCGATCTGGAAGGCCGCCAGCAGCGCCAACGAGCAGCGCATGAGCACCGTGAGCAACCTGGCGTGGAAGATCGTCGGGGTTGGTGACTTCAATGCCGACGGCAGGGACGATGTGTTGTGGCGCCATGGCGGCACGGGTGCGAATGCCATTTGGCATTCTGGCAACAGCGCCGCGTCGCAGGCGTTGACCCAAGTGGCCACCCAGGCATGGCAGGTGGCGGGCGTGGGCGACTTCAATGGCGATGGCAAGGACGACATCCTCTGGCGCCACGCTTCCACGGGTGCAAATGCCATCTGGAAGTCCGCGATGTCGGCGTCGACGCAGTATGTGGTCGGGGTAACGGACCTGTCGTGGCAGATGGTCGCGGTGGCCGATTACAACGGCGACGGCAAGGACGACGTGCTCTGGCGCCATCAGCTGAGCGGCTGGAATGCCATCTGGCCTTCGGCCAGTTATGCCAGCAGGCGCAATATTGCGTCGGTGGCCAATCAGGCCTGGAAGGTGCAGTAGAAGACTGCGTTGCGTCGGACGATGTTGCGCTTCGCCCTTCGCTGAGTCCCATCGACTAGCCCGTCCCGCATGGGATGACACACGAAGCGGTTTCAAGCTTGGGCTTGGAGCCGCTTTTTTATTGCCTGGAGATCATCGTCCGCATCGCGCAATCGCCACGCTCGCGAACATCGTGCGTCCGGGAAACGCGACGTCCGTCATCTCCAGGGATCACTTCCCTAAACCGCTGCTGGACAGGATCGGGTGCCTTCACTGTTCACTCGCCGGCCCCGCTCATCTGTGAACCAACTCACAGAAGACCCCACACGACGTCCATAGAGTCCGCGCCTCAGGTGGAACCGTCCTTTTCGGTCTCTTTCGTGGGGAACATGCCTTGTCCGTATCTCGCACCAGTCTCGCGTTTAGCAAGACCCTCCTTTCCTTTCTGCTCGCTCCGCTAGGCCTGTTTGCGTTGGGTTCCGCTCACGCCGGCACCACGTTCTACGTCCGAACCGATGGCGGCGACGCCAGCCAATGCACCGGTCGCTCCGACACCGGGTACTCCGGCAGTGGCACCGCCCAGGCCTGCGCATGGAAGCATCCATTCTTCGCCTTGGCGCCCAATGGCACCAAGCGCATCGCCGGCGGGGACACACTGCTGATCGGCAGCGGCACCTACACGATTGGCCAGGGTGCGCCCGGTGCCGGCAGTTGCTCCGGTGCCAGCTGCGACTTCCCGCCGATCCCCAGCGGCACCAGCGCGAGCGCCAAGACCCGTTTCCTCGGCAAGTCGGCCTCCGCGCCCCCGAAGTTCCTGGGCACCAATGGCGTGCGGGTCATCGATCTCCAGGGCAGTTCCAACGTGGAAGTAGGCAACCTCGAAATCACCGACCAGAGCGACTGCGTGTACAACCACAGCAACAGCTCCGCCAGTTGCGCCAGCACCGGCAACTGGGCGAAGACCGGCCTGGCGGCATCGGACTCGAGTAATGTCTGGCTGCACGACCTCTACATCCATGGCATGGCGTCGCAGGGCGTTTATGCCGGCCGGTTGACCGACTGGACGGTTGAGCGGGTCCGCATCATCGCCAGCGGAAGGGTTGGCTGGGGCGGCAACATCGGTTCGGACAGCTCCAATTCCGGATCGATCGTCATGCGCGACATGGAGATTGCCTGGAGCGGCTGCGGTGAGCGCTGGCAAACTGGCGCGCCTTGGGCGTGCTGGGCACAGCAGACCGGCGGCTACGGCGACGGCATCGGCACCAGCTACACAGGCGGCAAGTGGGTGATCGAGGATGCCTTCATCCACCACAACACGTCGGACGGCCTGGACCTGCGCTATATGGACGGCGCCGACGGCACCCACGTGACCATCCGCCGGCTGTATGCCGTGGGCAATGCAGGCAACCAGGCCAAGGTCCGGGGAAACTCGTTGACCGAAAACTCCGTGATTGTCAGCAACTGTGGATACTTCAAGGGCAAGCACTACATGCTCCAGGACGACAATTGCCGGGCCAACGGCAACACGCTGC
>Ga0209519_10001130_pt1 | contig 11657 bp, 9 predicted proteins | sample Rifsed13ft1_FD_184005 | JGI IMG/M metagenome (GOLD analysis project Ga0209519, IMG submission 184005) | Soil microbial communities from Rifle, Colorado, USA - sediment 13ft 1 (version 2) | ecosystem: Environmental > Terrestrial > Deep subsurface > Rock core/Sediment | place: Rifle, Colorado...
ACTGCAGTGCTATGAGGGACTCGATGTTCACCAGGCGGTCTATGAGTGGAATTACACCCGGCAGATCTTGCACATCCGGATGTTGGAGGCCAGTGGTAAACGGCCCCAGGAACAGGACCTATTTGGGGCGCAGTTCCTGCTGCGTCGGCCGCTGCTGCAGGCCATCGAATGGTCCGGCGAGCAGCCGCCGGTGCTGCTGATCGACGAACTTGACCGGAGCGATGAGGAGTTTGAGGCTTACCTGCTGGAGATCCTTTCCGATTTCCAGGTCACCATCCCGGAGATCGGCACCCTGCAAGCTAAGCAGCCACCCATTGTGGTCTTGACTTCCAACCGCACCCGCGAAGTCCATGACGCGCTGAAGCGGCGCTGTCTCTATCACTGGATCGACTTCCCCAGCTTCGAACGCGAGCTCGAGATCCTGACTCTCAAGCTGCCGCAGCTGCCCCAGCGGCTGAGCCGTCAGGTAACGGCTTTCGTCCAGGAGCTGCGCACAATGGATCTGTACAAGATCCCCGGGGTGGCGGAGACTCTGGATTGGGCCGAAGCTCTCTGGGCTCTCGATAGCCAGCAGCTGGATTCAGCGGTGGTCAACGACACCCTGGGCGCGCTGCTGAAGGTCCAAGACGACCTACTGAAAATCCAGGGCCCAGAGGCCGAACAGCTGGTGGCCAAAGTCGCCGCCGAGGTCTAGCCCCGCTACGTCCCTGTCCGCAAACCAATTGACATAAACACAAGGCCCTTGCCGGCGGCGCCCGCTTTGTCCGGTTTTGCGCCTCAAGGGGGATCACGGAGATCAGTCCCCCACTGGAGATCTGGAGGTCTCTCCCTGCCGACAGGCGGCCCCCGGTCGCCTTGGGTGGCCTGGATCGGTTTGACACGATTTCGCGGCGCGCCCCCAGGCGCCGTCTGGGGTTATTCCCGGTGAGACACAAGTCTGTGGGCGAGAGTGTTCCCGCGGCGATCTGGATGGGGGCTTTCCTCGTTTCTGAGCTCATGATTCAGACCGCGGGCGACGTGCGGCCTCCGGAGGTTTATCGGAGGCTTTTTTTGTTGCCAGCTTGCTGGCTGCTATGAGAGGAGGTGAGCGGGTCGGACCAGTCTAAGCGCACTCCAAGTTGAAGTGACCTAATCTCATTCGGAGGAAAAATGGCTACAGAAAGAAAAGTAATGGGATATCTCCCCAATGACACGCCCCCGCCAGTTCAGCTGGTGCTGCTCGGCTTCCAGCATGTGCTGACCATGTTCCCGGCCACGGTCTTCGTGGCTGCGTTCACCGGGTTCCATGTCGGCACCGTGCTGATGGTCTCTGGCGTGTCCACAATCGTCGCGCTGGTCTTGTCGCGACGTGGTATCGGAAAGTTCATTCCCCTCTTTTACGGCTCCAGTTTCAGCTACATCGCTGCCTATCTGGGAATCGTTCAAACGATGACCGGCGAGCTTCCCGCCTTCGGCGTGCCGGTGGCTGACAATGTTCTCAGGACCATGCAGGCCGGCATCGTAGTCACTGGTCTGCTAAACATCGCCGTTGGCTTTATCGTCCGGGCAGTCGGCAAGGCCAACGTTGACAAGGTGCTCCCGCCGGTGGTGACCGGCTCCGTGGCGGCGATCATCGGCTTCGGCCTCGGCTTCGCCGCGCTCGGCCTAGCTCAAGCCAACTTCTTGATTGCACTGGTCACGCTGCTGGTGACCGTACTGTTCTCGGTGTACCTGCAGAGGCGCGGCTTCATCGGCATGTTGCCGGTGCTGCTCGGAGGGGTCGTCGGTTACGTCCTGGCTTGGATCGGCGGCCTGGTCGACTTCTCTGGTGTACAGGCTGCGGCTTGGGTCCAGAGTCCCCACATCACCTTCCCTGCTTTCAGTGGGGCGCTGGTAGGCACGGCGATCATCAGCATCGCAATCATGGCGATCGCTACCATCCCCGAGTCGACTGCCCACCTCTACCAAATCAGTCTCTATGTTGACCGCTTTGCCGACGAGATGAAGCAGCCAAAATACAAACTGGACCAGAACATCGGCTTCAATCTGATCCTGGACGGGATCGGCGACTTCATCAACGGGTTGTTCGGAGCTACCGCTGGAACGAACTACGGCGAGAACAACTCCCTGATGGCCATCACCCGCAACTACTCCGGCCCGGCAATCCTGGCCGCGGGGGTGATCACGATCCTGCTTGGCTTCGTTGGCAAGCTGGAGGCTTTGGTGGCAAGCGTTCCGCTGGCGGTAAGCGGTGGGCTGGCGATCTACCTGTTCGGCGTGATCGGGATGCAGGGCATCGCGCTGATGCAGGAGCACAAAGTCAGCATGTTCAACCCACGCAACCTGGCGGTCGGCGCCACGATCATGGTCGTCGGCATCGGCGGGAACATCGGGTTCCAAGGCGGCTTCCTGCCGATCACCGTCGCAGGCATCTTCCCCAATGGGTTGCCCGCGATCGCGACAGCAGCCGTGCTCGGTATCCTGATGAACCTGATCTTCCTGGTTTTCGAACCACCAGAACGAGCAGCCGCGATGGAGATGGGAACCGCCTCAGACTAGACTTACCAGCTCTTCACAGAATCAATATGGCTTCTACGGGGAGGGCACATGCCCTCCCCGTCCGCGCAGCTTACACTCCCCTTACAGAAGGCCCTTCACGCAAGGCAGGCATGCAATAATCGCTTCCGGAACAGAAGAGCGACTTCGGTCGCAGCCGGAAAGGATCCAGCAATGACGATCTACGATCTCCTCGGTTTCACCTTCGTGGCCCTCCTACTGGGGGGACACCTGTGGGGGCTGGTGGATCTCTCGGCCAAAATTCGGAAGCAGCCGCGCAAACCAATCAACGTCCTTCGGCTGAGTCCCTATCCTTTCGTTCCCGATGAGAAGCTGGTCACATCGGTGCCGGCAGGCGAAAGCACGGGTGGACCCGGCGGACTGCGGCTCAGCCCGGTTCCGGTCGAGACCAGGAATCAGGTACTGCGTTAAGCCCTGTACCCATTCGAAATACGTGAAGAGCGGCCGCTTCGACGGCCGCTCTTCTTTTCATTCGAGTCCCTAGCCGCAACCTCAGCTCGGTGGCGCGACAAGCTGGCTGGCTTCCGCGCTGGACAGAAGCGCCCTTTGAGCGGCTACAAATCCCGCCAGAGCATCTGCCCCGGAAGTGTGACCGCGTCGAATAAGCTGCCTCGCCAGCTGGTCGATTGGGCGGCCCGCCAGCACCGCCTCGAATAGGGCATGCCACTCGTTGGCGGCTTCACCCCGGGCCGCGGCCCGCAACCAGGCGAGCGAGACCGCGTTGGTGCGCGAACCGGCAGCCTCGACCACGGCAGTCGCCAGCGAACGCGCCCGATCTCGCTCGCAGGAAATCCAGAGGGCATGGACCGCGCCGAGCAGAAAGTCGTCCCCGGCGGGAGTGACCCCGCCCCCCAGCCCACTCAAATTGGCCGCCGCTCGCCCGACGCGGTCTGGATCTCCCAGCACCAGCTCGGCCAACAGGCTGTGGGCCGGGCCTGCCAACGCCCTCAGCAAGGCAAATCCCAGGTCCACCCGACCGCTGGCGGCATCAACCTCGGCAGAAGGCAGACCGCCCGTCAGGGGTGCGAGGCTGCCAGCCGGCGCGTGGTGCTGCAGCAGCCGGTCAAGGCGCTCGAGGTGGTCAAATGTCATCGCAGTGCGTAAGCGGTCCCAGTCTGGGGAGGGCTGCCATGTCTCCAAACCCGAGAGCCGTACTTCCAATGGGCCTACCTCTATCGCATCGGCTCTCAGGCGCACGGGCGAGTCGACCCTCAGCAGGCCGGCGAACCCGCCCGCGGGCCACCGGCCTCTCCCGACCGGCTGAACCACCAATGCGAATGGCCCGGGTCCAACCGCGGGAAGCACCAACGAGAACAACTCTCCCCGCCGATCGATGAGGTTGAGCGATTGCCGGTACAGGCTGTGGACCCTAGGGAGCCGCGCCTGGCCAAGCCATTCAATGGCATGCGGCGCGACCAGGGTTCCTTGCAGAACAGTCCGATCCGCAACGTCGATCATCTAGTGCAGTTCGCCTCGATCGGCCGGGTCATCGATCAACCGTCCGTTGCGAATCACCACCTGGGGTGCTCGGTGAAATCGGAGCGCCTCCAGCACGTTTGATCCTTCGAGCACGACCAGATTGGCCGGCGCTCCGACCTCCAGGCGGTGGTCATGGATTCCCATGGCCCGGGCCGCCTCCACGGTCACCATGTCGTAGAGCGTTTCCATGTCCTCCCGACCGGTCATCCACAAGAGATGGGAGGCCAGGAAGGCCACCTCTAGCATGTTGTTTTGACCGTACGGGTAGTAGGCATCGGTGATGTCGTCCTGGCCCAGACAGACCCGCACCCCCTCTTCTCTCAGCTCGCGGACCCGGGCGTGCAGCGGTCCGGTATGGGGGTCCGACACCACTCCGATCTCGGACTGCCGCAGCAGGGCAGCCAGCTTCTGGAAGTACGGTTTGGGATACAGCGCCATCGCCCGGGCGTGGTGGGCCAGCACCTTGCCCTGCCAGCCGACCTCGATCGTTTTCAGCGCCAGCATCTCGAGGGTGCGCAGGCCGGGATCCCCGGCGTCATCCACCAACATGGAAATGCCCGCATCGTGCTCGACCGCGATTTCAACCATCTGATCGATGTGGCGCCGGGCATCAGCCTCCGTGTACTCAATCCACGGGATTCCCCCCACCAGATCGGCCCCCATGGCCATGGCCTCCCGGATGAGATCGGCCGTCCCGGGCTCCCGTATCACGCCATCTTGTGGAAAAGCCACGATCTGGAGTTCGACGATCCCCCGAAATTCCTCCCGGGCTTGCAGAAGGGCGGCAACTCCTTCCAGCTTCGACTTACGGTCCACGTCGGCGAAGGCCCGCAGATGGCTGTTCCCATTTTTCGCCGCCCAGCGCAGCGCCCGCCGTACGTTGTCGATGATCCAACCCCGATCGTAGTTTTCTTTCACCTTGGCGGCCCGCTCGATGGCAGTCATGGCCTTGCCCATCGAATCGCCGTGATAGTCCTGCATGGCCTGGTCGTCGAGCATCGCCAGGGTGAAAACTTTGTCCAAATGCAGGTGCGGATTGATGAACGATTCGGTGACCAAGTTGCCGTCGGCCTCCACAATCGTGTCGCTTTTGCCGGCCAGCGAGGGCTCGATCGCCTGGATCCGCCCGAGGGCGATCCCGAGATCGAAAGCGCTCTCGCCGCGACCACGCAGGTGGGCGCGTTTGACCAGGACCTCGAAATCGCTCATCTCATGGGGGTCCTAGCTCGCCTTGGCCGCTCGCACCAGCTCCCAGAGCCGGCTGGGGGTCAGCGGAATCTCGAGCAGCTCCAGGCCCTCGATATCGAGGGCGTCTTCCAGCGCCTGGGCGAAAAGTGGTCCCACCGGGATCGCGCCGGCCTCGCCCGCGCCCTTGATTCCCATCGGGTTGAGCGGCGAGGGAGTCTCGACATGCCCGACCTCGATCGGTGGTACGTCCAGGGCGGTCGGGACCAGGTAGTCCATGAACGAACCGGTGAGCAGCTGCCCATTCTCGTCGAACACCAGCTGCTCAAAGTAGGCGTTCCCGATCCCCTGGGCCACTCCGCCGTGGACCTGCCCTTCCAGGATCATCGGGTTGATCACCCGGCCGCAATCGTGCACCACGACGAACTTCTTGATCTCGATCAGCATCGTCTCCGGATCGACCTCGACGATCATGGCATGCACCCCATTGGCGGTAGTGCCCCGGTCCGGTCCGAAGTAGTTGGTCGATTCCAGGCCCGGCTCGGTCCCCGGCTTGACCGCTCCGCGCAATGGGTTGGCCCTGGCCGCCAGGTCTCCCAGTGAGATTGCCCGGCTGGGTACGCCTTTCACCCGCACTTCCCCGCCAGCCAGTTCCAGATCCGCCTCCGAGACTTCCAGTTCCTCGCCGGCGGCCTTGAGGATTTTCGCCCGCACATCTTTGGCCGCCACGTTCACTGCGTTGCCGGCGACTACCGCTCCCCGGCTGGCGAAGGTACCGGTGCCCCAGTGAAACTGATCGGTGTCCCCGGTGATGACCTGGACCTGCTCGATGTCGACTCCGAGCTGGTCCGCCACGATCTGGGCGAAGCTGGTGAAGTGGCCTTGGCCTTGAGTCCCGACCCCGGTGGCCACCGATACCTTTCCGCTCTGCTGAACCTGCACCCGGGCCCCCTCGTATGGGCCGATCCCGGTTCCCTCGACGTAGGCCACCACCCCGATTCCAAGGCTGCGGCCCTGCTTGCGGGCCTTGGGCTGGATCTCCTGAAGGAACTCTCGATACCCGATCATCTCCAGGGCCCGGTCCAGGGAAGGCTCGTAGTTTCCGCTGTCGTACACCAGGTTGGTGAAATCCTGGTAGATGATTTGATTGTCGTAGGGGAAATCAGCCGGCCGCAGGAAGTTCCGCCGCCGGATTTCGGCCCGATCCAGGCCGAGCTCCTTCGCCGCCAGGTCGAGCAGCCGCTCGATCACGAACACCCCGTGTTGACGGCCGGCGCCCCGATAGGGAGTCACGATGGGCTTGTTGGTGAAGACCGCCCGGAACTCGCTGTAATAGTTGGGGATCTTGTAAGGTCCGAGCAGCGTGCACTGGGCGTTGAGTGGCACCGTCAGTCCGTAGGGATCGTAGGCTCCCGAGTCATGCAGGAACACATCGTGCACTCCCAGGATCCTGCCCTCCCGGGTCACGGCAATCTCGGCATCGTGGATCTGGGAGCGCTCCTGGGTGGTCGCCACGAAGTTCTCGGCCCGGTCTTCGATCCACTTGACCGGTCGGCCCAGCTGCAGCGCGATCCAGGGGATCAGCATCTCTTCCGGGTAGAACATCATGATCTTGGGACCGAACCCGCCGCCGATGAACGGCGCGATCACCCGCACCTGGTTTTCCGAGAGTCCCAGCATGCTGGCCAGGCCGTTGCGGATCGGAATGGGGGCCTGGGTGGTGTCCCAGACCGTCAGACTCTGGCTGCGCCGGTCCCAGGCGGCCACCACCCCGCGGTTCTCCATCGCGGCAGCTGTGCCGTGGTCGTAGATCAGCCGGCGCTTCAGGGTCAGCTCGGCTTTTGCACTGGCCTGGGAGTAGTTCCCGATCGTCTGGACAACCCGCGCCGCCAGGTTTGAATCCAGATCCGCGTGGACCGTCGGCGATCCCGGTTTCAGGGCCGCCTCCAGCTCGACCACGGCCGGCAGCGGCTCGTAGTCAACCCGGATGTCGGCCAGGGCGTCCTCCGCCAGGTAGCGGCTTTCGGCCACGACCGCCGCGATCGGCTCGCCGAGGTGGCGCACCTTGTCCCGGGCCAGAATCGGCTGGGTCCGCTCGTTGAAGTGGATCCCTGCGATCGGCGGCGGCGACACGAGCAGCGGACCGGTTCGCCAATAGTCTCCCAGGTCGGCCGCCGCGTAGACCGCCACCACTCCGGGCCGCTGTCTGGCCGCGGAGCCGTCGAAGGCCGTCAGCCTGGCGTGGGCGAACGGGCTGCGCAGGAAGGCGACATGCAGCATCCCCGGCAGGTCGACGTCGTCCACAAACAGCGCCTGGCCGGTCAACAACCGCGGATCCTCGTTGCGCTTGATGCGCTCGCCGAAGTACTGAGTGGCCATGCTGTCGGCTACTTCACGGGCTGACGACGGTGCGGAGCGGCCGGGTCAGACAGTTGCCGCCGGTATTGATGCAGATGTCCATTTCACCGCTGAAGTCACCGGCCTGCGCCGCGGCGGCTCGGAACTGCACAATCAACTCCGTGCCCGCCGCGATCGGGACCCGAAAGGTGTGACTTTGATAGCCGAGGACGCTGAACACCTCCGTGTAGCCGGGGTCGGCTCCTTGGATCTGGATGCCAGCCAGGTAACTGTCGGTGATGTCAATGCTGTCCAGGGTCTGGGACTGGGCAGCAAGATTGCGCACCCGCACCAGCAGGCTGAAGGACTCGCCAACCTGCACGTTGGCTGGCGCGATTACCCCGAGCTCGATCTCGGTCGGCTCTGCCACCGCAGATCCAACTGCGCGAATCCCACCGACCCCCAGCACCAGCGCGAGCACCCCACAACCTGCCAGCAGCAGGCACCCAATCCCCAGTCCGACGAGCAGCCCCCGATTCCGCATCGGCTTACCTCCGTTTCACCGCCCTTTTCACCTTCTTGGTCGGCTTCCTCTTCGACCTTTTGATGACCTTTTTCTTCACCCTCTTGGTCACCTTCTTCTTCGGCCTCTTGCTGACCTTCTTCGTCACCTTCTTGGCCACCTTCTTCTTCGGCCGCTTGCTGACCTTCTTCGCCCGCTTGCTGACCTTCTTCGGCGCCTTCTGGGCCGACACCTTCGGAGCCTCTCTCACCACCCCCATCGGCATCGGCTCGGCGACTCGGAAGTACGCCCGCATCGGTTGAAAGTAGCTCTCATCCCACCCCACTCGATACATCTCCCCCTGTCCATCGGGGATCTGGGTATGGCGCAGCACGAGCCGGGTCCCGAGGGCGGTCGGCTCCAAGAGAATCTCCAGCCGCGAATCCACGCTGCCCAAGGGGAACTCGCTGGTGCGCCAGGTCTGCACGATCCGCCGGTAGGGTTCGAGCTCCAGGATCCGTCCCCAGATGTACCCATCCCAGGCGGTGTGCTGCCCTCCGACCCAGGCCTCCACGCTCGCCACGGCCCCGGTCATGGCGCCGTGTTGGCTCCCGTCCAGCCAAGCCTCATACAGGCGCTTGGGACTGACGGCGAACTCTGTCGAAACTTCGATCGCTTCCATTTAGCCCTCCTTAAAGGCTACTGCACGGCAAAAGGCGGCCTCCCCGCCCTTGAACTTCCACGGAAACGCGCCGAGAGTCAGCCGCTTGTTCTGCAGCTCGGGGGCACCGATCTCGCCGCCCATGTTCTCCACATGCACGCAGTCATGGGGAAAGAGAGCGTTGTGGGTGAGCTGGTAGGCCCGCTCGGGAAACAGCGTGTCAATCTTGTCCGCACCAAACTTCGTCTCACACTGGCGGCGCACCCGGGCCCAGTGTTCCAGCCCGCCCTTCCCCAGGAAGCGCCCTATCGGCAAATTCATCGGGTGATCGGTGGACACCATATCCACCCCCCAGAGATGGATCTTCTTCTCAAGCAGCCAATCCACCAGCTCGAAGTGCGGGCCAGGGTGACGCTGGATGTATTTCTCCTCGTCCGGGGCCGAGCCGAACTGGGCGTGTTTGTGCCAACCGGTATGCAGGAAGAGGATATCGCCCTCCCGCACTTCCACCCGGTCCTCGATCATCTTGGCGGTGAAGAGATCCAGCTCGTCCAGCTCGTCGCTCAGATCGACGATCACCCCCTCGCCGTAGAGCCACTCCAGCGGCAGCTCATCGATTGTCTTGCCGCCGGTTACGAAATGGCGAGGGGCATCGAGGTGAGTGCCCATGTGGTTGGAGGTCATGATGTACTGGGCATTGACCCCGTGCTCTGCCTTGCGCTTGATGTACTTGACCTCGAAGGGCGGATAGAACGGCCAGAAAGGCGCGTCTTGATTCAACGGCTGGGAAAGATCATAGACTTTCATCGTTCGCTCCTGAGGCAATCATGGGTTCACAGCCCGTACTTCTCGGCGTAGGCAATCAGCGCCTGCTCAAAGATCTCTTTCGGCGGTCTCACCAGCCCGGCCCCGACCTGGCCCACCCCGGGGTCCTTGTGGGCGATGCCGGTGTTGACCCGGGGCGTGATTCCCAGCTCCACGACTTTTCGGATGTCGATCCCGGTCGGGGTGCCGCGAAAATCAAGCGCCGGGATCGTGAAATGACGGTGCTCGGCGACGGTGATTTCATACATCTCGAGGGTCGCATTGGTCGCGTCCTGCGGCGACCCGCTCACAAATGCGACGATGGCGGGGGCGGCGGCCATCGCAAAACCACCGATCCCGGCGGTCTCGGTGATCGTGCTGTCGCCGATGTCCGGGTTAGCGTCCTCGCTGGTGAAGCCAGGGAAGTAAAGGCCGCGGGGGATATCGGCCGGCGCGGTGAACCAGGCCTCCCCCAGGCCGCTCACCCGAATGCCGAAATCGGTGCCATTGCGGGCCATGGCGGACACGATCGTGCTGCCCGCGACGCCGTGGGCGGCGTCGGCCATCGCCTTGCAGGCGGCCATTACCGGATTGAGCACGCTGAGCGCATTATCACCGAGAAACTGCAGCACCTCGGCTTCCAGCCCCGGATCCTTGGCGACTCGGGCGACTAGCGGCGCCAGCTGCTTGAGATACAACAGCGAGGCGGCCTTGTTGCGATTGTGGCCTTCATCTCCCATGTGCAGCGCTTCGGCGAGCAGTGCCCGCAGGTCAATCCCCTGGCTCTCTGCCAGCGCAGCCTTCAAGATCGAGCCCAACGTGTCGTTCATCCAGTGCAGTTTCTTCAACACCTCCGGACTGTACGCACCGTAGCGCAGGACCTTTCCATATCCCTCATTTAAGTTGGAGAAGGCCTTGTTCCCCTGGGTCGGGTTTTCAATCACATAGACTTCCATCGAGGCCGAGGTCACCCCGGCCATCGGGCCGACGGTCTGGTAGTGATGGCAGGGCGCAAACTCGATCTCGCCGGCTTCTGCCATTCGGATCGCCGCTTTCTCGTCCTTGGCCAGGCCCTCGAACAACAGCGCCCCGATCACGCCCCCCCGCAGCGGCCCCGACATGCGCGGCCAGCCGATCGGTGGGCCGGCGTGCAGAATTAGATTGTCCTTCATTCCCCGGATGACTTCCCGGGCCGGGGCCAACCCGGTCAACATCGGCCGGGCCGACATCATCTGCTCGACCGCGGTTTGGTTGGCGGCATCGATGTCCACTGGATCCGCCCTATCCTTTCATCCGCTGCAAGATGGCCTGCAGTCGCTCGTCGCCGCCGGCCGGAGGCTTCCATTCGACCTGGATAGCGGGCGCAGCTTGTCCGACCAAGCTCTCATAGAAGGTCTCTACACCAACGTTGATCGCCGCCACCGGCCGGGAAAGAAAGCTGGAGTCGGCCTTTGGCTGCCGTCCACCGAGCAGCCGGGCGACCGCAAAACTCACCGCCTGGCCCGTGTCCTCGAAGACCTTAGCCCCGGCCTCGATCAGCCGGCTCTTCTGCAGCTCTTTGTCCTGCGGATCCTCGTCGGTCCCTATCAGGATCACCCCCAGCTCGATCTCGCCCACCGCCCGCACTTGCTCAATCGCCGGCGCCAATTCGGCGGCCGGATCCGGATGGGCGCCCACTCCAAGCACCAAGTCGAGCAGGATCAGCGCCACCTGCGGATCGGCTGCTTCTCGCCGCAGCCGGCGGATTCGCAGGTCGTTGTCAAGCATCGGATGCAGCCGGCCGACCGTAAACTCATCGCCGCCCAGGTCGAGCAAGGTGTGCCCGTGGCTGACCAGCGGATCCGCCAAATGCGGTTCGGCAAAATTGGAATAGACCGGGTACAGCAACGCCTGCAGGCCGCGCAGGGCCTCCTGAGCGATCGTGCCTCCGGAGAACAAACCGCGCAAGCAACTGCGGTGGTTGGGTCGCTTTGGGGCTCGAACATCGGTCCGCGGCCTGACCGGCTGGTCGAGCAGCTCCACCGCCAGGTCGGCCGTCGCGCTGAGTGAATTGGCAAAATGAACGTCGCCGAGGCGCTGAGCAGGTGCCGGGTGTCCGATGAAGTCCACCACGACCGGCTTGCCGGCCGACCA
>Ga0209519_10001131_pt1 | contig 11641 bp, 16 predicted proteins | sample Rifsed13ft1_FD_184005 | JGI IMG/M metagenome (GOLD analysis project Ga0209519, IMG submission 184005) | Soil microbial communities from Rifle, Colorado, USA - sediment 13ft 1 (version 2) | ecosystem: Environmental > Terrestrial > Deep subsurface > Rock core/Sediment | place: Rifle, Colorado...
ACCGTGCACGTATTCTGCTCCCGCCTGCGCGTCATATCCGAATTCGTCCTTGGACAAAGGCCAAATCCTCCCGCCAATTCTATCCCTCGCTTCTAATATAGTTACTTTCTTCCCGGCTTTCCCTAGTTCCCTTGCGGCCATGAGTCCAGCCGCGCCGGCACCAATGATTACGACATCCGCCTTAGATTCTTCCAGAATCGGATGGATATTCATATGTTAAATTTTAACATTTTATTCACTTTTCCAGATCTAATATCTCATCGATGCGAATCTGCGAGACAAATTCAGGCACGTGAGATACGAGGATCATCGCGCCTTGATACGCGTCAAGCGCTTTGGCGATAACCGGAATATGGCGAAAATTAATGTGATTCGTTGGTTCGTCTAAAATAAGAAGTCCGGGTTTTTGAAGAACCAGGCGAGCAAATGCCACGAGTCCCTTTTGCCCCTCCGAAAGATCTCCAATTCTCGTTTTCATCATTCTCGGTATTAAAAAACCTGCGCCGACACTCCTAAGGTTCTCTTCAACTTGTTTTTCCATAACCGCCATTAGCGAATCGTAAACCGTATCGTCAAAATTAAGCGTTGAAAAATCTTGGCGATAATATCCAACTCGAACTCCGGTGGCAATCGTAATTCCTTTCGCAGTTCCCAGCGCTATAGATTCGAGAAGTGTGCTTTTGCCGATGCCGTTTGGGCCCTTCAAAAGGAGATGCCGGTTTTTGCCCATTGAAATATCCGCTTTGAGGCTCACCATCTTGTGATTTTTCATCGCCGTGTATGCCGAGATGTGGAGCACCTCGCCGATAAGATCGGGTTGATGGAAGATTGCAAACCTTCGTATTGTTTTATCTTCCTTGCGCACGTCTACTTGATTCTCTTCCATCACCTCAATTTTATCCCTCATTTTCTTGGCAACATTCCGCATCTTGCCGCCTTTATGCGCAAAAAAATTGGCTTTGTCCTTATTTTCTTGAATTTCTTTTGCAAGCTGTGCGTTCTTCTTATTTTCTTTTTCGATACGGGCGGCTATTTCGACTACGACATCTTTATAGTTGCCAACATATTGCTCAATTTTTTGCGTATGCAAATCGAGATAGAGCACGCCCTCGGTAAACGCGTTTAAGAAATTTGCATCATGAGAAATGACAATTACCGTTTTGTTATAGTTAGTGAGGAATTGAGTTAGGTGCTCGATCCCCGCCTTATCCAGGTTATTTGTTGGTTCGTCAAGCAGAAGTAAATCGGGATTCTGAATTAACGCAGAGGCTAAAAGAAGGCGCGCTTGCTGGCCACCGGAAAATGATTTCATAATTCGTTCGTGCACTTTTTCGCCTGCCTTGCCGGCAGGCAGGTGCCCTTTTAAATTCACAACTTCGAGTACTTCATCGATTCTGGGATCAATGTTGTAGACTTTCTCTGAAAAACATCTCTCGAAAAATTCACGTACGGTAAGCGAGAGTTCGTCGCGCGCGATAACCTGGCGGGAAAGCGCTGTTGAGAGGCCTTCTCCGACATTAACCTTCCCTGATTCAGGAGCAAGTTTTTTGATGATAAGTTGAAAAATCGTGCTTTTGCCCGCGCCGTTTTGACCCATCAAGGCAAATTTAGCGCCAAGCCGCAACGAAAAATTAACCTCGTCTAAAATGGGTTTATTATGTCCGTATTCAAATGACGCTCTCTCAAACGAGAGAATTGTTTCCGCTTTAGGCATAGAAGCGTTACTATAGCATGATTTCGACAAAATTGCTCGTAGCGACTCTTATTTCTTAACCAACCCAGAAAAGCTAATCTTTTGATAATCATTCATGTCCTTAATGATCCTAGCTACGAATGATATCTTTTCAAAACCCGTCCGTTCCCAAGATCGTATACACTATACTGCCACCACTCCCAAATTTTTTTCATTTATAAATCGCAATAATCTGCCTGATAATCAATTCCTCGGGTTTAATCGTCTCCCCCCTGAAATCAAACCAGACTTTCAAAAAGTCTTCGCGCTCGAGCGTCCGCAGTTTTCCAATCTCCGGATCCTGCAGATATATGTTTACATCATCCAACCCCACAACAACGGAATAATGCCCGTCGGGGACGCCGAAATCGTCAACGCCCCTTGTAAACCAATTAACAACTATGGGGACTTCTTTATCAAGCCTACTTTGAATATCTTCAAAAGATGAGTTATTTTTTATCTCAACTTTGAATCCCAAAGATTCCGCCGCTTTCTTTATGCCTTCTTCATCGGTTCCGAGTTTTGCATCCGTCCCGCAAAGTTCCGCCAATTCCTTTTCAGTTTTCGAAACTCCATAGAAATCCAAAACCATTTTCAAAGACGCCAGCCCGCACATCCCGGTGTTTAATGTCTCCTGAAATGGTTTAACGTTTAAAATTTTCATACTTCATATTCCCAATACGGCTGCCATTTGAATGGGGTATTAAGTAATTCTTCAATTGTTTTTCCGTTCATTATGTCTAAGCCGTATTGAGTCGCACGATGACCAATAACAAGAATTGTTTTATTTGGATGCGCAATTTTCAGCCATTGATAAAAACCGAGAATGCGGTTGATGGCCTGCTCGTAGCTTTCGCCATTTGGAAAAGGCTCTTTTATATGCTTTTTCTTTATTGGCTCAACTTTCTCTGACGGCCAACCGTTAAAACTTCCGTAATTTATTTCTCGAAGCCGGAAGTCAATAAGGATGGGGATTGAATCGCCGAATGCGATTTTCGCTGTGTCAACCGCGCGCCTTAAATTCGAACAGCAAATCAGATCAAGTTTGACATTCTTGAAAGTTTCTCCTAATTCTTTGGCTTGTTTTTTGCCTAATTCCGAAAGTTCGATATCTTTCCATCCCGAAGCCCTTTTTGCTTCGTTATCAGTTGTCGTCGCGTGCGCCGCGAAATAGATTTTCACTGCCCCCAATCTATTAATTCTGTAAATCGAATGTAAAAGCCATATGGGTCCGCTAAGCGAAAATCCCGCCAGATTGTTTTGTCATCTTTTTTCTCAATCAATTCTTGAATAATGCTTTCTTTTAAATTTTGCGCTACTTCCTTATATAACACATCTATATCCTGAACTGGAATCGTGATTTCCATTGCATATCCTCGTGTGGTATCGCGATCGAATTTCTTGAAATATGCCTGCTCATAAACCCTTTCGTCATCCCCGTAGAAATTTAAAATCGTATTTCCCAAAGGATCGCTTCTCCGCATAACAATATACCCCGGGTACTTCCCCTTTGGATCATTTGATATAACCTCGAATCCGAGTTTTGAATAAAAATCTTTCTCCGGCTGAAAATCCGGCACATGGAACTCTATTATTAAATTATTTTGGATTGGAGATCTCATGAAATTAATGCTTTACAAATCATCCGGCGTAAGTCCTGTGTATTTTGCTATGCGCGCAAGCATGCGTGGACCGATTTCCTCACGATCGTGAAATGCAAATGTAACGTCTGGCCATCCACCTCGAGCAAGAATTCTATGCGATCCTCTCTGCCTTTTTATGCGCCGACCAATGCGAAGAAGGGACTTGAGTACTTCGGAAGCTTTAGCGGCGCCCCACTCCATATCCAAAAAGTCGGGAAATTGGGGCAACGAGATTTCCGTGTTCAACTTGGTCCGCAAGCGTTCGCAACGCTACCGCGTAGACACGGCGGAGCGCTTCACGCTTTGTCGAGCCGTAAGCCATAACTCCAGGAAGCTGCGGAATTTCAGCAATCCAGCGATTATCTTTCTCGCGATCAAATTCAACTACAAGCGATGACAAAGAAATCTTATGCTGTTTATCGTTTTTTATCATGTGGATAGAATACCATAAATTGGCTCCTCTTTCAAAGACGCCGACTCGCACATCCCCGCCCCCAAAGTCTCCTGAAATGGTTTAACGTCTAAAATTTTCATTCATTTGTATGATGCCCTTTGACTTTGTCGACCGGGAAGCGCAACTTATGCTTCTCGATTATTTTATCAAGCGCGTCGGATAAATCTACATCGCAGTAATTCGCGAGCGAGGCAAGTTCCCAAAGTATATCGCCGAAAAAATCTTCCACCTCGTCGTGATTTTTTGTGATCTTTTCTTTAACTTTTTTCTCGTCGTGCTCCCATTTAATGATATTTCGAAACTCCCCTATCTCCTCAACCATGCCTAAAAGAAGCTCCTTAGGAGTATGGTATTTACGCTAGTCGCGTTCCTCTAAGAATTCTTCAACTATTTTTTGCTGTTTCATTTCTATCTTAAATTCTACCTTCAAAAAGCTCAAATTTCCAACTTGTAATTTAGCGTATGAAATGCTATATTTCTTACGAATTTCAAGGAGGGCTCTATGTTAAACAAATCAGTGGAAATATTGATTGTTGATGATGAATTTCAAGTACGGCGCGCCATAGTTAGATTGCTGGAAGCCTCAGGCTATAAGAATGTGCGCGAGGCTGAAAGCGGAATGCAGGCGCTCGAAGAGCTAAGAGAAAAGATGGCAGACCTTATAATCTCGGACTTAAATATGCCTCCGGGAATGACCGGAATTGAGCTCCTTCGCAAAATCCGGACCGCCGACAACGATCTTAAAGATATCCCGTTCCTTCTCGTGACCGGGGACGATGATCCAGTGCGCCTCGAAGTCGCGCTCAAAGCGGGCGCTAACGGCTACATTTTAAAGCCGATCAGCGCTGAAGTGCTAGAGAAAAAAATCAACGAGATTTTCCCTTAACCGTTCCAAGAAATAATGTATCTTGAACGCAATAAATCCTCCGCCAGGTTAGCCTGACGGAGGATTTCCATTTTGGAACTTTGCATGTCGGCATCACGGCGCCCGTTGCGTTTTTCAGCCAGAAGCTTGAATGTCGAGAGGTTTCAATTGAATCCTGCGGGAGAGATCCTTGATTGGCAGGTCAGTTATCTTTTCGCCTCTGATGCTGACGACGCAAAAAATGAAACTCTCTTCTTTGAGCTTGAGCACGCCGATAGCGGGGCCTTTTTTGAAACCGAACCTTTCGCGAAATTTTATGGGGGCAAGAATCCGAAACCTGTCCCCGACCGCGAGAGTGATTGCGATACCTCGTTTTGGGCACACAAGATACTTGCTCCCGTCGTCCCTCGCGCGAGTAGAAATCACGTCGCCGAACTTCGGCCTGCCTTGCGCGATAAATTCCTTAGCTGGTCTTGACTCTACTATACCCAGCTGTTTCATTTAACACCCCTTTCATAGCTACGCACGCCTAGTTTCAAAAAATCTAAACTCAAGAAAATATTAAACCATATGGAAATAAATATCAAATTCTAGTATTATTTAATTACGGTTTTTTAAATTGCCGGGTCGTCTAATGGTAGGACATCGCCCTTTGGAGGCGAGTATCTTGGTTCGAGTCCAAGCCCGGCAGCCAATTAGTAAAGTTTTTCGTAAAAATGAGAAGGAATTATATCAATGCGAGGAGTGCGGTTTGTTTTATTTGGACAAGAAAATAGCCGAAGAATGCCAAAAGTGGTGCGCTCAGCACAAAAGTTGCAATATTGAGATAATAAAACACGCCGTAAAAGATTGAATATCCGGCGCTGCATAGCCTTACAAAAACTCTCCTTTTGTGCTATGGTAATTGAAATTGAAAGGAGGGGCGCATCGTGGACATTCCATCGGAATCGGTTCTTGGAAAGGTTCTTAAAGCTACCAAGATGCTATACGGAGCGACGAAGGTGCCCGGGCAAAAAATGACAGAAGAAGAAAGAAAGACATGGATCAAGGGCATCGTTGGAGAAGCAATGGATCTAAACAATGTGCCCGAAGGTCATAGGCACGTGATTATGAGAGTTGTATGCAGTAAACTAAGAAAGGGTGTTGCCAAGGGAGACTAAATTACTCAGGTGGACACTATCGCGAGCCATAGAAAAGGTCCCCCGTTGCAGAAATGCGACGCGGGACTTTTGCTTTATTGTCCAGCGATCTTCAAAATCGCGAGCTCAAGCGGGAGCTGTTGGAGATATGCAATTTTCAAGAGAGGATATGCGTCATTTAAATTATTCAGGACTGTCTCGAATTTTTTGATATCATTTTCTTTGGCGAAGTTTTTCATGGCATTCAATTCCGATTCGGATATAAAATTTGCTAGTTCTTTTTCGTAGGCGGGGTCAATTTTAAGATAGAGCATAAACCGAAAATTCCTGATCAAAAGTTTTAGAAAAGATTTCTGGTCAACTTCTTCCTCGGAGCTTTTGTGGACAATCCACAACGCGGATTTTATATCGCGCTCCAGAATTGCCTTGGTCATGCCCAATAGCAAGTCTCGCGCCGGAACGCCGAAGAGCTTTCTTATCTCTTCCTCTTCAAGCTCGCCCACGCTCGCGGCAAGCGCCTGGTCTAGCATGCTCTCAGCATCCCTGAGCGATCCTGAAGCTAGAACGGAAATTATGCTCAAAATTTCCTCATCAACTTTTATTTTCTCCTTCCTGACAATCATATCGAGCGCTTTTTGAATATCCTCCTCCATTATTTTCCGGAATTCAAAGTGCTGGGTGCGGGAAATTATGGTATCCAAAACTTTTTCGAGCTCGGTTGTCGCAAGAATGAAAATTACGTGCGCCGGGGGTTCCTCGAGCGTTTTTAAAAGCGCATTAAAAGCTTCTTTGGTCAGCATATGAACCTCGTCGATGATATAAACTTTGTATTTTGCGCGAAACGGCAAAGAGCGAATCCCTTCGCGGAGCGATCTTATCTCGTCTACCCCGCGCGATGAAGCCGCGTCTATTTCAATCAAATCTAGCCCAACCCCCGAAAAAAATTCTTTGCAAATCTCGCATTTGTTGCAGGGGCGTTTTTCGGGAGAGTCCTCAAGACAGTTTGCTGCCCGCGCGAAAATCCGCGCAACGGTGGTTTTCCCGGTTCCCGCGGGTCCGGAGAAAAGATACGCATGAGCGATTCTATTTTTTAAGATGGAGGCGCGAAGGACTTCTACAACCGATTTTTGGCCGACGATCTCGCCGAAATCCTGCGGGCGATATTTCCGATAGAGCACCTCGCTCATTTTTTTTGCGCGAAAACTATAAATCTATATCCGATAAAATTCCAGATTAACGCTATGGCGCTTGCGACAACTTTTGCGATATTCAGCCACTCTTTGGTGTCGAACGCCGCGGGACTCGAAATATATGTCGTTAAAATAATTATAACGCCGCTATTGATCAAGAGGCCCAAGACGGTAACGGTCAGAAATTTAGGAAAGTCGTGGAAAAGCGATCCTTCTCCCGAGGCGGAAGGAAAGACCCATAATTTATTCCACAGATACCCGTTCGTAACCGCAACCAAAAAACCTGGGATATTAATGAGGCCGACCGTTGTCCCCGCAGTAACCCGCGTCGCGTCACTTACGAGGTTTAATACAGCAAAATCAATTGAGGCGCTCAAAAATCCGACTGTCGCGAATTTTCCAAACTGCTTGAAAAATGGGACAAAACGCGAAAGAAAATATCCAAGCCATACGCCCCCGCCCCACAATATCGGGATTCCGCCCAAGATAATCAAGTTCTTATTTTGAAAATTGATAGATAAGTAAAAGAATATTGTCAAAACAAAAAAGCCGGTTAAAATTCCGACAACGGCACCGATCAAGATATCCTTCTTCATAGATAACATAATACCATATAATTACTTCATGTCTGGTAAAGCATTTTTGGCGCTTCTAGGAATTATTGCGCTTTCGGTATTTTTGCGTTTCTGGGACCTTGGATCGACTCCCCCTGGCCTTTACCCCGACGAGGCCATGAATGGGAATGATGCCTCTGAAGCACTGGCAAATAAACAATTCGAAGTATTCTATCGGGATAATAACGGTCGTGAAGGCCTTTTCATAAATATCCAAGCGCTCTCTATATCAATTTTTGGAAACAAACCATGGGCCCTTCGCGGAGTTTCCGGAATCTTTGGAGTTTTTACTGTCCTCGGCATTTTTCTACTTTCACGGGAAATGTTTCGTTCGCGCCAAAATCGCGATAGACTCGCGCTTCTTGCCGCTTTCTTTCTTGCTACAAGTTTCTGGCACATTAATTTTTCGCGGATCGGCTTTCGCGCTATCATGGCTCCATTCTTTCTTGTCTGGGGGCTATATTTTTTCTTCAGATTTTATAAGGATATTGGATCGGCGCCCTCGCAAATAATATCGGCTGCGGCAGGCGGGCTTTTATTCGGCCTCGGCTTCCATAGTTATATTGCTTACCGCGCCGCCCCACTTCTCCTTCTCCCGCTTATAATTTCGGGATGGAATAAGCCGCGCCGCGATACTTGTTTCCCCTGCCTTGCCTTAATCTTCATACTATTCGCCGCGATAGCTTTTATCCCCTTAGGATTATTTTTCTTCGACCACCCGGCGGATTTTTTCGGACGAACCTCGCAGATTTCCGTTTTCTCCGAACCATTGCCGCTCAAGGCTTTCGTTATAAATGCGGCCAAGACGATAGGGATGTTCTGGATATACGGAGATCCAAATTGGCGTCATAATTTTTCAGGCGCGCCGGAGCTTTCAATTATAGTCGGGATATTTTTCTTAATAGGCGTAATCATAGCCAAAATAAATATATTCAAAAAATCTTCCGATCTAACGGAGCGATTCAATTCCGCATTCCTTATTTTCTGGATTGCGCTCATGCTCATCCCCGTAATGATATCTTCCGAGGGGCTTCCTCACGCGCTTAGAAGCATTATCGCGATTCCACCGGTTATGATCTTATCTGCCTTCGGGCTCGAGAAAATAATAGAATATTCAAAGAGGTGGCTCAAAAAAAACAGGGAAAAACATCCGGGACATTCACACCAGCTTTCAAGAATCGGGAAAGAGTTCGGCCTTCTTTTGGCGGTTATGGTAATAGCAATCGCGGCTAACGCGTACGACACATATTTCAACCGATGGGCGAGGCATCCGGAAGTACCCGCTGCCTTTAATACGCACGACTGGAATATTGCGCAGTATTTAAATACGCTCCCTGACAATGTCGATAAATACATCGTGATTGCTGGCGAACGATTGGACGGACGAATTGTTACGATCTCAAGCCAATCGGTTTTATTTGGGACAGATACCTTTCTTCCCGAAGCCCGGATGCGCAAAAATTTTCATTACCTTTCTCCGGAAGACCTAGATGCCGAATTTCAAAAGAAACTTCCGGAACAAGCGGTGGTCGTTTTTCTCACGAAAGAAGATAAAAATTTTGCCTCCTCTCTCGTGAAAAAATACTCAAGAATCAGGCTTGCTGTTCCCGGAGATTTTATTGCCCTTATTATTTCCCCTCTTTAATCTCCAAATAAAAAATAATGTTATGATAAAAATGACGGCTAAAAGTTCGGGCGGAAATATGATTCGGGCCATCGCCAGAATGATTTTGATATACTGCTCGATAAAATCTCCCATACAGTAAAAGTATATTCCATATGACAAAAAAATACACCATTATCCCTGCCTTCTTTATCCTCGGAGTAATGTTCCTCCTTTTGTTTACATCGGCCCTGAATGATTCCGCAACTTTCGACGAAGTGGCCCATATAGGCGCCGGATACACTTATCTGAAATACAAAGACTCGCGGTTAAATCCGGAACATCCCCCTCTGATGAAGGATTTGGCAGCTTTGCCTCTCATGTTCATGGATTTGAAATTTGATATAAGCCAGCCATTTTGGAATTCTGAAAACGTAAACGACAGGCAGTGGATAGCCGGCAACCTGCTCTTATACGGCTCGGGGAATGACCCGGATAAAATAATATTCTGGTCGCGCCTTCCGATAATGCTCTTAGCGCTCGTCTTCGGATGGCTTTTATTCCGCTGGGTAGGATCGCTTTACGGAGAGAGGGTCGGGCTCATGGTCCTTTTTCTTTACGCATTCTCTCCGACCTTTCTCGCCCATTCGAGGTACGTAACAACGGATGTTGCGGCTGCTTTTGGATTTTTCATCGGGCTCGCAAGTTTTTTAAGATTTCTCATACGTCCAACTTTAAAACGCACGCTCGTCGCCGGAATATGCCTCGGCATTGCTTTGCTTCTTAAATTTTCTCTTTTTCTCTTGCTCCCGATATACGCTGGCCTTGCAATCCTTTGGATTTTCCTCGAAGCTAGAGAAAATTCGTACAATTTTAAATTTGCTTGGGCGCTCGCTGGGAAAATTATTTTAATAGGCGTCATAGCTCTCTTGATAATTTGGGCGTTCTATATATATCACGTCTGGAACTATCCGCAGCCGGAGCAGCTCCGCGATGAGACCTGGGTCATGGGCACTTTTGGCAAGCGCTATCTCGTTGATATTGATACCTTTTTGATCAGAAATAAATACACTCGTCCGTTGGGGCAATATTACTTGGGGTTATTGATGGTCATCCAGCGGGCCCGCGGAGGCAATACGACATATTTTATGGGCGAGGTTTCCTCATCCGGATGGCCGAATTATTTTCCCACCGCATATCTCATAAAAGAAACTATCTCATTTCACGTCCTTACGCTATTTGCGGTTTTCCTTTCTCTCCGTAGAATTAAGCGAAGCAAAGAAAAAAATATCGTGGTGCTCCTGGATTGGGCGAAAGGCAATTTTGTGCTTTTGGCCTGCATATTATTTATATCGGTTTATTGGATATATTCCATGAAAGGCATATTAAATATCGGAGTCAGGCACGTCCTGCCGACTTTCCCCTTCATTTATCTCTTGGTCGCGCGTGAACTTGCGGCGTGGATTTATCGCCCTGCCTCGGATTCACCTAATGGACTTATGGACTGGATTAATCTCATATACGAAAAAATATTTGAGCCCCTACCGAAAATTCTATTTTTGGCGCTAATGTTTTTGTGGATTTTTGGCTCCGCAATATTGACCTATCCCTACTATCTTTCGTACTATAACGAATTTGTCGGGATCGATAACGGTTACAAATATATCGGGGACTCCAATTACGACTGGGGGCAGGACTTAAAGCGCTTGCGCGACTTGATCCAAGACGATCCAGCTTTCGCCGGGAAAAAAATATACCTAAACTATTTCGGTGGAGGTTCTCCAAGTTATTATCTTGGAGAAAAATATGAAGATTGGTGGTCGGCAAAAGGCGCGCCATCTTCAGGATCATACTTCGCGGTTTCCTCGACTCTTCTCGCTGGCGCCCAAGGAAGACCGACTAAAGGAATCGTCATTAAGCCCGAGGATTCGTATAGCTGGCTTCTGGGCGAGGAACCCGTAGCCCGCGCCGGAAAATCTATTTTGATATATAAAATTCCCTAGCTCTTACCAATTAATGCATTCTGGGTCGCCTGCCGCAGCAATTTGTGAAGTGTAATCGGTTTGCAACTTTTCCTGCCATACTGCGAGATCGCGAATCAAATCTTGCGGAATTACCCCCCCGCGCCAGAATATTGGCTGCTCTCCCCGCGGCACGCAATATAAATTACTCCCCGCTTCGAGGTTAGAAACACGGGAAGAATCTGCTGAGATAAACACATTATTTATATTTATCTCTGGGTATCGAATACCTCGGAAACGGTTGTTGAAAATCTTTATATCGGTGCTCGGGAGGCATCCTTGGCCATTTCGGCAGCCGTCAGTATGGGCCGGATTCTCCGTTCCAAAATCAACGCCAATTTTAGCGCGGGTTACGGAATTATTATTAAATGAGCAATTTA
>Ga0209519_10001138_pt1 | contig 11607 bp, 18 predicted proteins | sample Rifsed13ft1_FD_184005 | JGI IMG/M metagenome (GOLD analysis project Ga0209519, IMG submission 184005) | Soil microbial communities from Rifle, Colorado, USA - sediment 13ft 1 (version 2) | ecosystem: Environmental > Terrestrial > Deep subsurface > Rock core/Sediment | place: Rifle, Colorado...
GCTCGGCGATCCGATTCGGGTCGAAACCCGGCCGGATCGCATTCGGGTCCGCCTTCGCCGCCGCGATCGTCTTGCCGCCGAAGAGCATCGCCAGCAGGCCCTGCCGCTGAGTGCTGCGCTCCATCCGTTCCAGCGCCGTCAGGCCCTCGCCCAATTTCTCAGCGCCACGACCGAATAAGTCGCCTATTGCCGAGCGTCCCTGAATGAAGGCCGCCGCGGGTGCATTCATCATCGTGCGGGCGCTGATCGCGCCGGGACTGCTGATTTGTTTCAGAAAGGCCTGAACGGTCATCGTCGAACCCGACTCCCACATCTTGAGCGGCAGTCTGTTCATCGCTGCGACGTCTTTCGATTGCCGCGCTCGAATCGCTTCCTCGATTTGCAGACCTGCTTTGCTGATGCCGCGCCACCAGTCGATGACCGCCTGGACGGCTGGCGGTCCGCCTTCGGCCTTGAAGATGTCGGAAAATGTCGGACCCGCAAAATCCTGCGGGCTCACACCGATGCCAAACGCGGCCTCAAAACGCGCCCCGACGTTTTTGCCGTGTATAGCGCCCCTAAACTTTTTGAACTCCGCGTCGGACATCGCAGCGATCTGCTCTTGAATCGTTGCGCCACGGCCGGCCATCAACAGATTGGTGAGACGGTCTGCAATATCTTGCACTGCCGGCGCCAGCGTGATCGTGAGCTCGCGGGCGAGCCCCTTCACGGCGGCCATCGTCCTGGTCATCGCATCGTTCATCTCTTCGACGCCGGAGGCGGCCTCTCGGCTGAACGTGAGTCCCAGCCGGTCTGCCTCGGCAATCAGCGCCCGAATCCGCTGCTCCCCCTCATTGATCAGCGGCAGTAGCTTGATGCCGCTGCGCCCAAAGAGATCCATCGCCGTCGATGTCCGCTCGGCCGCGGTCGGCAATTTGGCGATCGCCCCGGCAATTCGCAGGAACTGTTCATCGGCCTCGAGGCCTTTGAGCGTCATCACGCTCAGCCCCAGCCGGTCGAGCGCCTTGGCCGCGTCGCCACCTTTGATCGCGGCGTTGCCAATGTTGCGCGACAGCCGGATCAGACCTTTCGAGAGCTCCTCCGCGGACCCGCCGCTGATCTCGGAGGCATGTTGCAGGCCGATGAGTTTCTCGGTGGTAATCCCCAGCGGGTCGGCCAGCTTGGCGATATTGTCGATCTCGATCGCCGTCCGTTTCAGGCCGCCGATCGTGAACCCGGCCGCGAGCGTGGCCCCGAAACCGACCAATACACCCTTTGCGCGACCGATGGCGGAGTTGAACAGCGCCAGCTCGCGGCGGCCCTTGCGCAAGCCGGCCGTGAACCGCTCCGTCCGGGCGATCACATTCACCGCTAGGCTACCGATCGTGGCCATAGAGTTGCTCGGTTTGCTGCTGGTGGGCGGCGATCGCCGCGTGATCGACCTGGATCGTCGAGCGTTTCACAACTCGGAGCTGCGGGACGTAATCGCCTGCTTTCGATAGTTTCCTGCTGTCGAGCGGCTGGCCCGCCTTCATGGCGAAGTAGCGCTCGAACGCATCGTGGATCGTGCGGGCGATCGTATCGGTCTGCCGCCAGCTATCGCCCAGCGGCACCGCCGCGTAGGCCGCCCGCCAATGCTTCAGCTCGTCGGGCGTCAATTCCCGCAGCATTTGCTCTACGTCGAGCCGGCCGAAGTCGCGAGCGAGCCGGTAGGCGAATCGCCACCAGTCGCTCGCGCCGAGTTTTTTGCCAGCTCCTCGAAGTCGTCCTCATCGAGCCCGGCGTGCTTGAGACACGCGCTGGCGAGGGCCTGACTGGTGGCCGAGTCGAGTTTTTTGAGCAGCGGCTTGTGCGACTCAGTGAGCGCCGGGTTGCCTTCGCCGTCACACCACATCAGCAGCAGCAGATCAGCGTAGGCGTCAGCCAGCAGGTTCTTGTGCTGCTGCGGCCGGTTGTTCCGGCCGGCCATCCCGGCCCGCGTCAGCGCCGCCTCGATCGAGACGTATTCCAGCGCCGTGATCGACCGCAGCCGAACAACTCCCAACAACGGAATCTCGACCTCCTTAAAGCGCCGGCGGCCGGCGGCCGCCTCTTCCAGCGCAGCCGGGCCCGCAAAGCCATTGGTTTCATTCATCGCCCAAGTCGACCTCCTGCTGCTCGTCCTCCCCCTGGATTTCCTCGCTATCGTCGACCAGGTCGCCGATCATCGGCGCGGTCGAGGTCTTGGCGGGCCAGCCGCCGAATTTCGTGGCCACCGCCGATTGGACTGCCAGCCGCTCCTCGTCGGTCAAGCGGTGAATGAGCGCGATCTGCTGGCCGTGCGTGTGGCCGACGTAGCCCACGACCAGCGGGCCGAGCCGCTCAGTAGTCAGCCAGATTCGATCCTGGGCGAGCGCGACGCCGTCCGTGCCGATGTGCGGACGGAGCTCTATGTTCGGCCCCGCGGCTCGGCTGAGCTCGCCGAAGTCCGCCTGCGGCGCCGCCTCGATGGTGGGCTTGGCGGGGTGAGAGGGCGGCGCCGCATTGGCGGGAGTCGATTGTCTATCGTTTGTGATCATGAATTTCGTTCGCTTGTGAGCCGGGCCGTCCCCGGCCCCGATCATGTCGCGGGCCGCGGACGGCCCGGTTCGCCGGTTCGCTACAGCGACAGCACCAGCACCTTGGCGGCCACGTCGCACTCGATCGTGACCTCGGCATTGGCGTCGCGGAACTGCGAATCTAATCGCATCAATTCCGTTTTGGCCGCCGCAACGCTGTTGGTCGGATTGGTGATCGTGCCGCCGTACGCGCTGATCGCGGCTGGCACCGGCAGCTTGAGTGTGAACACGGCCGCGCCCGCCGTGTCGTTTTTCAGCACGACCAACAGCGAATCGGTCCAGGCGAAGCGGACGCCGTTGCCGGCCCCGGCCACCAGCGTGCTGAAGTCGGCAGAATCCGTCAGGTTGTAGCCGGCCTGATTATGCGGCAAGGCGACCGCGGTGATCAGCACGGAAGCCATAGTGTACCTTTATGCACCATCGGTGCGGGTCGGGCCGGTTTTGCCGTCCCAGTGTAGTTCGATTTCGACCAGCAGCCGCACGTCGTTTTCAATCGGGCTGGGGTCGACGCGCACGAGCGCCCCGGTCCCGGCCTTGGTCGCGCCGTTGGTCTGGCCGCTCTTGGGCGGGTAGGTCAGCGTGATCGTGCTCGGCGTGGGACTGGCGATCGGCACGTCATCGGGATCGAAAATCCCGGTCAATATCTCCGGGCCGTTCATGCGCAGCTTGCCGAAGATGAATTCATGGTCGCCCGTCACCGCCAGGCTATCGTCATCGATCGCCTCGATCGATTGCCCGCCCGGCTGGATGCTGATGATCGCGCCGATCGTCACGGCCGGCGCCGTGAGCGCGATGGTAGTGCCGTTTCCCAATAACGATGGCATGTTTGCTGACTCCCCTAGTACGATGAGTGAACGACCGCACGATTGAAGTGAACCCGGTAGTCGATTGAATTGCGGTAGATCGGCGCGTCGAGGCCGCTCGCCGGCTCTTCCGTCGTGCCGCTTTCGCGCTCGATCGTGACGGCGTGGACGTAGGTCTGATCCATCAGGCCGCGATAGCCACTCGTGGGCGCGAGGCGAATCAGCTCGCTGATTTCATCGCACTCCGCCGCGCTATCGGCGTACACGTCGACCTGGAGAGTTTTCGGCAGATCGCCGATCTCGCCCTTGAGCTGATACTCCGGCGCGCCGCCGACGTCGTTGAGCACCACCAGCGGCCGCGGGCAGCCGGCCGGCGCCCGCCGCAGATAAATCCGCACGCCGAAACTCTCGATCGAGAGTTTGTCGACGATCGCCTCTTGCGAAGCCAGATATTTGGCGAAAAAGAGCATCGCTATTTGGCCCTCGCGGTTGCGATCGCCAATCGCAATTGTGTGATGAATTCCTGCCGCACGTGCTGCTCATTTCCATAGAGCGCCCCGCGGAGCGGTTTTTGGGCCGGCGTGTCCTGGTCGCCCAACTCTACGACGGCGGGGTAGAAGAAGTCCGCGAATTTTCGGTCTTCCTTTACACCCAGCAATTTCGCTACGCGGAAGCCCAGCGAACCCCGCTTTGCCAACCCGATCTGGACGACGCCTTGACCGACTCTGCCCCCTCGCTCTGTTCGGAGCGCGAACAATTTATCGCGATCAATCCGCAGCCCGCGGCGAATGTCGCCGCGCCGTCGACCCTTGGGCGTGAAACGCTTCGTGGCGTCCCGCATCGCGCCCGTCTCGACGGGACACAACCGTTGGAATGCCGACTGCACGAATTTGACCGAGTTGTTGAGCGCGGTCCGCAGATATTTCTTCTGCACCTTCGCCTCGAAGCGGGCCAGTGCCGCGTCGACCTCAATAAATCCAGTGGCGATGATCGTGGCACTCATGGCTCATACTCGATGATCACGGCGTCGGGTCGTTCCTCGAGCGGCTGCGGCAAGAGATGCTTCTCGAGCACCAAGGAGCTCACGCCGTTGCGACCGATCGCCAGGCGGTAGGCCTCGTTCGGCAGTTCCTGGAGCAGGCCCGCGGCATCGTAAAACTTCACGCTCAAAATCTGCATCAGGTCCAACTCCTGGAACTGAAAGTTCCAGATCGGCCAGGTTGGGAAGGTCACCGTCTTGCGCTCGCGATCAGGCATGCTTCAATTCCAATCCGTCCCCCCGGCGCACGATTCGCATCACAACAGGTCGCCAGGGGCCTCCTCCCACGCGGAGATAAAAACATCTCGCCAAGATCACGTTCGCAGCTGCAATGCCGAACGCCAAATAAATGATCGGCACGCACCGCACCAGCCAGTGGCGAACGCTCATCCTGATCTCGATCATCTCCTGTCGATTCGGCATCACACGCTCTCCGCACACGTCAGCCGCAACAGCCGGTTTTCGAGCCGTTCATTCTCGACTGAGCGGATGCCCAGCAGGCGGCCGTCCGGCAATCGCAGTCGCATCCGCGAATTCAGTTCGGCCAGCGCCGGCGTCCAATGCATCTCGAGCACCAGCACGCGCTGCGCGACCTGTTTGCCCCCTTCGATCGTTTCACTGCCCGGCTGCGTCTCGACCGCACACCAGCATTGCGCGAATTCCTGCCAGTCTTCGATCAGGCCGGCCAATTCATTCCGCTCGGCCTGCTTGTGTTCGATCGTGACCAGGGTCCTCATTCGGCCAGATGGAACCATGTTTCATCCGGCTCCACGCGGTAGCCGGCCAGCAGCCAGGCGGCGCTCATCGGCACCGGCGCGATGATCGTGCCCGTGATGTTCGCCTCCCGGTTTCTGAACCAGTCGGCCAAAATCAGCAAAATCGCCTGCCGGATCCCCTGCGGCACGTCGCTCGCCGCGGCGCCGTAGCCGGCCACGTAGGTCACGCGCACGGCGTCCTGCTGACAGCGCGTGGTTGGCCAGACCTCGTTGTAGGCCGGCTCGATTCGTCCCGGCTCGGCATCGAGCGTGACCAGGTATTTCGTGCTGCCGAGCGTCTGCAGCGCGCCGTTTTCATCGACATATTGCAGGCTCGTCACCGATTGCAGCGGCGGCCGCGGCAGCACGATCCGGCAGGGGAACTGGTCGAGCGTCAATCGCCAGGTCTGCGTGATGAGCGCCCGCCAGGTGGTTTCCTCGACCACTTCGGTCGCGGCCCGCACCAACCGCATCACGTCCGCGTCGAGGCTACCGTCGTTTGGTCCGAGGCGGATCTGCTGTCTGGCCTCCTCCTGACTGATCACGGTCAGCCCCTCGTTCGGCGGCACCGTCCGCTTCAATCCCATCGTCGGTCACCCTCTCGGCATAGCCGCCAGCGAGTAGGTCTTGCGCCCGCTTGGCGTCGACTTCGATCACCTCGCCCGGCTGGGCGTCGATCGCGCCGGCCGCCAGCGTCTTCATTTTGATTTTCATCCGCTTACGCCGTGCCTTCCGCCGGCGAGACGAGCACTTCGGCCGCCTGGGCGTTGGTGACGTTGTTGTCGATCGGCCGTTTCCGCGCGCCCCATTGGATGGCGAACACCGCATCGATCGTGGTCGTCGCCCCGGCCCGGATCACGACCGCCCGCACGAATCGCTCGAGCGGCTTGATGACTTCCGACAACAGCGCCGTCCCGGTGCCGTTGCAAAGAATCTGACTGCCCAATAGGTCCGCCGCCCCGGCCATGCCGGTCACGACGTCCTGTTGCACTTTGAGGCCGTTGGCGGCGTTGGCCGTGCCGATCGAGGCGAGAAATGCCACGCACTCGAAATCCGACATGTCGACTTCGGTCGTATTGATCGCCGTGACGCCGGTCGCCGTGGCGCCCAGCACCTTCGTGATTTTGGCGTCTTTCAGAATTGCTTCTGTGATATTCATGGAAATCTTCCAATAGCTGTGAAATGAGTGGATCGAGCGCGGCGCTATCGAGCTAATCGGTCTTGAGCCGCACGAAGGCCTCCTCGAGCGTCGGCATCCCGTCGGTCTTGAGCCGGCACAGGTACTCGACCTGATTGGTCCGCGCCAACAGTTCCGTGAGCACCTGGATCTCCAGGTCCAGACTGTCGGCGATCTCGTAATATCTGAAATTGCCCAGCATCCCGACGTACAACCCCGTCGTAAACGTGTTCGGGACGAACTCGCTCTCGCGGAGCGGGAAGCCCAAGACCACGTCGGGATCATCGTCCTGCAGGCCGCGGCCCGGCCGCATCAGGAAACCGGTCGCCGTGTCCGTGAGCACCGCGATCTTGGCGACGCCGTCGCGATGGAAGAGCCACTGCGCGCCCTGGCGAATCCCCCCGCGGCGATACTGTTCCTTGAGCTTGTACTTCGCGGCGATCAGCGCGGCGGCCGTGATGTTCGTGGCCGAGCCGCTCGAGGCGTCGCGGGCCGTCGAAATGCCGTCCGCCGAGGCGATGAAAAGGCCCAGCGGCCGCTGCGCCCCGTTGCCGGTCATGAAGGCCTGTTCCTGGACCTCGCCGGCGTCGCGCGCGAGTTCGCCCCGCACCTCCTGATCGACCGGCACGACGCTGAGCCGCAACAGATCGCGGCTGACGTCGATCGAACCCGACAGATAGTGCGGTTCGAGTACCCGCTTGCCGTACTTGAGCGCGGCGTCGGCCGTTGGCGCCCCCAGCTCGCTCGACCAGGTGAACGTCGACGCCTTCGCCGTGCGGGCCCGGATGCCCAAGCTCCGCGCCTCGCGGACCGTGTGGATATTGGCGAACTGGCGGATGATGACATTGTCATCGACCGCCTTCAAGAGTTCGCTGGCGAACTGTTCGCTCGCCACCAGATAGCCGGCCTGCTCCGCGTTGTCGCTCTGCAGCGCGGCGTATTCGTCACTCGTGAGGGCACCGCCCATCAGGTAGCGATCGAATGTGTCGCGGTAGGCCGCCTCGCCACGTGCCGCGATGTTGATCGGGCGATAGCGCGGCTTGCCGCCGCCGTCGAGACCGTGCCGCACGAGAATCGTTTCCGACTGGGCCGCGGCGCCGTCGCCGCCGACGCCGCCGTCCCTTGAGATGTTCACAGCCAGACGCTGCCCGACCGGCTTCGAGAGCCCGTCGACCGCCTGTTCGAGGTCCTCGCGGCACTCGGCCTGCTGATTCAGCTGGCCCGCCTTGGCGAGCATCTCGGTGACGGTCTGCTGATCCTCGGCCGACAACAGGCCCTGCTCGTCCTCATGTTCTGTCACGTAGAGCTGGCACTTCTGAATCAGATCGGCCCGCTCCTCGCGGAGCTTTTTGGCGGTGGCCTTCGAGACTGGTTTTTTCGCTTCGGTCGCGGTGGCGGCCATGATGTGTCTCCGATTGTCGCCGTTCGCGTCGCGCGCAAAAAACGGCGGCGCAGACCGGCGAGCAAGAATAGTCGTGTGCTCGTTGGTCAGCGCCGCCGCATCTGAGCTTGGCCGCCTGATCCCCGCGCCGCAGCCGCGATCGCAACTGAGTTTGATCGCCCGCAACGCGCCATGCGATTGAGTTGATTACTATATTATCCCCGCCAGCGCAACTTATTTCGACGCCGCGCCGATCTCGCCGAGCTGATCGGCGATCGCGGCCAGAACGGCGTCCGCAGGCCGCCAGAATCCCTGCCGGCCCAGGCAGTAGATCGGCCGCGGCAGCCGGCGAACGCCGTCCAACAGGAAGCACCACGGCCCGCTGGCGTGCTGGGCGATCGCCGGGTCGAGCTGCGCGGCAAACAGCCCGCCCCGCAGCTGTTCGACGTGGATGCAGCCCGTCAATTCGGCGACCGCGATGATCGCCCCAAACGACAATTCACCCGGCGAGAAAGGCCGCGGCCAGCTCCGCAGCCAGGCCCGCGAACACCCGGCGTGGATCGCCAGCGGACCGCGATAATCGGTTCGCCAGGAGCGATTCTCGACCCGCTTCTCGCCCCGGGCGATTAATTCGGCATACGGCTGGTAAATCGTGACCGCCTTCATCACTCAAAATCCGCGCACGCCGCACCGGTCATTTCAGCGACCAATTGCTCGCGCAGCACCCACTCCAACCCCCGCGGGAGAAATTCCTCCGTCCTCGGCAGTCGTTCGTATGATTCGCCCAGAAATGCCCACAATTCATCGCCGCGATCGATCCACTCGGGCAGCTCCTCGGCCACGCTCGCCGCCATCAGATCGTAATTGCGGATCGACGTATAATCGTATCCGCGATTCGCCAACCTGCCCAAAACATGATCGAATCCGCACCGCCAGAATCGGACGCAGCCTGGCGAACGGCCCGCCCAGTGACAGTACGTCGCCCACGCCAGTCGTCGCGCCGCGTTGAGTGGCTCGCGCTTGGCGATCTCCTCCCGTCGCAATTCGCGGGCCGCACCGATGACGTGGGCCCAGGGGACGCCCACCGTCTTGGCCTCCGCGCGCAGCTCGGATAGGGTGCTCTCCAGCATCGGTCGGCTCCTTCTCAGCCGTCGGTGTCAGAGCGGCCGGCGGGGTAACAGCCCGCCGGCCCGCTCGTTCATTTATTGCGCCGCTTGGGCGAATTTTCGGGGTGGCAGGGGCCGATCTTGCGCCGCTGCCGCTCGTGGATCACACAGCGGCGACTGACCCCCAGCCGCCGCGCCACTTCGGCATCGGAAAATTTCCCCAACAGTTTCAATTCGGCCGCGCTCCACGTATACGCCCGTGGCTCATAGGCCGCGATATCCAGCGCAGTGCGTTTTTTTTCCACCGCGCCCTGCGACCGACCGATCCGCTCGCCAATCATGCGATCGGAATCCGTCGCCAGCAATGCCTCTTCGCTCTCCGTCCAGCGGGCGCCCTGATTGGGCGGTCGCCGTTTCAAGGTGGCGGTCATCTCGATCCTCCCGCCCTCAGTGTAACCAATCCGCTGCTAAAATCAACGTAGAAGCACTCGCCCATCCTCCGCCCGGTCCGGGCTATCGGCCGCCGGCTCATGGTGGATCAGATTCGGATATAAATTGCGGCCCTTAACCAGCTTGAGCGTACCGTCGGCCAGGCGAATTGAAAATGTATGCTGCGCAGTGCTGGCCCCGTAGCTATGTCGCTCGACGCGCCCCGATAAGCGCTCGGTCCCGACGAAGCGCGCCCCGCGGCACCGCCCCCGATAGAATGAGCCGCCGGCAAACTGCGGCGCGTCCCATACGACAAAATCACCAGTTCGAATTGCGGTATCGTAAATCATGATTTGCTCTTAGCCCTCCCCAGCGGCCGGCAGGTGAGACAGGACCGAACCGCCGGAGAGAGCTGAAAAAGTTGCCGCGCTGTCTCTCGCGGGGAATGGTTACTCGTTGCCCAGGGTCGCACGGGCGCACGGGCGGCCTTGATCGCCTGATAAAGTTGCTCTGCCAGTTCCCTGCTCATCGGTCTGTTGTAAGCCGCTTGGCACGCCGCGACCAATTCCGCGTTGATGACCTTGAGCCGATCGCGCTCGGCAGCCGTCTCAGGGGCCGCTGCGATCAGGCGAGCATTCGCCTCGGCCACTCTCAGCGGCCAGTGAGCATTACGGCAGTCGGCGATGATCGGTCCGGCGTTTGCGCTTCCAGCAAAGGCAACGCCATCCCGGACAGTCAGGGCCAACCCGAACATGCGCGCCGCTATTCGTGCGTCCTCGCCAATAAATTCGTAGAAGTCCCCGACCCGCTTCGCTACCAGCACATTACCTCCTCTTGCTTTAGCTTCGTGTATTGCTCCAAATAATTTTCCATCTCTCACCTACCTTCTGTTAGAAGTGTTCTCTTCCACATTCTTATTATCGATCGGGCGCCGATCGGCGTCGGGGGTTATTTGGACCATGCCGGCTAGAGCCGATCAGGCGCGCGCCCGGCCCGACCATGCCGGCTAGAGGTTGCCGAGCGCGGAATTCCGCTCGGAATTCCAGAAATAAACGGGGCCGTTTACCGGCGTTTCGGCTTGGACCACGGGCATGCGCGGATGAGTGCGGCTGGCAAGTTAGGCAGGGGCGGCGTCGACGGCGATGTACGCGCGACGCCGTGCTGCGCGTTCGCGGCGAATCTCGCCCGTCTTTTGCAGGCGCGCCAGGGCCCGCTCGATCTCGATCAACGGAGCGCCCGTTCGGGCCGCGATCGAATGTACGCCACGCGCCGGGCCGCCCGCGGGGATCATCATCAGAATTCGCGCCGCCAAATCATCGCCGAAGATTTGCGGCCGCGCCGCGAAAATCGCCTCCGCTTGCGCACGCTCCATCGGCGGGCCGATGTACTGAAACCCGGCGGTCACGCGCCCGCAACTGTCGAGAGCGCGGCGGCCGCGCAATTCACGAGTTCGCATCCGCTGCCGCTCCATCCGCGAGAGTCGTCCCGTGCGGCTCCGCCGTTGCAAGAGACCCGTCTCGCCGCTCTTGCCTGCCATCCCGAACCGAATCGTCCGCCAGAGCGGCGAGGCGTGCCGATAATGGATCATCGCCGGGTGGCTGGTGGTTGAAAAGGCCCGCCCGCCGAGGCCGGTGAAAATGCTCGCGCAGAATTCAGAGACCCGATTGCCGATCCCGATCCCCTGATAATCGGGCAAGACCACGGTGCGATGTTCTCGCATGTCATGCGGGCGCCGATGGCGCGTCATGCGATGCACCCAGGAGCTGAATGCCACCGGCTCCTCGCCCCAAAAGGCGACGAACGATCGGGCCGCCAGACTCAATTCGTGATTCAGATAATGATGACGGCGGAAAAGTTGCCACGCCCCGCGGTGGACCGGAGCGACCTCGAGCTCGATCGTCGGTCGCCGATAAAGACACCCCCGAGCGAGCTGCTGCGTCGCCATATCGAGCCCCCAATCCGGCTCGAGCCAATCCAGCACATCATAATGACAGGTAACCGCCACGAATTTCTTGCCGATCCGGCCCTGCCGAATGCTCTTGGCCACCGCCGCTGAACCGATTTTGGCGACATTGCGATCGACCACACTCGTAAATTCATCGAACGCCACAAGGTCGCCCGGGCGCAAGAGTGCGCGGGCCAGATCACAACGGAATCGTTCGCCACCCGACAGCACGTGATGGGGCTTAACCCATGCGGGCGGCGAGCTGAATCCGACGCTGGTGAGCATTTGCGTGACGACCTTCAGCGACAATTTGCCAAATTGATCGACGACCGCCTTACCACGCTCCCAGCGAAACCCGCCCTCGACGAAGGCATCGCCATATGCCTCGCGGCCGAT
>Ga0209519_10001143_pt1 | contig 11573 bp, 6 predicted proteins | sample Rifsed13ft1_FD_184005 | JGI IMG/M metagenome (GOLD analysis project Ga0209519, IMG submission 184005) | Soil microbial communities from Rifle, Colorado, USA - sediment 13ft 1 (version 2) | ecosystem: Environmental > Terrestrial > Deep subsurface > Rock core/Sediment | place: Rifle, Colorado...
GCCGATCGCTCGAGTGCGCCATGCGACGGCACGCTAGCAGCAACGAACGGAATTGAATAGTTGCGGGACGCCGAGATTATTCCTGGCTCATCGGGCTGCTGTGCGGTGCCCTCAACGGAAAGCGCGCTTCGAACGATCCGATCAGATCCAGCCATTCTTCCATGAGGCGTGTCATCAGAAACCGCTTGCGAACCGTCTCTTTAGCCGCTCGTCCGAGCTCCTCGCGCCGGCGGCGATCTTTGAGAAGCTGCACGATTCTCTGCGCCGCCTGCTCGACGCTTTCGACGAGAAACCCGTTCACGCCGTCTTCGATCTGGTGCCGTATCCCGCCGACCTTGCCGCCGATTACGGGCGTACCTTTCCACATCGCCTCCGTCACCGTAAGGCCGAAGCCCTCGCGGAGCGATTTCTGCAGCACCACGGCCGCCCGCCGCTGCAGGGCGTTGACAAGCGCCGAGTCCTGAACGGACAGAATCCGGATACGCTCCTCGCTGCACTTGCACAGGGATTCGAACACCTCCTGCCCCTCCGGATCGTCGGTCGCGACGTTGCCGATGAGCACGAGCGTCGCGTCAACCTCCTTGCGGGCGATGCGAAACGCGTCGATGACACCTTGCGGGTCTTTCCACCTGTCGAAACGCGAGACCTGTACGACGAGGGGCAGGTCGGCGGGGATGCCGTAGTGCTCGAGCCGCTCGTCGATTTCCTTCTCCGAGAGCGGCTTGTTCGTCACGGAGAACGGGTTGATCGCCGGCATAATGAACCGTTGCGGTGTGCCGATCTTCTGCGCGTATTCAGGCAGCGAGAGCACCACGACGTCGTAGCGCTCGATGAACGATGCGAGGTAGTCCCATAGCTCCTGATGAGGTTGCGACAGATCGACATGGCAGCGCCATATCCACGGCGTCTTCTTGCGGAAATGGTTGATCAGCGGCAGAGGCTGCGGATCGTGTACGATCACGACGTCGTGATCGATGTGCATGCGGGCCGCATTTTCGAACACGACCTCTTCGTAGATGCTGCGTTTGAGATCGCTCAAATTGAGATCGGCGCCTTGCAGCGCGTTGTGCATTTTTTTCGTGATGCTGAAGAAATCCGGCCGACCTTGAATGACGCGCCAGCCCGTTGTTATGCCGGCGGCGTTCATGAGCAGCGTGAGCGAAGAGAGAAGCTCGGCGACTCCGCCGCCGTAATACGTGGAGTTGACGTTGACGACGTGCAAGTCGCGAAGCTTCGCGGCTTTCGTGAGGATGCGCTCGACGGTCTCGGCGCCCACGAGCGGCTCATAATCCTCGACCGCGATCAGTGTAAACGTGCTCTGCTCGCTCATAAGCGATGCCCTCGCGCTCCGAGAGCCCTTGCCGCCGTTGCGAGCATGAGCTTCTCGTGAAGAAGAACAGGATCGAGATTATAGGGCGGCCCAGAAGAGCGCCAAAGGCTGACGCAAGTGCGGCCCGGCCGCCACGGATGCTTGCGGCTTCAGTGGCGCATTAGTTAGCATCGACGCGCGCAACCTCAACGGGATTAGCAGCGATGAACAAATGGGCTATTCGGTCGGTCGCACTGGGCGGATTCCTGATGGTCGGCGCCGAGCTTAAGGCACATCATGCCGTGGCGAGTGTGTACGACTTGAATCAGGAGGTGGTCCTGCAGGGCGAGCTCACGAAACTGAACTTCAGGAATCCGCACTCGAACCTCCTTCTCGCGGTTCCGAACCCGGACGGCACGACGACGGAGTGGGTGCTGACCACCGCCTCCCTCCAGGTGCTGACGCGGGCGGGCGTCAACAGGGACTCCATCAAGACTGGCGAGATCCTCAAGATCACGGCCCTTCCGGCGAGGAACGGGAACCCGGCGGGATTCATCAGGCGGCTCGAGCTCGCCGACCGGGAGTTCGATCTCGCCATCGACTAACGGCCAGAACTAACTGGCGCTGGGAGTTGTGATGTCCTTTCGACGATCTGTCGCGACGTGTGCGCTCACTGTCCTCGCCGCGATGAGCAGCGCGCTGCCGGCCGGTGCGCAGGGCTTTGGAGGCGAGGCACCACCCTATACGCCCGAGCCCGGAGCCCGAGACCTCAAGGCGGTCCTCTACAACTGGACGTGGCACATGGGGATGCTGCGGGGCCAAGCCGAGCCCGAGCTCGTGGCCACCCTCGAATACCAGGGTGAGGGCACGATTCAGGTAGACGGACAACCCTGCACGCTGACCAAGTATCGCGTCAGCGCGAACTACCAGCTCCCAGGCTACCGCACGCAGATCGAGTGCACGCGCTCGAACGGCCAGACGTATGCCAACATTGAAACGATGAGCGGGCAGTACGCCTGGGACGAGAACATTCCCGGCGCGGAAATCATGCCCGGCGAGGGCACGGCCACGCCCCGGCCTGCCGCGCTCGAGGAGCGGCGGATCCGTCTGTGGGCCAGCCCCCATGGCGCGCCCAAGGCCGCCATTGCCGCCGCGGCGGGCGTCCCGCTGTCGGAGTCGTTCGCGCAGAATCCGGCTACCCTGCTCGACGCCCAGGCCGCCGCTGGAGCGAAAGCGATGACGACGCTGTCATGGCAGGGGGATCGGGCCGTCGTCACGTATCCGATCCCGGGAGTCCCTGGGGCCACGGCGACGGCCACACTTGACGACGGCTTCCTGCCGGAACGCGTCGTGGTGACGCACGGGACGAACACGACGGAGTTCGTCTATGGCAGCTTCCAGGACTTCAACAATCCCTTGCACAGGATCGAAGCCCTGTACGCCGGCGCTATCGTCGAGCGCTTGAACGGCGTGGTCGTCCGCGACCTGAAGACGGCGGTGACCGAAATCGGCCAGGTATACGTCGTCGTTCCCGTTCCGGACAGTGTGCGAACGGCAGGCACGGTCATGTCGCCGGAAGCGCAGCTCCCCGGCGGCGGGGCGGATCCCGCAGCGGCGGAGACGCCCACGTTGCCCAATGGGAAGCCTGACCTGACGGGCTCCTGGCAGCCGGCCGGCGGCGGTCCTCAACGTGTCGCCGGCGGGATGTTTCGGCGGTGCACTCGGTTCCAGGTGAACTGCATGGAGTGGACCAATCAGAGCGCGGACTTCACGTTCATGGCGCCATCGCGGCTCGAGCCGAATCGACCGCTGTACAAGCCCGAGCACTGGGACAAAGTCCAGGAGCTCGACATGTGGACGAACAAGTACGACCCGGTCATGACCTGCCTCCCGCTCGGAATCCCGCGGCACGGACCGCCCGTGCGGATATTCCACGCCGAGACCGACATCACGATGTTCTATAGGGGCGGAGTCGACGGCGGCGGCGGGTACGCGGACTTCCGCATGATCCCGCTCGACGGCCGTCCGCACGATCCAGAGCGGGCATTCCAGTACACGTACATGGGGTACACGGTCGGCCGCTGGGAAGGCGACACGCTGGTCCTCGACTCCATCGGGTTCACCGATGAGACCTGGCTGGGGCGCGGCGGCTTGTTCCATTCCGACCAGATGCGGGTCGTGGAGAGGTTCACCAGGACCGGGAACGAGATGCTCTACGAAGTGACGGTCGAGGACCCGGTCGTGCTCGCCGAGCCGTGGGTCGTGAATCCGCGGACCCTGCGGCTCGCCGACCGCCCGACGCTCATCTCAGAGCGTGGGAGCTGTACGGACTCCGAACTGGCAGAGGTCAGCACCCAGATTCGGCACTAGTTTCCGTGTTTTCGACGATAAACCCTGTCCGCAAGCAGTACACGGCTCCCGAAAGAACGAGTGCGCACGGCATGCTGATCCGCCTCACCAGACTCACGAACGAGCGTCATCGTCTTGAGTTTGTACGCGACGACGGCACGCCTGAAGCCCACGAGTTGGAGACGCGCAGCGCGCTTCTTCACGACCTCGTGCACTACGCCGTCGAGACCGAGGCGGGACTCAATGCATCGTTCTATGGACGACTGGCGAGCGGCAAGACATACGACGCGTTGATGACAGAGCCGCCAGCTGATCCTGAAGCAATGCAGACCGAGCACGTGGTTGTGCGTATTCAAGGGGTCGCCAAAAACGACACGTGGTCCGGCGTCGACCCCGAAAGCTTCGCGGAATCGATTGCCGCGAGCTTCCGTTCCGTAGATCATGAGCCGCCGGCGTGGTTGACTGGCGATTTGATTGTTCGCGTGCGCGAGCGCCTTCGTCGTGTGCAAGGTCAATGGCGCGCGACGCCGTTTCATCGAACTCTGGTGCTAGAGTTTCCCGCCGGCGAGTCCTAAACAGAAATCCTCACTCGTACCTCAGCGACTTCACCGGGCTCATCGACGCCACGCGCATCGTGCTGCCCGCGACGGTGAGCCACGCGATCACGAGCGCAACGAGTCCCGCCGCGAGGCAGATGGGCGCGAGCGTCCAGGTTTCGATCCGATACGGAAATCGCTCGAGCCAGTCGAGCAGCGCCCAAAGCGCGACGGGCCAGGCCAACAGGTTTGCGACGATCACCGGCCGCGAGAACTGCCACAGCAGCAAGCGCACGACTTCACGGACCTCCGCGCCGAAAACCTTGCGCACGCCGATCTCTTTCGTGCGCCGCTCGACCGTGAACGAGGCGGACCCGAAGAGGCCGAGGCATGCCACGGCGATTGCGAGCAGCGCGAACGTCACGAGGAGCCGTGCCTCGGTGCGCTCTTGTTCGAACTCTTCGATGAGATTTTGCTCGACGAAGCTCGTCGCGAGCGGCTCGTCTCCGGCCCACGCGTCCCAGATCGCGCCGACTTCGGATAGCACGGCCTGCGGGCTGCCTTGAAACCGAACGGTGAGCACGTCCGCGAAATCGGGCGCGAGCACGTAGATCTCCGGCCGCGGGACCTGGCGCAGGCTGAAGAACTGCGTGTCGGCGACGACGCCGACGATCGTCAGTGTCTCGACGGTGCCCGTGTAGCCGCTGCGGCCGCTACGAATCTGGCGGCCGATCGCCTCCTCGGCAGCGGCGAACCCCAGTTGTCGTGCGGCGCCCGCGTTGATGATCACGTTAGCCGCATCGCTCTCGGGTGCCGGCGTACCGGATCGGCTGGGGAAGATCCTCGAGGGCCGGTCTCGCTCGTCGGTCCAGTCGCGGCCGGCGATCACCGGTATCCCGTACGTTTGGAAAAAGCCGGAATCGACGCCGAGCGCGGCCATCTGCTGCGCGTCGCCGGAGCCGCCCTGCAGCGTGAACGGCATGAGGATCGTCGAGAGCCCAAATCTCTGCCCGGGCTGATGCATCGAGAGGCCGACACTCGTGACGCCCGGAAGATTCGCGATCTCCCGCCGCAGCGTCTCCTTGCGCGCGTCGACCTCGGCGCTCGATAGCGGATTGTCGACGAGGAGCAGCCCCTCCACGAGCAACAGGTTCTGCCGGCCGAAACCGGGGTCGCGCTCGATGATGAACCGGACCTGCGCATAGATCGCGATCGTCGCGATCATCAGCGCGATCGAGACGCCGAACTGAAAGATCACGAGCGCGCTACGCAGGCTCACCGAGCCCTTCGTTTCCGCGGACCGGTTCGCTTGGAGCGTACCCGCCGGGCGAAAGTGCGAGAGCACGAAGGCCGGGTAAAGCCCGCTCATGAGGCCGACGGCTGTGAGCAGCCCGGTGAGCGCCAAATATGCCGCGGGATCGGCGTATGAAACGTCGAGCTCCCGGCCCACGAGCCCCTCGAAGAACGGCAGCGCGAGCTCGACGAGCGCGAGCGACAGGAGCATTGCAATCAGCGCGAGCAGGAACGACTCGCCGAGAAACTGCCCGATCAGCTGGCCGCGGCTCGCGCCCATGACCTTCCGGACGGCCACTTCCTTTGCACGCTGCGTCGCTTTCGCGGTCGTCAGAATCGTGAAGTTGATGCAGGCGATCAGCAGCACGAGCACGGCAATCGCCGAGAACGCATAGACGACAGCGGCGTTCCCGCCGCCCGGTGCGTGCAGGTACGCGTCGGTGATGTTCTGCAAGTCGAAAGCGACGCGCTCGCTCGGGCGCACCTTAGGGCCCGCCATCATCGAGGAGATGTCGACGTGCTGATCCGTGAACTGAGCGATACGCTCGCGCACGCGCTCGATGTCGGCATCGGGCGCGAGCTGCACGTAGGTCGGGCCGGCCAGGATCCCCCAGCTCTGCATCCATGGATTGCGCGCCATGTCGAACCGGATCATCGCGGGCAGATCGAGCACGGTGTTGCCGTCGGGCAGGCGGTAGACGGCGCCCACGCGATAATCCTCGGCCGTGCCCTGCTGGCTCACGAAGGTAAGAACCTCGCCGAGCGCGTCGCGATCCGGAAAGAGCCTCGCCGCGACTGCTTCGCTCAGCGCAACGCCGTTCGCATCGTCGAGCGCGGCTTCGAGATCGCCCGCGAGTACCTCGAGCTCGAAGATCCGGATCAGACCGCTATCGACTTCCGTGACGAGCTCGGCGAAGCGTTCGCGGCCGACGAGCACCTCGTACCGGCTCTGCATGACCCGAGCCCCGTGCTCGATCTCGTCGGCGAAGAACTGCTCGAGCGCCGGCCACGCGGCCATCGACGCGACGGTCACGCCGGGTGGTAGGCCCCGGCCGGTCGAGTCCAATCGCGTGTTGACGCGATAGATGCGGTCGGCGTTCGCCCAATGCTCGTCGTAAGACGTTTCGTCCTGAACATAGAGCGCGATTAGGATGCATGCGGCGAGCCCGACCGCGAGGCCGGCGATGTTGATCGCGCTGAAGAGCTTGCTCTTGACGAGGTGGCGCAAGGCGGATCTCAGGTAGTTCTTGAGCATTTGGTATCTCCGAAGATCGCGGCCGGAGGCCGCTCCTACCCTTAGCGCAGCTCTACTCGTAGCGCAGCGAACGGATCGGGTTCGCGCGGGCGGCGCGGGCGGTGATCGTGCCGACCGTGACGAGCGCGACGACGAGCGCGAGCAGCGCGCTGCCGAGGAACACAGCGAAGCTCAGGTCGATGCGGTAGGCGAAGTTCTCGAGCCAGCGCTGCATCAGGAAATACGCGGCGGGCCACGCGATGAGGTTCGCGACCAGCACGAGCCGGCTGAACTCGCCCGTGAAGAGCCGCACGATGTCGAGCACGGTGCCGCCCATCACCTTACGCACGCCGATTTCCTTCGTGCGCTGCTCGGCCGCGAACGAAGCCAGGCCGACGAGGCCGAGGCACGCGATGAGGATCGCAAGCGCCGAGAAATACAGGAACAGTTGTCCCTGCCGCTCCTCCTCCTCGTAGAGCGCCTGAAAGTCCTGGTCGAGAAAGCGCCGCGTGATGGCCTGATCGGGCAGGAAGCGGTTCCACGTCGCGTCGATGTGCGCGAGCGTATCTTGCAGATTGTTGCCGGTCACGCGGATGGACGCCTCCCGGATCGTCGCGAAAGCGCCCTGTTGCGGCGGAGGTGGAACGACGTAGCTCAGTGGCTTCAGCGCGCTGTGAATGGATTCAAAATAGGTATCGGCCACCACGCCGACGATCGTTCCGCTAATGCCGTTCATCGGCATCTCCGCGGCTCGGCCGAGGGCTTCTTCCGGCGTCAAGCCGAGCTGCCGCACCGCCTGCGCGTTTAGCACGAACGAGCCCGTGAAGCCCGATTCGCCGTCGCCGCGAGCTGCGAGCCGATCCGCGCCGAAACGCTCGTCGAACGTGCGGCCCGCGAGCAGATCGATGCCGTAGGTTTCGAAGAAGTCGAACTCAACACGCAGCATGGATGCGGAGGGTAATTCGCTGCGAGCACCCTCGACCCGAAGCGCGCTCGAATCCTCGATCGGTGTAGCCGGAACGAGCATCGAGCCCGTCACGCCCGTCACGTCGGGAGAGCTGAGCCATTCGCGCTTGAGCGCCTCCCATTGCGTCCCTAAGCCTTGTATTGCCGACCCCGTCATGACGACGATCCGGTCCTTGTCGTAGCCGAGCTCGATGTTGCGCGCGTAGCGCAGCTGCTGGAACACGGTCGCGGTCGCGATCAGCAGTGCGATCGAGATCGAGAACTGCGTTACGACGAGCACGCGTCGAAAGGCAGCGGCCCGTGTGCTGCGAGTGACGTCGCCCTTGAGCACCTGGGCGGGCTTGAAGGCCGAGAGGTAAAAGGCCGGATAGCTGCCGGCCGCGAGGCCGAGCAGCACGCTGAGCGCCGCGAGCGCGGCGAGGACGCGCGGATCGCGCAAGCTGGCGAACGACAGGTCCTTCTGCAGGAACGCCTCGAAGGCCGGCGTCACGAGCTCGACGATCGCCACGGCGAGCAGCATCGCGATGAGCACGATCATGATCGACTCGCCGAGAAACTGCGCGACCATCTGCGCGCGGCTGCCGCCGACGGCTTTACGCACGCCGACCTCTTTCGCGCGCTGAGCACCGCGCGCCGTGGCGAGGTTCATGAAGTTGATGCACGCAATCGCGAGCACGAACACGGCGATCGTGGCGAACGTATAGACGGTGGCGAGGCTGCCCGACGGGCGCATCTCGGCCTGGCGGCGCGAGTGCAGGTGGATGTCCGTGACGGGCTGCACCGTGAAGCTTGCGTTCCTGACGACCGCGCTCACGTTCTCTGGAAGGTGCCGTTCGAAGAATTCGCCGGCCCGGGCCTGGATCGCGCCCACATCCGTACCGTCTGCGACGAGCGCATAGGTATGGAAGCATGTCTGGCCCCATAGCTCGAGAAAGAACGGTGCGGAAGCGATCGACATGAGCAAGCTGAAGTCGAGGTGCGTGTTGTCGGGCAGATCGCCGATGACGCCCGTGACCTCGAGCGTCGCCGTGCCGTTCTCGAAGCGCAGCGTCTTGCCGAGCGCGTCTGTCGTGCCGAAGTAGCGCACGGCCGCGGTCTCGGTCAGCACGACCGTACCCGGCCGCTCGAGCGCCGTCGCCGGGTCGCCATGCAGCCAGTCGAAGTCGAAGATCCGGAACACGGAGTTGTCGGCCATCCCCTGGCCCGTGTCGTAGTACGTGACGTCCTCGGTCGAGAACGTGGCTCCGTTGTCGGCCGTGCCGCAGCGAGAGATCTGGGTCGTCTCGAGGATCCCGGGGAAGTCCTGTTTGAGCCGCGACGCGACCGGGGCCGCCATGGCGGCCAGATGGACGTCGGCGCCGCCGTCCAGCGAATAGTCGAGCGAGAATCGGTAGATGCGGTCCGCGTTCGCGTGATACCCATCGTAGCTGAGTTCGTGTAGCACGAACAGGCCGATCAGCAGGCAGCAGGCAATGCCGATCGCAAGGCCGACCAGATTCACGATTGAATAGAGCCGCTGCCTGGCCAGGTGCCTGAGCGCGATCGCGAGATAGCTTCTGAGCATCGTGTTCCCTCGGCAAGCCTACTCGTACCTGAGCGAATAAACGGGATTGACGGCCGCCGCGCGGGCCGCGATCGTGCCGACCGTCAGAAACGCGACGACGAGCGCGAGCAGCGCACTGCCGACGAACACGGCGAAGCTCATGTCGATGCGGTATGCGAAATTCTCGAGCCAGCGCTGCATCAGGAAATACGCGACCGGCCACGCGATGACGTTTGCGAGCAGCACGAGCTTGCTGAACTCGCCTGTGAAGAGCCGGATGATATCGAGCACCGTGCCGCCTACGACCTTGCGCACGCCGATCTCCTTCGTGCGCTGCTCGGTTGCGAACGAGGCGAGGCCGAGGAGGCCGAGGCAGGCAATGAAAATAGCAAGCGCCGAGAACGCGGTAAACATCTGTCCCTGTCGCTGCTCGGCCAGGTAGAGCGCGTCGAAATCGTCGTCGAGAAAGCGCCGCGACATCGGTTGATCCGACACGAGCTCGGCCCACTTCCCGTCGATGTGCGCGAGCGTGTCTTCGAGATTGCGGCCGCTCACACGCAGCGACGCGAGCGGCAGCGGCGCGTAGCCTATCTCGGCTTCGGGCGGGATCATGTAGACGGTCGGCGTCATCGCGCTGTGCACGGATTCGAAGTAGACGTCCTCGACGACGCCGATGACGGGACCGCGATTCTGCGCGGGCCCAAGCTCGAGCCACTTGCCGATCGCGCCTTCAGCCGTCCAGCCGAACTCGCGCGCCGCGAGCTCGTTGATCACATAGGCGCCGGCGGTGCCGTCCTGCCGGGGCTCGGCGGCCAGACGGTCGGTGCCGAACGCTTCCGAGAACGTGCGCCCCGCGACGAGATCGATGCCGTAGGCCTCGAAGAAGCCGTAGTCGACCCAGAGAAACGGTACGCCCCGGCCCTCGGGGTCGCCTCCTTCGGCGCGTATGCGGATCGCGTTCGAGTTCTGCATCGACGGCGTCATGTTCGATGCCGTCACGTGCGTGATGTCGGGAGAGCTAAGCCACTCGCGCTTGAGCGTCTCCCACTGGTCGCCGAGCCCGCCAGTCAGCGATCCGCGCACGACGACGATCTGGTCCTTGTCGTAGCCGAGCTCGACGTTGCGCGCGAACTGCATCTGCTGATAGACGATCGCCGTGCCGATCAGAAGCGCGATCGAGATCGAGAACTGGACGACGACGAGCGCCTTCCGGAATAAGCCGGCGCCGCGGCCGCGCGTGACGTCGCCTTTGAGCACGCGTGTGGGATCGAACGCCGATAGATAGAACGCCGGATAGGCGCCCGCCGCGAGGCCGATCGCGGCGACCAGCGCGGCGAGCGCCCCCGCGACGCGCGGATCCGACAGATATTCGAACTCGAGCGTCTGGCCCAGGAATGCGTTGAACGGGGGCAGCACGAGCTCGACGAGGGTCACGGCGAACAGCACGGCTATACTCGCGAGCAGGACCGATTCCGACAGAAACTGCGCGACCACCTGGCCGTGGCCGGCGCCCGCGACCTTGCGCACGCCGATTTCCTTCGCGCGCTGCGCGGATCTCGCCGTGGCGAGGTTCACGAAGTTGATGCATGCGATGAGCAGCACGAAGGCCGCGATCGCGGTGAACGCATAGACGGTCGCGATGCTGCCGGGCGGACGCATCTCCTGCTCGCGGTTCGAGCGAAGATGAATGTCGGTCAGCGGCGTCGTGCTGAAGCCCGTGTACGCGCTCGAGCCCTCCTCGAAATGGCGCTCGAAGAACTCGCCCGACTGGCGCTCGATCGCGCCGATGTCCGCGCCTTCCTCGAGCAGCACGTAGGTGTGGAAGCGATTGAAGTTCCAGTTGCTCAGCGCGCCGAGGTCCATGGCCGCCGTCGTCGCGAACGAGCTCAGCAGGGCGAAGTCGAGATGCGTTGTGTCGCCGAGATCCGCGATGACACCCGTGACCTCGAACGGCGTGCGGCCCTCGACGAGAAGCGTGCGGCCGAGCGGATCCTCGTCGCCGAAATACCTGCGCGCGACGCTCTGCGTGAGCACAAGCGTGAACGGCTCCGCGAGCGCCGTGGCCGGATCGCCGGCGAGCCACTCGAAATCGAAGATCTCGAACAGCGCGTTGTCGGCTTCGGCGACGCCTTCCTGGTAATTGAGCTCGTCGTCGGGCCCCGTCATGCCGATGCCGGCCGGTGAGACCGAGAGCCGCGCCGCGCGCTCGATCTCCGGAAAATCCTGCTCGAGCAGCGGCGCGGCCGGCGCCGCGATCGTCGCAAGCGACGTGGCCGCCGCGCGCGGCCCGAAGAAGTCCCGCGATACGCGATGGATGCGGTCGGCGTTCGCGAAGTGCTCGTC
>Ga0209519_10001145_pt1 | contig 11567 bp, 9 predicted proteins | sample Rifsed13ft1_FD_184005 | JGI IMG/M metagenome (GOLD analysis project Ga0209519, IMG submission 184005) | Soil microbial communities from Rifle, Colorado, USA - sediment 13ft 1 (version 2) | ecosystem: Environmental > Terrestrial > Deep subsurface > Rock core/Sediment | place: Rifle, Colorado...
CTTGAGCCGATGGCAGGGTAAGTACGTCATCGGGCTGACCGGCAACATCGCCACCGGCAAGAGCGTCGTGCGCAAGATGCTCGAGCACCTCGGCGCCTACGGTATCGATGCCGATGCCCTGGCCCATCGCGCCATGGCCAAGGGCGCGCCGGGTTACAACCTGGTGCTGAAGGCCTTCGGGGACTGGATCCTCGACGACGAGGGGCAGATCGACCGCGGCCGCATGGCCAAGATCGCCTTCTCCGACCCGGACGCCCTGCAGAAGTTGGAGGCCATCGTTCACCCGCTGGTGGCCCACGCCGTCGATCTGCTGATCCGCCGGGCCAAGCAGAGCGTGGTTGTGATCGAGGCCATCAAGCTCCTGGAGTCGGATCTGGCTCCGGGCTCCGACACGATCTGGGTCGTCGACAGCACCGAGGAGCTTCAGATCGCCCGGCTGATGCACAAGCGCAACAGCTCGGAGGCCGCCGCCCGGCAGCGGATCGCGGCGCAAAGCCCGCAAGCGATGAAGCTGCGCGCCGCCAAGGTGGTGCTGCGCAACGACGGGTCCTTCGAGGACACCTGGAACCAGGTGCAGGTGGCGTGGGGCAAGCTGCCGCGGGTGGAGGAGGCCTACCTGCCTCCGCCGCCGGTCACCCGGCCGGGCCAGCTGATCGTCCGCCGCGGTCGCCCGCAGGACGCCGACGACATCGCCCGCTTCATTACCCGCGCCAGCCACGGCAAGAAGCGCATGACGCGCCAGGACGTCATGGCCGCCTTCGGCGAGAAGGCCTATCTGCTGATCGAGCGCGGCGACAAGCTGGCCGGCGTCGCCGGTTGGCAGGTCGAGAACCTGGTGACGCGCATCGACGAGTTGTACTTCGAGCCCGGCCTGCCGCTCGATCAGGCGATCCCGGCCTTGATGGAGGCCGTCGAAGCCGCCTCGGCCGAGCTGCAGAGCGAGGCCTCGCTGCTCTTCCTGCCGCCCTACCTGGCGCAGCATGCCGGCGCCTGGCGCTCGGTAGGCTACAAGCCCGAGACGATCCAGGGGCTGGGGGTCCGGGCCTGGCAGGAGGCGGCCGTGGAGTCGATGCCGCGCGGCGCATCGCTGTGGTTCAAGCGGCTGCGCGAAGACCGCGTCCTGCGCCCGATGTAAGAGCGGTGGCCAGTGGCCGGAGGCCTGTGGCCGGTCACACTGCCGCCGCGGCACCAATCTCGAGCGGCATCATCCCGCGGCCTTCCTTGAAGCCCTTGTGGTAGGCCGCGGGATCATCCTGTACTCCGCCTTCTCGGCGGCCGCCGTTTCCCCGCGAGTCCCAGGTCGTTGATGTGCCGTCGAGTTTCCATGCTCATCGTGGGGCCCGCGCAGCCGGGAGGCTGCCGTTGCTGACATCAACGACCTGGATCTTGCCTCGGTCTGCACGGCAGACGGCGAAGGCGGAGTACAACACCCGAGCCGGCCATAGATCAAAGCGCACGGCGAGCCAAGGCCGGCCGCCCTCAGTACCAGATCAGGAACGAATCGCGCGTCAGCGCCTGCAGGCTGCCGCGCACGACGGTGACATCCAAGGCGGCGCTCAACCCGCGCGGCTGATCGGCGAAGTCGAACGTAATCTGCGACAGGCCGCGCTCATCGGTGGCCGGGAGCAGCAGGATGCGATCGGCGTCGGCCAGGTGGATGGTCAGGACGACGGTCGCCTGCGGCACCGGATTCAAGTTCTGGTCGCGCACGCTGACGAAGACCGTCTGCGTGCCGTCGGCCCCCAGCACGGGATGGGCGACCGAGGAGTGGGGTCGCAGCTCCAGGACCTCGTACAGCAGGATATCGGCCGGCAGCCGCGGGCGCAGTAGCGCCGGGTCGTACCCCATCCGGTCGAAATGCTGCCGGCCGAGCGGCGCCAGACGCACCGGCGTCCGGCCGGGCGCCTCCGGGTACCAATCCAGACGGAAGGCCTGGAAATACTGGACGATGCGTTCGCCCTCGAGTTGGAACTCCGAGATCGGGTAGCCGAAGAGGCCCGGTCCCCCGTGGGCCAAGAAGAAGTCGAGGAAGGCATGGCACACGCTGTGGCCGGACTCGACGTAGTAGCGACAGGCGGCCTCCGCGCCCGGGATCCGATCCGCGGCGAGCGCCGTCTCCCAACCTCCCAGCGCCTCGCCGAGCGCCGCCAGGCGTACGCCCACCCGGCCGCTGCCCGATTCGGGGGCCAGCTCCAGGCGGGCGTTTTCGAGATACTGGATGCGCCAACCGCTGGTCGGGTCGATGAACGCGTCGGTAATGGGGAACCCGAGGATCGCCTCGGCGCCGTGATCATCGAAGAACGCCACGAAGCGCGCATCCAAGGTGTGCCCGGTCTCGGAGTAGTAGCGCCCACCCTGGTCCTGAGCCGCAGCCGGAGGGGCCGGAGGCGCGGCGGCCAGGACCGATGCCAGGGCAATTCCCAGGAGGGCGCGTCGAGGGCTCACTCCTCATCCCCGAGGCGGATGCGCAGATACGACTCGTACCTTCCCGGATCGACTTGCCCTGCTTCGACGGCCCGGATCACGGCACAGCCCGGTTCGTGAAGGTGGGTGCAGTCGCTGAAGGCGCAATCGGGGACCAAGGGACGAATCTCGCGGAAATAGCCGTCCAGCTCGTCCGGCTCGATGTCCCACAGGGCGAAGGCCTTCAGCCCGGGGGTGTCGGCGAGATAACCGCCCCCCGTCAGCGGAACCAGCTCCGGGAAGACGGTCGCATGCCGCCCTTTGCCCGTGGCCTCGCTGATCGAAAGCGTGTGGCGCCCCAGGTCCGGCTCGATGGCATTCAGCAGACTGGTCTTGCCCACTCCGGACCGCCCGGCGACAGCCGTGATTTTCCCTTGCAGCGCCTGCCGCACTTCTTCGATCCCCTTGGCCTGCCTGGCCGACACATAGAATACCGGATACTCGAGTTTTCGATAGAGGTCGAACAGGCGCACCGCTTCCCGGCGGCCGGTCAGGTCGATCTTGTTGACGACGACCATCGCCGGGATGGCCTCGCGTTCGGCCACGACCAGCAGGCGGTCGAGCAGGCGGAGATTCGGGTCGGGCTCGGCGGCGGCGAAGACGAACGCCAGTTGATCCGGGTTGGCCAACAGCACCTGCTCGCGCCCGAAGCGTCGAGCGCCTCCCCCCGACGGCGCGCGGCGTGAAAGGACGCGCTTCCGCGCCTCCACCTGCTCGATCACCCCTTCCCCGCCCCCGACGACACGCACCTGCACGCGATCCCCCGCGGCCACCACGTCGCTGGTGCGGCGCGGGCGCGTCAATCGGCCGCGCAGACGGCAGCGCAGTCTTCCCTCTTGGGTATCGACGTCGAAGAAGCCGGACTGAGCCCGCAGGATCAGGCCCGGGATCAGGCTCGTCTCGGGCATCGCCTCACGGCGAAGGAGTCTCCGTCGCCTGCAGTTCTTCCGGCCCGGGGGTCGGCGTGGCGGTTTTCGGCACGCCGATCTGCGATTCCCAGGGATAGGGCATGAAGGGTTGACCGAAGAAGTAGGCCTCGACGACGCGGCGGAAGATGGGCGCCGCCCAGTCCGATCCCTGTCCCTGGTTCTCGACCAGCACGACCACGGCGATGTCGGGGAGATCCGGGCGGGCTTCATCGGTGTAGCCGCCGAACCAGGCGTGCGGCTCCTCGACCCCGCTCTCGGCGGTGCCGGTCTTGCCGTAGACCGTGATGGGGAAATTGAGGAAGCGCCGGTAAGCCGTTCCGCGCGGCTCGTTGACGACCATCCGCATGCCTTCCCGTACCGCCGCCAGCGTCTCGTCGGAGAGCGGCAGCTCCGCCTGGGCGATCGGCTCGAGTTGATGCGAGACCACGCCTTCGCCGTTCTGGATCCGCTCGACCAATTGCGGCTGGTAGAGCGTCCCGCCGTTGCCGAGCGCGGCGATGAAGCGGGCCACCTGCAGCGCCGTCACATTCAGCGCCGATTGGCCGATCGCCAGCTGCATCGAGTCTTCCCGGGCCCACTCCGTACCGGCGAACTGCTGCTTCCACTCGGGATCGGGCACCAGGCCGGCCGACTCGTCGATCTCGACGCCGGTCGGCGCCCCCAGGCCGAAGCCCTTGGCCATGTCCGGGATCGCCGTCGGATGACCCTGATCGAACACCGCCAGGCCGATGTGCCAGAAATACGGATTGCACGACCGCATCAGTCCTTCCAGCAGCGTGACCTCCCCGGACGGGGGCAGCTCTGCCTCGACGGTCCAGTCATAGAAGATCTGGCCCGGCAGTTCGGTGAATTCGGCGGTGCAGTTGTAGACCGTGTCCGGCTGGAAGAGACCCGTTTCCAGGCCGGCCGACATCGTGATCATCTTGAAGACTGACCCGAGGGGGAAGCTGGACGTCGTGGCGCGGTTGATCAGCGGATTGCGCTGGTCTTCATAGATCCCGGAGAGGCCGTACTGCCAGTTGGGATTGCGGGTGTCGAACAAGTTGGGGTCGAACCCGGGGGAGGAGACGAGCGCCAAAACGCGCCCGCTATCGCGTTCCAGCACGGCAACGGCTCCCCGGAAATCGACGATGGCGTCCTGCGCCTGGCGCTGCAGATCGCGGTCGATGGTCGTAAAGACCGCCTGCGGCAGCTGGGGGTCGACCGTCACCAGGCTTCCGACGAGCTGTCCTTCCGGGTTGTGCACATAGAGCGTCCCGCCCGGTTTGCCGCGCAACTCGTTTTCGTAGATTTCTTCCAGGCCGATGCGACCGACCATTTCGTCGCCCCGGTACCCGGCCGCCTGGTAGTCGGCCAGTTCATCCAGCTGGATCTGGGAGACGTAGCCGACCGACTGCTGCGCCAGGCCGCCGGATGGGTAGTAGCGCGTGGAGTACTCCTGCCACCCGACGCCGCCGGTCGCCTCCAAAGTGCCCTGCACCGAGCGGAAATCGTCGAGCGAGACTTCCGCCAGGGGGATGTAGAAGGAGCCGGGGGGATAGTTTTCATACAGCGCCTGGATGTTCTCGGGTCGGCGGTTGAGCAGGCGGCCCAGCACGCGCAGCATGGTGTCCTGGGCGTCTTCGTCGCCGAGCAGGCCGGTGTCGATCCACAGGGCCACGGCGTCGGTCTGCGTCGCCAGGCCGAGTCCGGTGCGATCATAGATGTTGGCGCGCGTCGGCGTGGTGTAGTCGGCGAACAACGTGTTGCCGCCGGCCAGCTCGGGGAGAATCGCCGAATCGCTCCAGGCGACGCGCCAGTCGTCCTCGGCGCGCGTCAGGTCCACCGTCGTCTCGCGCACGATGTCGCCGAAGACGGCGCTGTGCAAGTTGAGGCGGTAGCGCACCTGGGCCGCCTGCGGGTTGACCAGCGACGAGACGATCTCGTAGTCGAGTCCGGTCAGCGCCGCCGTGCGCCAGACATCGGCGTAGCGCGTCTGGAAGGCGTCGAGCGAGATCGCGTCGCGGGTGAGCGGGCTGAGCTGGTCGTACATGGCGGCATAGTCCTGGGCCGTCCAGGCGTCCAGGAAGCGCGCCGCCGCCACCTCCGAGTCGGGGGCGGCGATGGAGGTCACCCCCGGTGAAGGCAGCACCGCCGGCGTGCCCTCGTTCCGGCCGCAGCCGCTCAGCACCAGAACCGCGGCCAAAAGCAGCAGGGCGCCGCCTGTGGGCCTCACACCGCCTCCCCGAGGATCGCCGCATAGACGCGGCAGTCGTAGCCCAGGTGGGCGATGCAGGCCGCAGGGACGTCGGTCGCCGGTTCGACTCCGAGGCGCCGCAGCGTCCGAACCACATGGCACAGCGGCAGGCCCATGACATTGGCGAAGCAGTCGTGGAACGACCGCATGTCGACCGGCTCGAACCGTCCGTCTTGGATCCCGTAGCCGCCGGCTTTGTCGAACGCGCCGCCGCCGGCCAGATAGCGTTCGATCTCGTCGTCCCCGTAGGCGCGCATCGGTACCGACGACTCGCACGTGTCGACCCGGAGCGTGCCGTCGGGGGCGCGCACGGCGATCGAGGTCACCGCCCGATGTTCACGTCCGCGTAGTCGCTCCAGCATCTCGCGAGCGGCGGGGCGATCCGCCGGCTTTCCGAGCAGGTCATCGCCGTCGACGACGGTGGTGTCGGCCGACAGCACCAGGGCGCCCTCCGGCGGAGCGACGGCCAGCGCCTTGAGGCGCGCCAGACGGCGCGTCAGCTCCCGGCCGGTTTCGCCCGGCCGCGCGGTCTCATCGGCGCTCGCCGGTCGGACGTCGACCGGCCAACCGATCAACCCGACCAACTGGCGACGCCGCGGTGAAGCGGAGGCCAGAATCAGCCTGCCGTTCCACCGACCAGCCTCCGTTTCGGTCGCGGCGCCGGCCGTCGAGGCGCGCGACCCATGGGTCTCAGCCTTCATCTCGTGCGTTTCTCCGTACGCGAAGCGGCGGTCGAGGCCGCCCGCGCGGAATTATAGCATCGCGGTCGCGGCCGCTTTCCCGAGCGGGGTGTTAGAATGCCATGAGAGCCGTCGTGCCTTCACGCGCGGCCGGGCGGGTGATTGGCCCGCCCTTCCCTTTTCGACGGATCCGCCCACTCCGTGAACGCACCTCCCGCCCCGTCGCCCTCGCCTGCCAAGACGCCCCGCCTGGCCTACGCCGGAATGGGCGTCGGGATTGTCGCCCTCGGCTTTTCGGCCTTGTTCGTTCGCTGGGCCGCCGCTCCGGGCGCCGTCACCGGCTTCTACCGAATGGCGATCGCTTCGATCATCCTGGTGCCGATGGCGCTGATGCGTCACGGGAGTCCGCTCCATTGGCCGGCCTCCGGCTTGCGTTACGCCGTGCTCGGCGGGGCGGCGCTGTGCTTCGACCTGGCGCTGTGGAACACGTCGGTGCTCTACACCTCGGCCGCCAACGCCACGCTGCTGGCCAACACCGCGCCGTTGTGGGTGGCTGTGGCCGCGGCCGTCTTCTTCAAAGAGAAGCTCTCCGGCAGGTTCTGGATCGGGCTGCTGCTCGTCCTTTCCGGGGCCGCGGCGGTCCTCGGCGCCGACTTTCTGCGGGATTTCCATCTCGGTCTCGGCGACCTGATGGCGATCACGGCCGGAGTGTTCTACGCGGGCTACTACCTGGCGACCCAGGCCGGGCGACGGCACCTGGCATCGCTGCCTTATGTGACCGCCGCCGGCGTCGTCGCGACGGTCCTGCTGCTCGGTATCGTCCTGGTGTTGGGGCTGCCTTTGACCGGGTACTCGGTCCAGACCATCGCCTCTTTCGCCGCCCTCGGTCTGGTGACGCAGGTGCTGGGCTACGTGTCGGTCGGCTACGCTCTGGGCCACCTGCCGGCCAGCCTGGTGGCGCCGACGATGGTCGGCCAACCCGTGATGACGGCTCTCCTGGCGATTCCTCTGCTGGGGGAGACCCTGATGCCGGTCCAATGGATTGGGGGCGCGGCGGTGCTGCTCGGCATCGTCCTGGTCCATCGATCGCATCGGAGCGCCTTGCCCGTCGGCACCCCGGGGTTGTAGCCCGGGTCCGTCGGAGGAGATTCCGCAGCCCCGGGTTGTAGCCCCGGTCCGTCCAAGTCGATTCCGTAGCCCCGGGGTTGTAGCCCCGGTCCGTCGAAGTCGATACCGTAGCCCCGGGCTTTAGCCCGGGTCGGATCCTCCAGGACGCAGACGCCCGCAAACTGGGGTCGATACCGCAGCCCCGGGATTTAGCCCGGGTCTGATCCTCCAGGACGCAGGCTAAAGCTACCGACGCGCGCAAGATGGGGTCTATGCAACAGCCCCGGGCTCTAGCCAGGTCAATCCCTCCAGGACGCAGGCTAAAACCTGCGACTACCCGGGGAGGTCGTGGCGCGCCGGTTCCGGCAGCGACATTCCGGTGGGGGAAGCGCGGTAAATCGGGATCCGCAGGAGATGTACCGTGACCGCAGTGGCGATGAGCAGCAGCGCTCCCCGCGCCCACCAGGCCGACAGGGCGAATACGACCGAGAGCAGGACCGCCACCCACAGCGCGAACAGGGTAAGCACTTTTTCACGCAGCGGAAGTCCGCGGCCGGCCCGGTAATTCGTCAGGTAAGCCCCGAACCAGCGGTTCGAGTGCAGCCAGGCGTCGAAGCGGGGCGAGCTGCGTCCGAAGAGGAAGGCCGCCACGAGGAGAAAAGGGGTCGTCGGCAGAATCGGCACGAAGATGCCGATCACGGCCAGCCCAACGGCGAGGAAACCAAGAGCGATCAGCACATAGCGAATGGGCCGGTTGAGCATGAGATGCATTCTAATCGGAGTCCTACCCCCACCCTACCCTCCCCCTCAAAGGGGGGGTTGCCTCCTCCCCTGCAAGGGGGAGGAAAGGACCTCTCGCCCCGGCGGGCCGGGGCTCTCGGCCCGAACGGGGTGGGGGTCGCGCGCACCACATCGTCCTCCCCATCCGCGCTGGTAGAATCCCCTGATGGACCTCTTCGAGCACGCGCTGCGCGAGCGGCTTCGCCGCGAGGCGCCCCTGGCGGCGCGCATGCGGCCTCGCACCCTCGAGGAGTTCATCGGCCAGGACGAGATCATCGGCGAGGGCCGCCTGCTGCGGCGGGCGATCGAGACCGATCGGCTGTTCTCCTCGATCTTGCTGTGGGGCCCGCCGGGATCCGGCAAGACGACGCTGGCCAGCATCATCGCCCATCGCACCCAGGCCCACTTCGAATCGATCTCGGCCGTGCTGGCCGGCATCGCCGAGCTGCGGCGGGTGATCGCCGACGCCCGCGAGCGGCGCAGCCTGCACGGCACACGCACGACTCTGTTCGTGGATGAAGTCCATCGCTGGAACAAGGCCCAACAGGACGCCCTGCTGCCTCACGTCGAAGACGGCACGCTGACGTTCGTCGGCGCCACGACGGAGAACCCGTATTTCGAAGTCATCGGCGCCCTGGTCTCGCGCTCGCGCGTCTTCCAGCTGCGTCCCTTGAGCGACGACGATGTCCGCCGCATCCTGGCGGCGGCGCTGGCCGACGCCGAGCGCGGCTTCGGCAGCCGCGCCATCCGCCTCGAGGACGAGGCGCTCGACCATCTGGTGCGCGTCGCCGGCGGGGACGCGCGCAACGCCCTCAACGCTCTCGAGCTGGCGGTCGAGTCGACTCCGGCGGCGGCCGACGGAGGGCTGACGATCACGCTCGACGTCGCCCAGGAGTCGATCCAGCGCCGGGCCGTGCTCTACGACAAGGACGGCGACTCCCACTACGACACGATCTCGGCCTTCATCAAGTCGGTGCGCGGTTCGGACCCCGACGCGGCGCTGTATTGGCTGGCGAAGATGCTCTATGCCGGCGAGTCCCCGCGCTTCATCCTGCGGCGGCTGCTGATCCTGGCCGGCGAGGACATCGGCCTGGGCGATCCGTTGGGGCTCGTCGTGGCCTCGGCGGCGGCGCAGGCGTTCGAATACGTCGGGCTGCCGGAAGGCGTCTACCCGATCGTCGAGGCCACGCTGTATCTGGCGACGGCGCCCAAGTCCAACAGCGCCGGTGCCTACTTCAAGGCGTTTCAAACGGTCGAGGGGCGCGGCGAAGTCGGGGTTCCGTCGCACTTGCAGGACGCCAACCGCGACGCCGCCGCCCTCGGCCATGGGCGCGGCTACGTCTACCCTCATGAACACGCCGGGCATCACATCGGACAGCAGTACCTGCCGCCTGGACTTCTCGGGACCACCTTCTACGCGCCGTCCGATCAGGGCTACGAGGCCCAGGTCGCCGATCGGCTGGAGCGCTGGCGCGCCGCCCAACGGCTGGCGTTGGGGATCGAGTCGACCGTCGCCGTCCCCGATCTGTCGCTCGAGCAGATCGAGGCCATCAAACGCCACCATACGGCCCGAGGCACATGACCACTTTCCTTCTCGTTCGCCACGGCGAGAACGACTGGGTCGGGCGCCGACTGCCCGGCTGGACGCCGGGGATTCACCTCAACGCCCGCGGCCGGGCGCAGGCGGAAGCCCTGACCGGGCTGCTGCGTCCCATCCGGCTGGCGGCCGTCTGCTCCAGCCCTCTCGAACGCGCGTTGGAGACCGCCCGCCCGCTGGCGCGGTCGAAAGGGGTGACGATCCAGCGCACGCGTGGACTGGCCGAGATGCAGGTCGGCGACTGGCAGGGGCAGTCCTTGCGCCGCCTGAGCCGCAACAAGCTGTGGCCGATCATCCAGCACACGCCGTCGCTGGCCCGCTTCCCGGGCGGCGAGTCGTTTCCCGAGGCCCAGGCGCGCATCGTCGCCGCGCTCGAGGCGCTGCGCCGCAAGTACGCCTCGCCGCGGGCGGTCGTCGCCTGTTTCAGTCACGGCGACATGATCAAGATGGCCGTCGCCCACTACCTGGGGCTGCCGCTCGACATGTTCCAGCGCCTGGCCGCCGACCCGGCGTCGATCACGGCCCTGCACATTGGCGACGGCCGCGCCTTCCTGCTGCGCTCGAACGACACGCGCGCCACCGAGGCCGCCGACCGCGGATGATATACTTCGACTCATCCCCATCGTTGTCAGGATGCCCCACAGGGGCGCCCCCTTCGGGGTCCCCTACGGGATGCGAAGCGCAATACGAAGCGCGACGAAGACGCGACAAAGCGCGATGCCCGGCCTGGAATTCGACCTGAATCCGGTCTCCCGCATTACGGCCGGCGCCATTGGACCGCCGGGCCAGCGGGTCTTCTACCTGCAGGGTCGCCACGAATCGACGCTGCTGACCCTCGTCGTCGAGAAGATGCAGATCCAGTCGCTGGCCTCCGGCCTGGAGCAGTTCCTGCTGGAGCTGGCGCAGCAGTACCCGGATCTGCCGCAGCCCGAGCCCGACTACCGCGAGTCGGATATGGACCTCGAGCAGCCGATCGATCCGGCCTTCCGCGTCGGTCAGCTCGGCCTCGGCTTCGACCGTCCCAGCGACCGGGTGGTCGTCGTGGCGCACGAGCTGCTGTCGGAGGGCCAGGACCCGGAAGAGGCCGCCGTCGCCCGCCTCTGGTGCAGCCGCGCGCAGTTGCGCGCGTTGGGCCGGTGGGGCATCGAACTGGCCGGCCGCGGCCGCCCGATCTGCGGCAATTGCGGCGAACCGATCGACCCGCGCGGCCACTTCTGCCCGCGCAGCAACGGGCACAAACCCTGACCGCGCCCGCCGCAGGCGCCACACCCACCGCCACCCCCCTGCCGGACGCGACGGTCCTCACGATTCTGGCCGAAGGCCAGATCACGGTCGAAGGCCAGTTCCTGTGGGGGTCCAACTACACCTTCCTGGCGAGGGTCGGCCACGCCTCGGGTGAGATCCTGGCGGTCTACAAGCCACAGCGCGGCGAGCGACCGTTGTGGGACTTCCCCGATGGGACCCTGGCGGCCCGCGAGGTTGCGGCCTGGCTGACGTCCGAGCAGCTCGGTTGGCGGCTCGTCCCGCCGACGGTGCTGCGATCGGAGGGCCCGCTGGGGCCGGGCTCGCTGCAGCGCTACCTCGACCTGGACCCGGAGCACCACTACTTCACCTTCGACGAATCCGAGAAGCAGCAGTTGCGGCCGGCCGCCCTCTTCGATGTGCTGATCAACAACGCCGACCGCAAGGGAGGCCACATCCTGATCGATCGGGATCGCCACGTTTGGCTGATCGATCACGGCGTCTGTTTCCACCGCGAGGACAAGCTGCGCACG
>Ga0209519_10001151_pt1 | contig 11547 bp, 15 predicted proteins | sample Rifsed13ft1_FD_184005 | JGI IMG/M metagenome (GOLD analysis project Ga0209519, IMG submission 184005) | Soil microbial communities from Rifle, Colorado, USA - sediment 13ft 1 (version 2) | ecosystem: Environmental > Terrestrial > Deep subsurface > Rock core/Sediment | place: Rifle, Colorado...
ACGATATAGTACACTTCATCTGAAATTGGAGTTTGAGCTTCGTCAGAATCAACTTCAGTACCATCAGGCAAAATTACTTTTCCCTTAAGTTTGGTTCCATCTTTATATCTCCAATCGTCCGCTCCTTCGTATATTGCTGTATTTGGGCACTCGGGTTCACAAGCACCACAATTGATACATTCATCAGTTATTATAATTGCCATCTATTTATAGTTTTAAAGTCATAATGTCGAATGTCGAATGTCAAATATTCTTTTGACATTAGGACTTTTGACTTTCGACATAATTATGCTTATTTTTGTGCAAAATTACAATCAAAACTATTCATAAGCAAACATTATGACATTAGAAACAAAAAAAAGTGTTTTTGTTGAATTAGGCAAATTCTTAAGTCAATTTTCTGAAGATAATACTATTAAAAAAAATACTGTTTTAGGGAACGATTTATTCTTCGATGATTTTATTGATTTAATAAAACTATCGCAATCTCATAATGGCTGGTACACTCCGGAACAAGTCTATTTTTCTATTCAGTCCTGGTCAGAAGCGCTTACTGAAGAAAATTTGAACCAATGGCTATCTGCTTACGATTTACAAATAGATCAATCAAAAAATATTGCTTTAATCCTTGCCGGAAATATTCCGCTGGTTGGTTTTCATGATTTTTTATCGGTATTAATTACTGGCCATAAAGTGTTGGTTAAAACTTCGTCAAATGACCAACATTTATTGCCTTTTTTGGCTAAATATATTATCGCCATTGAACCTGAATTTGCTGACAGCATACATTTTGTAGATGGAAAACTAGAAAATTTTGATGCCGTGATTGCAACTGGAAGCAATAATACAGCACGTTATTTTGAATATTATTTCAAAGATAAACCTTCGATAATTCGAAAAAGCAGAAACTCAGTTGCTGTCTTGACGGGTAAAGAAACTAAAGAACAACTTGCAGCACTTGGCAAAGATATTTTTAGATATTTTGGTTTAGGATGCCGTAATGTGTCAAAACTTTTTGTCCCAAAAGACTACTCTTTCGTTGCTTTTTTTGAAGCTATTTTCGAATATCAGGATATCATTCATTATGAAAAATATGCCAATAATTACGATTATAACAAAGCTGTTTTTCTAATGAGTAATTTTAAACTATTAGACAATGGTTTTTTAACTTTAAAAGAAGATAAAAGTCACGCCTCCCCTATTTCCAGTGTTTTCTATGAATACTATGAAAATATCAATGATTTACAAATGCGATTACAATCAGAAAGCGAGCAAATTCAATGTGTTGTAAGTGATTCTGTTATAGAAAACAGCATTGATTTTGGACAAACGCAAAAACCTGCGTTATGGGATTATGCAGATAACGTGGACACTATATCGTTTTTGTTAACAACATAGTCAAAAATTGTTTAATTATTGCGAATTATTTAACGATTTTTAAACTCCTATTGCCGAAATTTGCATCTTAATTTTTTGGACTTAAACTACACCATGAAAAAACACAACTACAGCGCAGGACCTTGTATTTTACCACAAGAAGTTTTTGAAAAATCAGCACAAGCGATTTTAAATTTTAATAACTCCGGTTTATCCATTTTAGAAATTTCGCACAGAAGTAAAGACTTCGTTGCCGTTATGGAAGAAGCCAGAGCACTAGCTATTGAACTTTTAGGCCTTGAAGGCAAAGGATACCAAGCATTATTTCTTGCTGGCGGAGCTAGTTTAGAATTTATTATGGCTCCTTATAACTTGATGAAAGAAGGTGGAAAAGCCGCTTATCTTGATTCAGGAACTTGGGCATCAGCAGCCATAAAAGAAGCAAAACTTTTTGGAGAAACTGTTGTTGTTGCTTCTTCAAAAGATGAAAATTACAATCATATTCCAAAAGGATATGAAATTCCTAGTGACGCAGATTACTTCCATTGCACCATTAATAATACTATTTTTGGTACACAAATGAAGGAATTTCCAACAACAGATATTCCTGTTGTTTGCGATATGAGTTCTGATATTTTTTCCAGAGTATTAGACTTTTCAAAATTTGATATTATTTATGCTGGCGCTCAAAAAAATATGGGACCTGCGGGAACTACATTGGTTGTTGTGAAAGAAGAAATTTTAGGTAAAAACGGTAGAATAATCCCAAGCATGTTGGATTATACTAAACATATCAAAGCAGAAAGTATGTACAATACGCCACCTGTTTTCCCTGTTTACGCCTCTTTATTGACTTTACAATGGTTAAAAAACCTTGGAGGTGTTGCTGCAATCGAAAAAATAAACAATGCTAAAGCAGCATTACTTTATGGAGAAATTGACAGAAACCCATTATTCAAAGGAGCAGCAGTTGTAGAAGATCGTTCGAATATGAATGCTACTTTCTTGTTGAATGATGAATCTCATGCAGCTACATTTGACGCGATGTGGAAAGAAGCTGGAATTTCTGGATTACCTGGACACCGCTCTGTAGGCGGTTACAGAGCATCTATGTACAATGCACTTCCGTTAGAAAGCGTTCAGGTATTAGTAGATGTAATGCAGGCTTTGGAAAAAGCAATTTAAAAAATTAAACCGTTGAATGATTTAAATATTACAAAAGTCAATTTTTAATCAATCACAAATTAAACAACACAGATTGAATTTTTAAAATCTTTAAATTTTCCAATCTTAAAATATAAAATAAAAATGAAAGTATTAGCCAATGACGGAATTTCTAAAAGTGGAATTCTAGCTTTAGAAAAAGGTGGATTTGAAGTTATAACTACAAAAGTGGCACAAGAACAAGTAGCGAATTTTGTAAATGAAAATAACGTAAGCGTAGTTTTAGTGCGTAGTGCAACTAAAGTACGTAAAGATATTATTGATGCTTGCCCGGGATTGAAAATTATTGGTCGAGGTGGCGTAGGAATGGATAACATTGATGTGGATTATGCAAAAAGCAAGGGAATTCACGTAATCAATACTCCTGCATCTTCTTCAGAATCTGTGGCAGAATTAGTTTTTGCACACTTATTTTCTGGTGTTCGTTTCTTGCATGATTCTAACAGAAATATGCCTCTTGAAGGAGATACAAACTTTGAAGGTTTGAAAAAAGCCTATGCAAATGGAGTTGAATTAAGAGGAAAAACTCTTGGTGTGGTAGGAATTGGACGTATTGGTCAGGCTACTGCTAAAATGGCATTAGGATTAGGTATGAAAGTGATTGCTGCTGATATGTTTATCCCACAAGTTGATATTAAAGTGGAGTTTTTTGATGGCCAATCGATCACAACTACAATAGTTTCACAATCTTTGGAATCTTTATTCAAAGAAGCGGATTTCATTACTTTACACGTTCCTGCTCAGGATGGTTACATCATTGGAGAGAAAGAATTAGCCATTATGAAAGATGGCGTAGGGATTGTAAACTGTGCTCGTGGTGGTGTAATTGATGAAGTGGCATTAATAAAAGCATTAGACAGCGGAAAAGTATTATTTGCAGGATTGGATGTTTTTGAAAACGAACCAACTCCTGAAATGACAATCTTAATGCATCATAAAATCTCAATGACTCCTCATATTGGGGCTGCAACGGGAGAAGCGCAAGACCGAATTGGGACTGAGTTAGCTTCACAAATTATTAGTTTGTTGAAATAATTTTTCTAAAATTAAATAATTAAGAGGATGTCTAAAAAGACATCCTTTTTTTGTTAAATACTAATAATCAATCCTTTGCTTTTTTGTAACTTTATAGTATAATTTTATATGCCATGAAAAATAGCATTTACATACTAGTCATTATTTTAATTTCTCTTTTTAGCTGTAAAACTTCAAAAACAACTTTACCAACTAAAGACAAGACAGCCTCAGTACAAGGTGATACGGTAAGAATTGCTAATGAAGAACTGGAATATGAGGTAATTATAATTGATCCAGGCTTCAGCACATGGCTTCTCACAACTGCACTCCCAAGAAATTACTACTCACAAAGTTACTTAGAGAGTAAAAATCGAATTTGGGTAAGCGAATGGAACAACCGCGTCTTACAACCTATGCGTTATGATCCAAATTTATATGAAATGACCATAAATTATGACCCTAATATTGATTATGGATATGAGGTGAATTACTTAATTTATAATTACATGGTCTATTTTCAAAACAAGTACAAACAAAAACTTTTTGGTCATGTTCCCTTGAGATAATCTTCTTATATTTGTAATCATTATAAATAAAGATGGAGAAATTAAAAAAACGATGGGGAATTGAAACTAATTTTCAACTGACAATTATATTTATTGTTTTTGCAATTACAGGTTCAGCTTCAGCATGGTTATCAAAACCATTTTGTTTTTGGTTGGGAATAACAAAACCTGATTTAGGTTTATGGTTTACTCCCGTTCGATTATTACTAATCTTTCCGATATATCAAGTACTTTTAGTTTTCATAGGATTTATTTTCGGAGAATTTAAATTCTTTTGGACATTTGAGAAGAAAATGCTAAAGCGAATGGGTTTTGGCTTTCTATTTAAAGAATAATAAAAAAACGCCTCAATTACTGGGCGTTTTTGTTTTTTATCACATAATTATAAATCCAGGTCAAAGTAAATGACGGAATAAAATCAGAAAATGGTATTATTTCTTCTAGAAAAGTAATAACTCCTCCCACTTTCCCTACCGTTCCTTTATACATTATTGTCATCAGATAACCCGCTATCGGAGCCCATATAACATCCGAGAATTCTCCAATAAAAGGAACTGTAAATGACAACATTCCTATTGCATCAAATAGTATTCCCAGAATAAGATTTCGTCTTTTATTATCTGTTCTATCCATTTGTATTGTTTCCATATTTCTTTAAAATTAATTTTTATAAAAAGATACAAATCTAATGCCAATTATTTTTTGAGCTTATCTCTATATACTTTTTGTAATTTTTCAATTTTTGGAGTAATTATATAACTGCAATATCCCTGCTCTTTATTTTGGTTGTAATAATTTTGATGGTAATCTTCCGCTTCATAGAATTTTGAAGCTGGTGAAACCTTGGTAACAATTGGTTTTCCAAATGTATTTTCTTTGGTCAACAAAGCGATATACTCTTCAGATAGCTGTTTCTGAGCTTCGTTAGTATAAAAAATTTCACTTCTATATTGCGTACCAATATCATTTCCCTGACGATTTAATGTCGTAGGATCATGTGTTGCAAAAAATATTTCCAGTAATTCCCCGAACGATATTATATTTGGATCAAAAGTAATCTGAATTGCTTCCGCATGCCCCGTGTCTCCATTACAAATGTCTTTATAAGTCGGATTTATTGTTTTTCCGCCTATATATCCAGAAACCACTTTTTTTACTCCGTCTAATTCTAAAAAAACAGCTTCGGTACACCAGAAACAACCTCCAGCAAACGTAGCAACCTCTAATTCGTTTTGTAATTCCATTTATATATTTTTTCTGATTTTTCACGAAAGAAATAGTTGTCTCACTTTGGATTAAAAACAGTTTCAAAATCAAATTTAATCTAATAATTGAAACTGATTATTCCATATTAACTAAAGTTTATAATTTGTGGACGGGAAATATCTATTGTATCCATTTAATAATCATTAAAATCTTTGTTTCTTTGTCAAAATAGTTTCAAAATGATACATGCCAAAAATTTACATAAATATTACGACCAACTTCATGTTTTGAAAGGAGTTGATTTACATATCAAAAAAGGGGAAATTGTTTCTATCGTTGGTGCTTCAGGAGCCGGAAAAACAACGTTATTACAAATTCTTGGAACTTTAGACAAACCTACAGTTGAAAATGAAATAGAATTACGAATCAATGACGAAGATATTCTGACGATGAATGACAAAACCTTGTCCAAATTCAGAAATTTGAATTTAGGTTTTATATTCCAATTTCATCAATTACTCCCTGAATTCACTGCACTGGAAAATGTTTGTATTCCTGCATTTATTGCCAATAAATCCAAACAAGAAACCGAGATTGAAGCCGAAAAGCTGTTAACCTATCTTGGCCTTTCCCATAGAATGAATCACAAACCTAATGAGCTTTCGGGAGGAGAACAACAACGTGTTGCTGTTGCAAGAGCACTTATTAACAAACCAGCAATCATTTTTGCTGATGAACCTTCGGGAAATTTAGATACTGCATCAGCTGAAAATTTACATCAGCTATTTTTTAAATTAAGAGACGAATTGGGACAAACTTTCGTTATTGTGACTCATAACGAAGAGTTAGCAAATATGGCTGACAGGAAACTGGTAATGGTGGATGGATTGATTAGTAATTAAAAAAGTTTAAATTTCAGGTTTAAATTTATTTGAAACGAGAACCACTTTAAAGATTAAACTTTAAACAAAAAAATGACCCATTCCGAACTTAAAGATTTTCTCGACGATAAAGTCGAATTGTACAACAATCCCAATTTTATCGAAAGTGATCCCGTGCAAATCCCGCATTTGTTTTCTATCAAGGAAGATATTGAAATTGCCGGTTTTCTCAGTGCAACTATTGCTTGGGGAAATCGTAAAATGATTATTAAAAATTCACATCGTATGATGGATCTGATGGGAAATGCACCTTATGATTTTATAATGTCGCATAATCAAAAAAACCTAGAGGAATTAGAATCTTTTGTACACCGGACCTTCAACGGACAGGATTTTTCGACTTTTATCAGAAGTTTGAGAAACATTTATAAAAATCATGGTGGTTTATAAACTGTTTTTACCCAACATCAATCCCAAGGAATTGAAACAGTATCTACCCAAAGAAGTATTCATGAATTCAAAAAAATATTCTTTGAAATTCCCCATCAGTACAGAACCCAAAAACATATTTCAGATCCTCTGAACAATTCGGCCGCTAAACGAATTAACATGTACCTAAGATGGATGATTCGACAAGATAATAAAGGCGTTGATTTAGGAATTTGGAAAAACATCTCTCCAGCTGCTTTATCCTGCCCTTTGGATGTCCATTCCGGAAATGTAGCAAGAAAACTAGGCTTGTTGAACAGAAAACAAAATGATAGAAAGGCACTGGCAGAATTAGATTTACAACTTCGCAGACTGGATTCAACTGATCCAGTCAAATATGATTTTGCCTTATTTGGATTAGGCGTTTTCGAAGGATTTTAACAATTTATACATAGTTAATTTATTGTTAATGACTCTTTTTATATATACCTTTGACAACTTAATAGTTAAGCCCAAAATTCATTGATTTTTTTATTAGTCTTGAAGTTATTTCTATTAAAATAAATGCCACAAATAGAATGACATCCTACTGCTGTGTCTCATATAGAGACATTAATCGTTTTATAACTGTTATAGTATCAAATTTAAATAATAATAATTTTTGGGTTATTTTATTTTACAAAACACTTATTGCCAAAAATCTAACAGTATTATTTCATTCCTTTTTTTATTTCACAACACCAATTCTGTTTTTAAATCAAATTAAATTTATTCAATATGGTTTCAAAAAGAAGCATTACCAAAGCTTTGAATATCCTGATGAGTTTGAAAAAATATGGAATAAGAAACCGATATGGTTATTATTACGTATTTAGTAGAATAGAGTAATTAAAGAAGTTTAAATAAAATTCAACGTTAGGACTAAAGTAAAAAAGCTCAATTTGAAATTTTAATAATTAAAAAAATTATTCATTTATCAATGACGAATACATTAAAAGCAGAAGATTTACTAAATAAAATTAATGACTCTGTTAAATCACTAATGACAAATTTTACGTTTAAAGAATTAAAGTCATTACACAATTAAGTAATATGAAAAAAATTGTACTCGCAGAAGATAATTCAATGCTCTCCATGTTGCTTAAATTCAGATTAGAAAAAGAGGGATACACTCTTTTTATTGCAGAGAATGGAAAAGAAACTGTTGAATTAATTGAGGAACACAACCCAGAATTGATATTAACTGACATTATGATGCCCTTCATCAGCGGATTAGAAGTAATAAGCCATGTTAGAAACAAATTAAACAAACAAACACCCATTATTGTTTTTTCAGCATCCGGACAGGAAGAAATAGTGCTTAAAGCTTTCAAATTAGGAGCAACAGATTTCATGAGCAAACCTTTTAGCCCTAACGAATTGGTTAATAGAGTAAAAAAAATATTGCGATAATTTTTCAAATAAATACTCGAGTCAATAAATATGGTTGAAAATAATTATTTTGTTAAAAGTTTTGAAGAATCTTCTTTAGTAATCCAATTGGTTTGGATATGTATTATTGTTCTGGTTTTTTCAATTATTTTCATAATAATATACCTGAAATATTTAAGAAGTCTTTTAAGAAAAAATGACCTATTAAAAATTAAAATAGAAAAAGAATATGAAGCATCTGTAATCAATTATTTATATGCCGGAAATGAAGCAGAGGAAATTAGTGCCGAACAACAAGCTATTATTGACGAATTAAAATCTAATATCTCTGAAACTTTTAAAAGAGACATTTTAATTTCAACATTATTGAAATTAAGTTATGAAATATCCGGAGAAATGGCTGAATCTATTCATAAACTATATATCAAAACTGGACTTATAGATTACTCATTATCTAAATTAAGAAACAAAAAGTGGAATATTATAGCGAATGGAATCAGAGAACTTACACTTTTTCATGTAAAAGAAGTTCAGGATCAGGTCAAAATCCATATAAATCATCCCAAAACAGAAGTACGCAGTGCTATGCAATTATATTTAGTTAATTTATTTCATTTTGAAGGTCTTGCTTTTTTAAATGATATTACAACCCCAATATCCGAATGGGATCAGATTCAATTATTAGAAGTACTACAATTACATAAAAATCAAAAAGTCGCAGATATAAAATCATGGTTAAAGTCGACTAATGAATCTGTAGTGCTTTTTGCATTAAAACTTGCTAAAATCTACAATCAATATGGAGTCAAGGACGAGTTAATGGCACTTTTGAACCATAAAAATATAAAAATAAGAGTTGATGTTATTCCTCTTTTAAGTCATTTGAGTATTATTGAAGCCAAAATAATTTTAAAAAATAATTTTAAAGAACTCAGTTTAGAAGAACAAATTGCTTTTTTTGAAATGATGGAAAATGTATATGAAAAAACGGACAAGCCTTTTATAATGGAGCATATCCTTAATCCAAATTTCGAAATTAAATTCTTTGCCCTTAAAATTTTAAAAAACTTAAATATTGATGAGTTCAATTGTTTTAAGGATTTGACATCAGAACCTGAATTTGTCAGAATCGTAAAATATATAGAATCAAATTAATTGCCTTTTAAATACTAAATATGGCTTCTCTTATTCATTTTTTATTTTTTCTATATAGCTTTTCCATTATAGGTTCTTATATTATATTGGGAATTATATCTGTATTTGAAACTATTGAATACATGAAAAAAAACAAGTTTGTTAACTACAATAAAATATTATCTTCTAATATATCGCCTTCAATTTCCATTATTGCTCCCGCCTATAATGAAAGTCTAAATATTATTGAAAATGTAAGATCATTGCTTTCTTTACATTATGCTAATTATGATGTTATTATTGTAAATGACGGAAGTAAAGATGACAGTCTTGAGAAACTTATAAAAGCATATAATCTAGTTCAGGTCGATTTCCTTATTAATGAACAAATTCTGACTCAACCTTTAAGAAAAGGAATTTATAAATCAACAAATCCTGCATTTGAAAAATTGATTGTTGTTGATAAAGAAAACGGAGGAAAAGCAGATGCTTTGAATATGGGGCTCAATATTAGCGCTAATAAATATGTAGCCTGCATTGATGTTGATTGCTTATTGATTGAAGATGCACTTTTAAAATTAATAAAACCATTTTTAGAAAGTATTGATAAAAAAGTTATTGCTGCCGGCGGTGTTATACGAATTGCAAATTCATGCATCATTGAACAAGGTAAATTACTTGACATCAACCTCCCTAAAAAAATGCTGGAAAAAGGACAAATCCTAGAATACTTAAGGGCTTTTTTATTAGGAAGAATGGCGTGGAGCAGGCTGAACGGGTTATTGGTTATTTCCGGCGCTTTTGGATTATTTGATAAAAAAATAGCCATTGGTGTAGGCGGATATGACACTAATACTGTGGGTGAGGACATGGAAATAATTGTTCGTATGAGAAGATACATGGAGGAAAATAAACTCAAATATAGAGTTGCCTATATTCCAGATCCACTATGCTGGACAGAAGCCCCTGATAATTACAAAACTTTTATTTCTCAAAGAAACAGATGGACTCGAGGGACCATTGAAACGCTAAGAAAACATAGAAAAGTTGGATTCAATCGAAAATACAATTCCATGGGTATTTTAAGTTATCCTTACTGGTTTCTGTTTGAAAGAATGGCTCCAATAGTAGAAGTATTAGGTCTGATATATTTTGGATATCTAATTTTCAATAATGAAGTAGGGTGGGATTATATTATCGGATTTATTATTCTAGCCTATTTATTTACAGTACTATTTTCAATCCTGGCTATTATTTCTGAAGAGCTTACTTACCATCAATACAAGAAGAAGGGTACTGGTTTTAAAATGATAATGATTGCTTTCCTGGAACCTTTTGTTGTACATCCATTCATTTTATATGCTGCTATACTGGGGAATAAAGATTATTATTTCAACAAAAAAAAGAAATGGGGAGCAATGACCAGAAAAGGAATGAACAAAGCATAATATTATAAAAAACTTTTTTAAATGAAGATTAAATTTACTTACCAAAACAGTTTAAAATATATTTACGCAACGGTTTCATTGATAATTGTTTTTTGCTTATTAAGCTTAATCGAAGTATACAAAAATTCTGAAATTCAATTATTCACGTATAAATTATTAAATGATTTTTTCACAGCCTTTTAAAAATTCACCCTGAGAATAATGATTACTTAACTTTTAAAAAATCCTTAAAAAAATGATTTCAAAAATAGTCATAAAACTAGTTTGTGTTTGGACATTTTTAAGTGTCTTTCAAATGTCGGGGCAAGAAAAAAAATATAATGGAGATCCTGACACCTCTTTCGAAACTGCTCGCACTTTAGCTTTTAATAAACAACGCAAACAAGCCCAAGATACTTTGCTTTCTATTCTAAGTAAGTATCCGGATTATCACGAAATCCGTTCTTTTTTGGCAACAACCTATTCTTGGGATGGAGAATATAAAAAAGCGCGAAAAGAGTTTGCTTATGTTTTAGAGAAAGATTCAAAAAGCAAAAGTACCTGGATTGCGGCTATCAAGAATGAATCATGGGCAAATATGCCTTTTGCAGCTTTAGAAATGACTACCGAAGCATTGAAGATTTTTCCTGATGATGCTGAAATTTTATATTTAAAAGCCAGCGCGCAAGAAAGTACAAATAACCCAATAGAAGCATTAAATACAGTTGAATTAATATTGGATAAAAATCCTGAAGACCAAAAAGCCAAAGATTATAAATCCAGTTTAAACAAAATTCTTAATCAAAATTCTATCGGAATTACTGCAGCTGTTGAATTGAATTTATAATCTTTGGC
>Ga0209519_10001152_pt1 | contig 11546 bp, 23 predicted proteins | sample Rifsed13ft1_FD_184005 | JGI IMG/M metagenome (GOLD analysis project Ga0209519, IMG submission 184005) | Soil microbial communities from Rifle, Colorado, USA - sediment 13ft 1 (version 2) | ecosystem: Environmental > Terrestrial > Deep subsurface > Rock core/Sediment | place: Rifle, Colorado...
TCACGCCTCGCTGTTGCTCCGCCAGGGAGTGCGCCCTAAGATCGAATGCTAGGGTCATCTAGCCCAAGAGGCGCTCCAGACGAATCCGTGCCGGGGTGGCGAAAATGGTATACGCAAGAGACTTAAAATCTCTCGGACAATTTGTCTATGCGGGTTCGATTCCCGCCCACGGCACCAAATGAAAAACAAAAAAAGATATCCCATACTTAGAAAATTTTCAAATGTTGTATCTAATAGAACAATTTACTTTAGAACACGTTGTACATTTAATAGAACATTATCATATAAAAAGGAAAAATACAAATTTCAGTCATCTAGAAATTGTAGAATCCTAAAAAATGTCTAAAGGAAATGGAAGAATTCGTTTGCAATTGTGGATCAAACTTTTTGGTTCTACTAAATATAGAGGTTTCTGTCACTGGTGTAATAAGATATTAACTTTTGAAGAATCTACTTACGATCATGTTCCCGCATTAGCAGAAGGAAATAGGAAAAGTGGACCTGGAGTTATATCATGTAAACGATGCAATCTAAAGAGAGGAATAAAAACTAGTAGAAAGATAAGAAGAATAAAACTATATGAACGAAAAAGAGATGAAATATTATCTTTCTTAAAATTAGAAAACTTGTTTAAAACATGGGGATTAAAATAAAATGTCTACCTACAATAGACGTAGCAGAAGAATTAGAAATGCACATAGAAAGATGAAGAAACCACAGTTTCATCCTCGTCTAGTAGATAAACATAAAAGTTTATCAAGAACGAATAGACGTAGAGATTCTAAATCTATCAGAGTAAACAAACAAAAGAGAACAGGAAAGAGTAGAAACTAAGAAAATGAAACACAACTATAAACAACTCACTTTACTAGAACAAGCAGAACAGGAATTACTTTTAAAAAGAATTTGTAAGTCAATACGTAAAAAGTCTCTTTCTCTTTCCCAAAAAGTAAGACAATTCAAAACAAACTGTAGAACTAAACAGAAACTCATAGATCAAATTCAAATCTATGAGACTACAATAGGAGTGTGTATATGCCTAGTTAAAAGATATACAATAAAACAAGATAGTTGTTTAAATATTGGATTTACAGAAGAAGTAGAAAGAATAAAACACATATGGATATAAAGGATAAATAAAAAATGGATATAAATTACAAAGATAAAATATTTATCACTCTTTATAATCAATGGCCTGCTATATTTAATCCAAAGAAATATAATTGGATTGACTTCACTTTTTTTAACTTTCAAATAGAAATAGCTCCTTATAAACATGCTAATGAACTTTCATTTGGTATTTTTGGTTTAATTATTATTATCACAATAAACAAAGGATAAATAAAAAATGGGATACTACATCAATCCAAAAGATTGTTCAAAAGAAATTTGGTTAGATAATCATTCTTCAGATCTTCCTAATTTAACTCCTCCAAATTGGGAAAAACTTCAAAAAGAAATTGATCATGGCAATCATCTTTTACCTGTTTGTTTAGTAAACAATGGTCCTTTCACAGCAGCAGGAATTTGTTATAATCAAAGAGAATTAGAAGAATTTTCTGATCCAAGAGATTATAGATCAAAACTTTGGTATTTAGTTTCATTAGATAATTTAATTGACGTATGCCCAGAACTAGAATTTGAATTTCAATAAGGAAAACAAAAATGAAAGGTTGGGGAATTGTAGTAAATAGAAAATTTCTCCCCATGTTTTTCAAGAAACATATAGATGCTTTTGTTTTAGCTGAATTTACTAATTGGGGAAAAAATTCAACTTACAAAGTTGTACCAATAGAATTAAAAAGGATACAAAAAAAATGTACAAACAAGACTATAACTTAATCAACAAAATCTTTCAGAAGTTATTTCAGGATGAAAGAAATGATAGAGATACTTTATTTAGAGTTATTGAAGTATTTTGTGAGTTACTGTACTTAACCAACAAAAATTTCAATGTAAGAATTTTCTGGGAACGTTCTGTAGGTAGACCTATGCCAGCAGAATTAGCCAAAACATTTACACAAAATGCAATACTAGATCCTAAAATACAAGAGGAGATAAACAAATGAATTTTTTAGGACAACTAAAAACAATTTCTAACATAATTCAAAAAATTATGAGTGATAATGATATAAACTCATCTCTAAAATTTTCAGCTTTACAACTATTAAACGAACTTATAAGAGAATTAGAAAGAGAATTGGAAAAGAAAAATCTATCGGATCTAGAAGATCAACAAAAAATTTTTTCACATTCACTTATGGAATCACAGATTCCTTCCTCTAATATACGGATTCCTCCCTTTAATATGGGTGAACCAAAATGTCCAGTTTGTAATCAATTCACTTTATGTAGAAAATCTTTTGAAGAAAGAAATATTTTAATATGTAATAATTGTAGTTATGAATGGGAAATTAATCTTATTTTAAGAAGGAAATAAACCAATGCCAGCAGAATATATAAAAGGAAAGTTACCAGACCTATTAGACTTTCCAAAGTTAAAATCTACTTTACATAAAGTATTTTTGGATGTAATGAAACTTTGGCCATCAGATACAATTAGAATATCTTTTCCATTAAAACCTTCTATAACAACTAACTCAAGAGAAATCTTTATACCAATTCGTGGTGTAGAAGGAATAGCATCCTATGAAGTATTTCCTTTAATTGAAAAGATAAATGATCTTTGGATTTATGATCCTCAACGTCTTAATAAAGTAGTAGCTTATATAGTAAGAGTTGGAACACAAGAAGATATAGAAGATTATTTACATATACAAGTACATGATAGAACAGTAAGAAAAAGTGAATTTAATTCCACAGCAAAAAATTTAAAAGGAGAATAACTCATGGATATAAAGAGTATGAAAACAGTAGAATTGTTTAAACAAAAATTATCAAAAGAAAGTCAAGCAGAGTTTTTAGGTGAAGTTTGGTATGGATTAACAGTAGGAGTTTTAGCAAAAATTCTAAAAGAATGTATAGTACATTATCATAATAATATAATTATGAGAGCTATAAAAAGTGAATTACCTCCCAATATGAAGTTAAATAGTGATACTGTAGAAAGAATTTTAAAAGGATTAGTTTTCATTATAGAAGAAAGTGAAAAAGAACGTGAACTTGTTCTAAATAAATCAAGAGAAATTTTAAAAAATTTGGAGAATCTACCTGATGCCAAGTGAAACCACTATATTTGAATTGTACAATAAACAAGTATTAGGTAAATTCTATAAAGGAAAACATCAATACTTCGTAAAAATACCAAAGGGAATAGTTGAATTAAAAGATAGAATTATAGAATTTCCTAATGAAAGAAAGGATTGGACTAAAGTAAAATCAGTAACCCAAGTTACTAAGAATGCCTATTGGAAACCAGAATTATTTGCTTGGGGAATTAGAATTACAGCGGAATCTTTTATCAAGAATCTTATTATAGGTACAAAATTAACCAAGGAAAATTTAGACCTTGCTTTAAAACAAGCAAAGCAAGCAACCTATATTGAAATGACAAAGGGAGGAAATGTAGGAGAAGAAGCTCATAAATGGATTCATTTATATGTTCAATCAAAACTAAATAAAACAAAAGAACCAAAACTACCAACACAAAAAGAAACTAGAAATGTTATTATAGAGTTTCTTAATTGGGTTGAAAAACATAAGATAACATTTGTAATATCTGAGTTAATTGTTTACAATCCTATTTATGATATAGCAGGAACTTTAGATCTAATCTACAAAGAAAAAGGAGAAGTAGGTATAGCTGATCCTAAAACAGCTAATAATATTTATGATGAATTTTACATGCAACTTTCTTTCTACAGAGAAACATACAAATTAATGACAGGAATATATCCTACTAAAGCTTGTCTATTATGGCTTCCAAAAAATCCAAAAGATAATGTAGGATTTACTCCATACACAGAAAAGATAAATCATGAGCAAGATTTGGGAGCATTTGAAGCTGCTTTATACATTGATCGTTGGCTTAATAGGGAATAATTTATTTGGAAAAAACACAATGACTATAAAAGAAGTTATCAAACAAATTACAAATTATGTAGTAGACTTCCTAGAACCAGGAGAATCTTTCTGTATTTATTATGGAAGTTTCTATGAACATAGAGAAAAGAAAGCACCTTCCGATGTTTTAACTATAAGAATTTATAAGGGAGGAATTGGTGGAGAAGTTATTCAAAGAAACTTTTCAATAAAAAATCTAGAGCATTTATTTAAATCTCCAGAAATCTTAGCTATTGATATAAAAGGTATGTTAGATATATGAAAAGAAAACAAATCTTATCGGAGGAAGATCAACAATATCTTTTAGGAACATATGATCTTGAATTTAAACATGGTAATATACCAATTCAATGTCCATTCCATGAGGATAATAAACCTTCTGCTTCCATTAATTTTGATAAACAAGTCTTTCATTGTTTTTCATGTGAAAAAGGTTTAACACTAAAACAACTTGTCAATGAAATGAAGAAACAAGATGAACCTCAAAATCAAGAATCTAACTTTACACAGGCAAAGAGCCAGATACAATCGGGAATTAAAAAGACTAAAAAGTTTCAAAAGAAATTCAAAAATGATGGAACACAAGATAAAATACAACAGATTCATAAGACGACATTTAAGACACAAGGTCAATTAGAAAAAATATCTAGTAGAGTTCTAAAAGAAAGAAAATTAAGTAGACCATTACCAATTAAAAATGAGGTTATTAGTGATCCTGAATCCAAATTTTATGGCTACTTAGCTTTAGAATCTTATGATGGAGAAACAATTACAGGAAGAAACTTACTAGAAATAACCCCAACACAACCTAAATATTTAAACCTAACTGGAGAAAAGAAACCTTTCTATATTTCTAGAACAAATGGAAAACTTCTCTGGTTAGTTGAAGGTGTAATGGACGGTTTAACTCTTCATAAATTAGGAATAAGAAATGTTGTCTCCGCAAATGGAGCAGCAGGATTTGGTAAAAATGCTGACAGTATTTCCTATTCCTTAAGAGGAAAAACTGTCTTAATTATATTTGATGCTGATGCAGCAGGATTTAAAGGTGCTAGAAAAATATCAGAAAAGTTATCAGAATTTAAAGTAGATCACGCTGTAATAGATTTTCCCCCGCAATTAGGTAAAGATATAAATGAAGCCTTTATAAAAAATGAAAGATCCTTAAATCAATTTTTACTAAATCTTCAAGATAAATTTGAACCTGATGATTCTAAATATATTGAGAAAAGTTTTAGTAAACAATATTATTCATCTCTAAATATTCTTAAGACTAACATTAAACCATTAGATCAAATTCTAACAGGAGGATTTAAAGACGGAGGACATATTATATCAGGAGTTACTGGTATAGGAAAAACTGTTATTGCTACAAATTTAGCTGTTCAAGCAGCTAGATTTCAAAATAAAAGAGTTCTGTTTAATTCATGTGAAGTTTCTAAACGTCAAATGTGGGCTAGAATAGCTTCATATTTTGACAAACATACGTGGTCTGAAATAGAAGAAACTCCACATATAATATCTCAGGAAACTAAAAAGACTTTAGTTGAATTAGCTAAAAATTTAAAAGTGGTTGTTGGGTGGCCTATTAGTAGAATAGCAGAAGAATATAAAAATTATGATATTGCTTTTATAGACTACATTCAGAGAGTTCCTGGAACATATGATAATGATGAATCTAGAACAAGATTTTTAATTGACAAAAATGTATCTCAATTAACAGATTTAGGTGCTCAACATGGGAAAGTATTTATTATTATTTCCTCTTTAGGTAGACAAAGTTATAACAAACCAGAAGAATATGGATTAAAAGAATCTGGTGGATTAGAATATATGGGAACCACAGTTTCAAGAATATCTCAAATAGGACCTAATAGTTTAGTTTGGTTTGTACAAAAAAATAATAGAGGAGGAACAGAAAGAATAAAATTAAATAAGATAGAACTTGGACATTGTATTATCAAGCAATAAACTTTCTGAAAATTCCAACTAACAATGTCAAACATATATGGATTTGATATAGAAGCAAATACAGTATTACCTTTTTCTGAAAAGGCTATACTTATTTGTGCATCTTTAGTAAGAAATAAAAAAGAAAGTTATATATATGTAATGAATCATCCAGAAATAGAACAACAAACACCAAAATTTTTTAAACAAAATATAATCAATATAGTAAAATTTACTAAAGTATTTTACAATGAAGATAATATTCTTGTTGGTCACAATTTAACTTATGATAATACATTTTGGGAGTCTATATACAAAAGACAATTAACTGAAACTAAAATAGAATATAAGAAACAAATTAGATGTAAACTTTTTGATACAATGATAGCTCAATCTTTAATAGATGAAAACTTTCAAAACACATTAGAAAATCTTGCTTTTGAATACCTAACAGACTTAAGAAAAATTCAAATAGATTCTAGAAATTTATTAAATTTACCACTAAAAGAAGTTATTGCTTATAATAAACAAGATGCAATGATTGCAAGATATTTATATGAACCTTTACTTAAGAAACTCAAAGAATTAAATCTAATCCCAATATTTAATTGGTTAATGAAAGCTTTAAATGTAGTTATCAAAGTACAAATCAAAGGAATTAATCTAGATTATAAAGAACTAGAAAATCTTGGATTTGAAACTATTGATGATATCCTAACATTAGAAAGAAACATACAAAAAGTTTTAGGAAATATAAATCTCGACTCTCCTAAACAATTAAGAGAAACTTTATTCTCAACAATACAAAAAGCTCCTATAATTTTAACTCCAAAAGGTGAAGCTAGTACCAGTGAAGAATCTTTAACTGAACTTTTATTATCAACCAAATTAAACAAACAACATAAAAATCTTTTAGAAAACTTACTTCAATATAGAAAGAAAAATAAAATACTTTCAACCTATTTAACTCCCCTTCAAGAAAAATTTAAAGGATGGGATAGTAGAATACATACTAGCTATTATCTTGGAAAAGGATTAGATGATTGGAATAAGACTAGTTTTGGAACAGTTACAGGAAGATTATCTTCAAGAAATCCCAATCTTCAAAATGTAATTAATGATTTAAGAATTAGAGGTTTATTCATTCCAACTAAAGGAATGAGGATGTTCAAATGTGACCATAGTCAACTTGAATTAAGAATAGCAGCTTTCTTATCACAAGATAAAGTAATGTTAGATGTATTTAGAAAAGGTCTTGATATTCATACTCATGCTTTAGCAAACATTTATGAATTAGATTATAAAGAAGCTATTCAATTAATCAAACAAGAGGAATGGAAAGCTAAAAGAAGAGTTGTTAAAACCTTTAATTTTGCCTTAATTTATGGAGCCATGTGGTTTAAATTACAAGAGGTGTTAAAAAAAGATTTAAGAATAACTCTATCAGAAGATGAAATAAAAAGAATTATGAAAAAATGGGCTTACACCTATTATGGATTTTCTCAATTCAAACATGCTGTTCATAATATTATAAAAAAAGAAGGATATGTTAGAAGTGAAACTGGACGAGTTAGAAGATTTGTAGATAATCCAAAAGAAATGAAACATTATGAATGGAAAACTATAGCAGAATTTCAAAGACAAGGATTAAATGCTATCATACAATGTTTTGCTAGTGATATAACTTTACTAGGATGGATTTTCTTAGAAGAAGAACTAAGTAAATATAATTCTTCTACACTATTAAGTGTACATGATTCCATTGATGGTGAATATGATCCTAAATCTATAACCAATAAACAACTAGAGGAGGTAATAAAATCATGCTTACTTGACAAAGTTAAAAATACATTAGAAAATGACTTTAATGTAAATGTAGAGAATCTGATCTTATCTGTAGAAATAGAAACTAACCTCAATAAATGGAGCTAATCAATAAATGGCTACTAAAAAGTCTACTTCTAAATCCACCAAGTCTACAATTGAAGATAAAGCGGTTAGAAAAACTACTGGAAAGTTAGTTACTCCAACATTATCAACTTCTCAAAAAGCTTTACATGAAAAGATTAGAGATAGTTTAGCTGGTGCTCAAAAAGTAACTGGAAGCTCTGGCGGAGGAAAGTTTAGTTTCTTCAAACTCGATGAAGAAAAGAATAGATTTCGTATTGTTATTCCCCCTAATGGTCCTTTCTGTCTTACTTTAAAACAGCATAGAGGAATTAGATTTGGTAAGTTTGGAACAGCTACAGATTTAGGATGGCTTTATAATAACACTAAGCACTTAGATGCAATGAAGGAAAGATTTTCTATTCTTCCAGAAGATGATAAGTGTTTCAATAAGTATGGCGAACCTTATGATATTTTATTTAAAGCTTTACAAGCAATGGGAAAGCAAGATGAATTTACCGATGCAAGAATAGGAAGTAAGAGAGCTATCTTTGTTGTTTGGGCAAATGATTCTTTCCATATCTTAGAGACTAGCTTAACTTTTGCCCAAGCTATTGAAACTCTTTATGAAGCTGATCCTGATTTTATTGATTGGGAAGATGGAAAGGAAATTCAGGTTACTGGCAAAGGAAAGAAATTACAACGTAGATATTCACCTCCTGTTATTGTAGGTAAACCTTCTCCTATTAAGTTTGATCCTGAGGAACATACTGTTCCTGATCTTTATGATTTTCTTTCCGCCAAGACTTTAGGGTATCAAAAGAAAGTTAAGTTCCTTTTTAATTCTCATCCTAAGTTAGTGAATTTAGCTAATCTTAGTACAGAAGATTTTGGTGTAGAGGAAATTGAGGAAGAAGAAACAGATAATGAGGAATAAAAATAAACTTTTAATTACAACTAATGGAGATTTTTAAATGAGAACATTACTTTGTAAATCTGGTAATGGAACAGAATTTAAGGTTATTATTCCTGATAATACTATTGTTACCTTTGCTCCAGCTATACCTCCTAATTCTAATGATAGATTTAGTGGTGAAAGAGAATATGCTTTAAGAATTTATAAGGAACCAAAAAAGGAATCTAATCTTTTAGCAGTTTTTACTAACATTAGAAGTTTTAGAGATGTGGATCAAATTGAAATTCAAACATTAGTTGTTAGAGAAAGAGGAAAATCTCTTTGGAAAAGTGATGAAAAGGGTTATAAAGTAGAAAATACTTTACAAAGAGAATCAAAATTTACAGATGAATTAAATCTTTTAGAAGGTGAAGTTGAAGAAGAAACAGATAATGAGGAGTAAAATAAATGAGTCCATTAAATGAATTTTTATTAATGCCATACGTTATGGGTTTTATTAGTGGTTTTATAGTTCATAAAATGATAATCTTTTTTAGAAAGTGGGATAAGGAAGATGAATTTAAGTAATCGATTTTTTATTGGAATTGATCCTGAACCTACAGGAGCTATTGCAATCATAGAATATTCAGATACAGGAAAAGAAAGCATAACAATAGCAGATACCCCAATAGATAACAATGTAAAAGAAAGATGGATTTTATTAGATAAGATTATACCAAAATATAAATTACATGGTATAGCAGTAATAGAAAAAATGCAGAGTAGACCTAGACAAAATATCAAAGCAATGGATAAATTACTTTACTCTGCTGGAATTTGGGAGGGATTACTTTACACTAGTTGTCAATTCTTACAAAATATATATTTAATATATCCTGTAACATGGAAAGCTTACTATGGATTATCTTCAGATAAAACAGAAAGTTTCTATTTAGCCAAGAAATTGTATCCTATAGCATCAGACTTTCTTAGGGTAAGTTCTACAGTATCTGATAAAAATGTATATAATCGTTCAGAAGCTTTGTTACTAGCTGATTACGCTAAACGTACATATCTAGGAGAAACCGAAGCTAATGAGGAAACTAGTGAAGAAGAAGAAAGTTGAAAGATACTTAACTTTAAAACAGGTTAGTATTCTTTCAGGAATATCTTGGCCTACAGCTATAGATTATGCTAAAAATGAAAAGTGTTTAAGATTCAAACGATTTAATGAGGAAAAGAAAAGATTTGAATATTCTGTTGGAGCTGTAAAGTTATTTAAAGAACTAAAAGAAGAAGCTATTGCTAGACGTGGACCTAAAAGAAAAAAGAAAAAGTCTACTACACAATCAACTGATATTGGTACAAGTACAGGAAAACATAAAGAACCTGAAAAAAATATAGATTTAGACAAATTTATATTTCCTGAGCTATTTTAAAAATAGGAGATAAAAAATGGAACCATCTAAACTAAAACAAATAATGGAAAATGTTTTTCATGAATGTCTTAACTTAAGAGAATCAGGACAAAATGAATATGCACTTCCAAACAATTGTTTTTCAAACTTTGAAAAATTATCTTCAGAACTATTAATACCTCGTGAAAAAATTTTATGGGTTTTTGCTAAAAAACATATTGATGGTATAGCTTCATACTTAAGAGGACATACATCTCAAAGAGAAGATGTTAGAGGAAGAATAAAAGATTTAATTGTATATTTAATTTTACTTTATGGAATGATAGAAGAAAAACAAACACTAGTTGACAATTATTTGGAGAAACAAAATGAACGTTGACAAAATTCCTCAATCTAAACCAGTTTCCCTTCTTTCTAGAACTATATTTACTGGACCAGATAGTGAAGAGCCTGTTGTTTATCTATTTTTATGTCCAGAAGATTATGAAGTTCCTTCATCCTCACAATTAAGAAATATACAACTAACAAATGAAGATTTGTTTAACAATCTATTTGATGATATAATGCAAAGAACTATAAGTATTGCTTCTATTTCAGGAAGATTATTATCAGGAAAAAATGAGGAAGAAGCTAAACAAAAGTTTCATAATTGGTATAATCTAATGAAAAACTTATTAGAGAATAATGTTTTTATACCGTTTAATGTAGTTACTTTTGATAGTAGTTTAACCTAAGAAAGAAATAAATCTAAGGCGGGACATCTGGTTGATGCGAAGTGTCTTATAAACACTTGTCAGAAGCAGGGTTCAATTCCCTCCCCGCCTACCATTTTTAAATAAAGAGAAATAAACATATGAAATATATAGGATATATTTACAAAGAATCTCATCATACAAATATTTGTTTTAAATTTTCTTGTCATAAAATTTGTATTAGTTGTGGAGCTAAACATAATGATTTATTTATCTTAAAATTTATTATTCCTCAATTTTTTGGTAAACAACAATTAACTGTAGAAGTTGTTTGTAGAAACTGTAAATTATCTTTAGAAAATGCTATAGAACTTGATAAAGAATGGAGAAATTAAAATGAAAAATACTAAAACAATAGACTATAAACTTGTTAAAATGTCTGATTATTCAGATCAGATAAAAGAGTTAATGACCACAATGATTGGAGAGAAAGGTTATAAATTAATTCATTGGAATTCAGTTTATCATGTACAAATGAATACCATTTATCATTTCTTCTTATTTGAAAAGGAAATATAAATGCATACACAAGTAAAACAAATAAGAGATTATATTGTTAGACCTACTCTTAATTACTTAAATTTACCAGGAGGAATCGTTGCAGAAAAGTTAATTATGGGA
>Ga0209519_10001153_pt1 | contig 11544 bp, 16 predicted proteins | sample Rifsed13ft1_FD_184005 | JGI IMG/M metagenome (GOLD analysis project Ga0209519, IMG submission 184005) | Soil microbial communities from Rifle, Colorado, USA - sediment 13ft 1 (version 2) | ecosystem: Environmental > Terrestrial > Deep subsurface > Rock core/Sediment | place: Rifle, Colorado...
TATAGGCTCGGTCATAAATCCGGCGTGCGATGATCTTCTCTGCTTGGGTCCATTTATATTGTTCTGTCATCAAGTTTTCGCCCCACTAAAAGTCTGCCGAACGCTCAGGCTAAGCTGCGGGCACTCACGAAGTTCGCCAGGTGAGCCGTCAGCTTCAGCCTGTTGTTAGGCCTCGCCAGGATTAATTACCAATCGCTCATAACCAAATTTATCAGAAAACAGTCTATCTATATAATCAGTAAGATGAGCAAAATAGCCGTAGTATGAATTGAATATTTCTGAATTAATGAAAATAAATCTGCCATCTTCTATTACGCTTGATGCATGAATAATCTTATGGCGTACCTGTGCCAGTTCATCTAAGAATGCAAGTGGATTAAAATATTTATTCCCTTCAAACTCCATTTCATAACCCTTAAAATGGTCCTCCAGCTCCCCCGCCTTATATCCAATGCTAAATTTACTATTCATTTTGCATAATTTACCATCCCAATTTCCTCTCATCATAATATTCACGGATTTTTCTAATATATTATCTGTTTCTTTAATTTCGCCAAACGAACGGCCTAAAATATCAAACATGTAAGTTTCAAACGATCCATAAAACATAATAAATATTTGCCTATATAGAACGTTAATCCCATCATCACATAAAAATAATAATTTCCTGGCAGGTAACATTACTGATCTTCCATCAGAGGAAGCAATTTTAAAAGGTGTGTCAGGCTTTAACCCTTTCTCGGATAATATATTTCCATATCTGTTTTTACACTCCTTTAATGCCAATTCGGCTACCAACTGAAAACCAAAAATTTCATTTGCTCTTCGAAACCATATTTTTCTTTCTTGCGTACAATGAGTTTTCGGAAGAACAAATGTACTACCATCGTATGGATCAGGCACCATACCCAATGGATTTTTATGATCGTTTGCCATCCGTTCACCATTTATTCGTACTTTATACGCGGCGTAGGCCTAACGCTCAGACTAAGCTGCGGGCACTCAGGAATCTCGCCAGGTGAGCCGTCAGCTTCAGCCTGTTGTTAGCCGTTTTTCTGCCTCATAAGAACATAAATGGCTTTATGGACCCCTTGCTTGCCTTGAATATCAACTGGTTTCAATTCCACGATAGAAAATAGCCTCGAAAATAAAGATTCTATCTCCGCTTCATTTGAAAAATAGAGAACCGTACCAATTGGAGTTTTCCTATATTTTCCAACTCCACCAAATTGTGTGTTCGCCTCGCTAAAACAAACTGACATATACCGCCCTTGGATCGTTAATAATCTATAGACGTTCTCAATATATTTGTTCCTGTCTTCTGGAAATATATGATGAAGCAATTCCCAATCGTAGGCAAAATCATATTTGCTCTTAATATCCGACATATTCCCAAGAACGTCTGCTTCAATAAATTCGCATTTGACGCCGGCCTTTTGCGCTAATATCCTTGCTATATCAATAGCTTTATCCGATATATCTACTCCAGTAGCATTAAACCCTATTTTTGAAAAATATCGTATATAGTTCCCCACCCCACACCCTAATTCAATTATTTTGCACGGAGATAATATTTTTGACCGCACTAAATCTTGCAATATGCTCGGAAAAGTCTCAATGTTCCATGGGATATTATTTAGATCTTTGTTGCTATATATCTTGTTCATTTGTTCCTTGATCATGTCATTCCTCAATGGAAAATACGGCTAACGCTCAGGCTAAGCTGCGGGCCGTCGTAGAAACGTTGCCGGAGCCGTCAGCTTCAGCCTGTTGTTAGGCTCCTCGATTAATAAAATGGTTGTAATTGTCCAAGCCAAACTTAATTATGTATTTTTGTGGTGGACGATACGTAATCCAGAAATGAATTAACTGTATAAACGTACCAAAAATAATAAGAATCCATGAGATCATCCATACTTGGTAACCATCAAGTCCAAATATTCTTTCTTCCGCCAATTGCAGATCTTTTATTCTGGTTGAAAATGATAATCGTGTGGCAAAAATTATCATGCCGATCGCCCCAATTATAATAGAAATGAACGATAAGCTTACTATGACCTTCCATGCCATGGTATTGCCTCGCCTCTCTTTATTTAATCTTCATTGAGTGAGCCTAACGCTCAGGTTAAGCTGCGGGCCGAGGGACACGCTTTTATGCCATGCGGCCCAGGATCATCAACACCTGCGGAAATGCAAAAAGCGTGAACCGAAGGAGCCGTCAGCTTCAACCTGTTGTTAGACCGCATCGTAAAAAACTTGGTTATTCACACCAGACCTCACATACATTCCCATTCCTAAGGTTTATAAATTTGGCGCTGGCACAAGCACCGTTTGCATTACCCTCAATGAACACCACCATGTCTCCCTCTTCCATGTCAAAACAATAAGTTTTTGCTTCGAATAACTCCCCATTTATTATAAATTTCTCATCATTAATAGATGTTTCTATTTCGTATTTTTCTCTTGCCATTGCTACACATGAAAACGATAGTATTAATATAATAATTATGAAACTATAAACGCATTTCATTATCGGCTCCTTCCAATAGTTATAGTTTTTCCGGAGCGGGAAAATCCTCATGCCCTGCATACATGGCAAAACCAACATAATTGGCAAACGCCACATATCCAACGCGTCCCGCATATGGAGCAAAAGAATAACTTCTCCATGATCTTTTTGATGTATTGCAGATAAGCCGATCATTAACTAATTCACCAAGATAACACCCGTCACTGCCGTATACTTCATCACCATTGAATTTTCCAACGTGGCGTCCATCTTGCGTCCAAAGGTCTTCGCCATCACGGTAACCAAAATATTCTCCACCCCACCTCCACAGCGATTGCATGGGATCCTCCGCAATAAGTCGGTCTAACGCTCAGGCTAAGCTGCGGGCACTCAGGAAGTTCGTCAGGTGAGCCGTCAGCTTCAGCCTGTTGTTAGCTGGCACCTATTCTTGATCTTTATCATCGACGGTTTCGATAATTCCAGCTCTATCCAGGTATTTTTCTATTGCCGGATTCATTACAAACATGCCTTCATGTATATTTTGTCCAATGACGCCACCGACAAGTGCTACTGCTGCGTGGAACACTTCTACTGCATCACATGGCAGCCTATCGTGATCTTGTGACCATAGATGTAGGTACCGTTTTCTAGCTAATCGTATTGTGTCAAAATACTTTTTTGTTTCATCATTAATAATATTATAAACCTTAAGTATTTTAATCCGCCGATCTTGACCTAGTTTTTCAAATTCACTACCAAACAGCGCCTCCTGATCTGTTTTATCCATAATTTTGTTGTTAATTTTAAAATCAGAAATATCATAAATAAGCATTGCCACCATTTCAGCAACCATTCCACAAAGTGATATAGTCCCTATATAATTGCCAACCATATATCCGGACTTTGCATGCCTAAGAGGCCACACGAGCTTTTCTAGAATCCGTTCTTCGTAGGGTACAGCAAAAAGACGAACTTTCTCTGTGCTTATCTCACGATACCTCGAAATCAAATCTTTTATATCAATCGACAGTTCAGGTGTGCAAAGAAACTGAACGATTGTCTCATGGGAGATAGGATCCTTTATGGTAGACGCCCACGGCTCATCGACATGGATGAACTGTAGCGGATTTATGAAAGCCTTAATTAGTCTACCCTTGGCCACTCTTCATTCTCCTGTCCAGCTAACGCTCAGGCTAAGCTGCGGGCACTCAGGAAGTTCGTCAGGTGAGCCGTCAGCTTCAGCCTGTTGTTAGATGGCATATTTTTCCATTTGAACAAATGCCCATTCATCACGTTCATATTGATCTATGGTCTCTAAAACAGGACATGCGATTTCATGAAGAACAGAGTGAACCAAAAATTTATAATCTGTATCCAAGCGTGATACTTCTGATGATAATCCTATACATTCCATATATCCTTTTGATGAACTGATCATAATATCTGTTATTTCTTCAACGAACACAATTTCTCTAGTGCCATCCCCCTTACATATACATTTTGCAATCCTAAATGGATTTTTCTCTTCATGTCCTTCTTTAGAACACCACTCCTGAATATTCGACACAATTATTAATGATTCTTTTGGAATATCATAATCGGTCAGCATCTTCTCAATCATTATTTTATGTTCACGTACGCGTATCATATTTTTTTCTGCCCATCTAACGCTACGCTTAAGCTGCGGGCCGAGGGGCGCGCTTGTTGCCCCCGGCCAGGATTCTCGCCACCGCCAAGCAAGAAGCGTGAACCGCAGGAGCCGTCAGCTTCAAGCGATTGTTAGGCCCCTTTGATTGAATGCTCCTCTTTGGCCTATATGCTGTGGATCCTATCGCCCTGTTTGATGCCTTTATGCTGTTCGAGCGCGGCAAGTTCGCACGCGATCGCTGACCTCACAACAATTCGCAGCACGCATTCACATTCGCATAGGTCATCAACTTTGCTTCCCCTGCTTGCCGCCAAACAAATGCTCAAATAGGATCTTATGCTCTGTTTTTTGCAGGCCTAACGCTCAGGCTAAGCTGCGGGGCCTCATGTTTTTCGGCGGGCAGCCGTCAGCTTCAGCCTGTTGTTAGGTGGCAACATTTATATTAATAAATAGCTTATAATAATAAATACTAGAATTTTGGCTCATAAATTTGGTCGATTAATATTTTTATTTTACCTTGCTCATAAAAACCATTTGAATTTATATAACTTAAAATCTCATTGGATTTATTATCACAAATTCGAACGACACCATTAAGGATGGTATCCCTGGCCCCATCCCCCCTACCATAAAGTAAAACCACATTATCTGGCAAGTATATGTCTTTGTATAATGGCAGTGTTCTGTCTACGTACGATTTATGATTACTCATATCATGATCAGTTATAATACAAATCCTTTTCCCTCTATTTCGAGGATCACGATATAACTCACTTAGCATCTGCATCCATCCAAACTTTTCCGGATGCAAATCAGGCGGACAATTTCGAAACAATATCACCCCGTGGCTTGGAAACTCTATGTTGCAAAAGCCATCCTCAGATACGCCTTGAATGTCACAATGAATAATATACGCCGCCGAAATATAATCACTCCCGATTACGCTTGTATTAGTATCGACGCCAATGACAAGATCAAATGATGAGGTTAAATAACGGTGTAAATCTGCTTCATTTGCAATTACTTTGCCCTGCACACGAGTGATTACTTTTTCTTTACCCGATTCGCCAATATAGTGACTCTGCGAAATAACTGCCTTAGGCTGAATTATATTTCTTTCTTGATCTAACCCTACAAACTCCATTTTATCTTTATCGTAATGAAGGCCACTCAGAGGAACAGGGGAACCCACCAAGACAACTCGCTGCCGTGGATTTTTATTTCCACAACATTTTTTATATTTCATACCACTCCTGCAAGGGCACGGATCATTTCTACCAATCTTCTTCATATTCTTTCCATCTATCAGGCCAACCTAACGCTCAGGCTAAGCTGCGGCGCGAATGCTTGCCGCATACCATAAAGTGATTGAAGCACAGGCGGCTGAGCGCCGTCAGCTTCAGCCTGTTGTTAGGAGGCCTCAATATATTTGCCTTTTATCATTATTTGTTTTGATGTCGTCATAATAGGACCTTGCAGTTTCAATAAATTCCTCGGCCTTCATTAAATAGGGTATGGCCAATGTCTCTAAATAATATTTAAGTTTTTCAATCGCACCAATATGAATTTAACCTCAAAAGGTCCTCCTAACGCTCAGGCTAAGCTGCGGGCACTCATGAAGTTCACCAGGTGAGCCGTCAGCTTCAGCCTGTTGTTAGCCGGCTTGATATAATTATTGTTTTGCATTTTTATCAACTAACTGCTCAAAATCTGGCTCAATGTCTATAAATGAATCTGAAGCTATTTTTAGTTCCTCAGATAAACCGGATCGGGAAAATGCACAAATATATACCGCCTTCCCTAATCGTTTTACTTCGTTAACCACGGGGGTGTAATCTCCATCACCAGAAAACAATAAAGCAACATCATAATTATTCATATACGCATGGCTTAACATTCCAATCGTTAGCGCTATATCTACACCTTTTGCCTTCTCCTCTTTTCTCGCTTTTTTAAATACTTGGGGGTCAAATCCACACGCCCATATTTTTGACTTAATTTCTGCAATTTTATTGTCATCGCCAAATACGCTAGTATAATAATAAGATCTAACGGCATGGTCTTGCAAACGCATAGATAAATTGGCCGTATCACCGGGATTCAATGTCCCTCTTACCCCAGGGAACCAAATAAATACATCCTTTTTATAATATTTCCCTTCTATAAAATTAATATTTTTTGTTTTTGCAATCTCTTGTGCCCTTAGAGTCAAATTTTCCCCATCAACAAATGCCATCCATCTACGAAGATGGGGATCTTTGGGAATTGGATATCCGCCCGGAAATCCCGGCATTATCTACCTCCAAGTACGGCTAACGCTCAGGCTAAGCTGCGGGCCGAGGGGCACGCTTTTATGCCCCATGGCCCAGGACTTTCTACAACCGTGACAAAGCAAAAAGCGTGAACCGAAGGAGCCGTCAGCTTCAGCCTGTTGTTAGACCACATTTGCTTTTATGCTTGAATCCGATAAAAGCAGGCCGCGTTCATCCAAAGCGCCAACTCCGCTCCTTCCTCCCCGAGCGCGTCAACTATTAGCGATATGTCGTTCGATTCAAATGGGCGCGGTGCGCGCGTCGACGGTAAATCAGTACCGAACATCAGGGCCTGTGGATTCGCGGCGTGAATGGCTTGGAGTGCCTGACCAACCGGGAAATCAACGCGTCCAAAACCCGTCGCCTTAACCCTGATACCTTTTTCCGCAAGCCGGAGTAGTGTTGGGAAACCCTCTTTTGACAGCCCGAGATGGTCGATGCTGACTGCCGGAAGACGCAGCAGGGTTCCCTCCAACTCGTGAAGATCGCGAGCATCAACGTATAGCTCGACATGCCAACCAACGAGATCAAACACGCGTCGCGCGAACGACTCCAGGTGCTCGACCGACTCCGATCCACCGCGCTTCAAGTTGAACCGAACTGCCCTCACGCCTTTTTCGTTAAGTCGAATGATCTCTGCGTCGGAAACCGATGCGGGCAGTTGTGTGACGCCGACGAACTTGGGGCCAAGCCGCTCGAGAGCACTCAAGAGATAATTCTGATCGAGTGCCTGGAAAGAACCCGAGACAACAGCACCACCCTTGATGCCTAAAGGTTGTGCCATCAATAAATAATCATTAGTTGTGAACGGATCAGGGAGGTATCCTTTGTTCGGCACTAGTGGAAATGCCGGGTCAATGATGTGAAGGTGCGAGTCAAAGACTTGTTGGTTCATTGGTCCTTTCCTAATTATTTAGTAATTCTTGTGGTCTAACGCTCAGGCTAAGCTGCGGGCACTCAGGATCTTCCCCAAGTGAGCCGTCAGCTTCAGCCTGTTGTTAGGTGGCCTATTTAGCAAAAAACTCATATACTAATGCAGCACAATCATAATCACGACATTTTTTTCTATCACACGGAATAATATTGCATCCAAATTTGGCTATAGAATTACTAACATCTGTTTTTTCGATATTTATTCTTATACTCTTAAATTCTCCCCGAAATTTAATGGATCCAGCAGCCAAAGAACCGTAAATTCTTTTTATAGCGAAATATTGTGAACCGTTTAAGACCCGTTCCATGTCTCCTTTAATAATCTCAACGGATATTTTTGGGTTTATATTGAAGTCATTCGGAAGATTCTTATCTTTATATTCTGAAAGGACATATTCAATTGCATCATTTTCAATTCTAATAGTAATATCCCTATTGTACAAGGAAGAGTAATATTTTCCTTTGGCGACACGCCACATTTCAATGCTCTGCTTAATCTCCGTTGTCTTGATAAAATTATCCAATACTTCGGCTTCGATATTTGTTGAATTTATAAGGACGAAGACAATAAAAACCGAGTAAATGCCAATTCTTGCCCACATATGACTTCCTCCTTTATTTAATATCTCTAATTTTCAGTAAGCGCCATATTAAATACCATAACGAAAACAATAATAGTGGTATAAGGCCATATTTAAAGAATAACACTTGAACATATAGGACATCATTAAGAATGGGGAAATTATATCTCGATGTAGCCGTCTGAAACGTTAGGGCCTGCTTGTAAATTGATGCAAAGTATAGTGAAGCGCATAAAAATACCAAGATTGGGCTAATAAACAATAGGCCCCAGTTATCATCCTTAATATTTTCACTCTTGGGCGTGATCGTGATGGCAATTATACCGCCCAATAATAAAATCGCCCAATTTATAATTAAATTATTTGTATCATTCATTCTTTCTAGTGCTTTTTCGAAGTTTTTTAATTTACCTGGAATCATATGGGTGGTTTTTTTTGAATAATTGCTTTTTATAGTATTGTCTGGACCACTTATCTGTATTAATATTGGATTGGCTTTTGACAAAACTATAGATATTGATATTGACGTTAATAAAATAAACCCAAATATTTTTAGCAGTCGACAGCACGTTATCGAACTCATCGTTTATCTCCTGTAAAATAGTTGTTTCAAATTCTCACTAAGTCCACCTAACGCTCAGGCTAAGCTGCGGGCACTCAGGAAGTTCGCCTGGTGAGCCGTCAGCTTCAGCCTGTTGTTAGGCTATATACTATCTTCCTTCCACATTTAGCACGGAAGTATATTTTTTTAAGATCCTTAACATTATCCATACGACAAATCCAAAACTAACAAGTATGTACCACATTAAATCAATTTCAATTTTATTTTCTGCAATTATATCTCCAGCAATTTCTAAAGTAAATAATACGACTATAACTGCAAAAAATCCATTATATTCACGTCTAAGCACATTTCTAAACGAAAATGTTAAATTTGGCTTTTTGTAATTCCTTAATCTTGGAATAAAAACTGGCGTAACATTAGCCCACGCAAGATATTCATCACCAAATTTATTTCTCAAATATTCTTCTTCAGCAAATATTATCCGTTCATAGTAAAGCCAAAAAGAAAGAATATAAATTAGAGTTAACCACCAAAGATGTGCGAACAGTGCGAGGCCCAAACCCATAAAGAAATTTCCCAAATACAATGGATTTCTAACGACTGAGTACACACCGCTTATATTTAGAATATCTGCCACCTGCTCTTTTGTATTTCTGCCAGACGTCCCTTTAGGTGTATGGCCAATAGTAAACACTCGAATACCTAAACCAAGGAAACTTATAATAAGACAGAATATTTCCCACAAATGATCTAAATACTCACTATGTCCTGGGTATTCATATTCACGTAGTGCCAGCAGAAATATGCCAATCATCATAAGGGGAAGGAAGCTTCTCCATCGAAACAGCCAGTTTCCTGTTCTTTCAAAATCTTCTCTTAGCGCCATTTGATTCTCCTTGAGAGCCTAACGCTCAGGTTAAGCTGCGGGCCGAGGGGCGCGCTTCTTGCCCCCGGCCAGGATTCTCGCCACCGCTAAGCAAGAAGCGTGAACCGCAGGAGCCGTCAGCTTCAACCTGTTGTTAGCCTGCTTCACGAAATAAATCGGTAATTATTCATATTTAGTTTTTCTGCTTTAATGATAATTTGATTTCCGCAACATCATTATTTATTGATTTTAAATTAGATACCATTTCTTCATACAATGGAACTGCCTTAATTATGAACATTATTTGTTTATATGCCAGAAAAATAAAGAATACAAATACCACAAAACCTAATAATCCCATGAATCCGCCCATTATTCTTGCCTCCTCAATAGGAATTAGTAATGCCGACCTATTGCATTCCTATCCGATAGACACATCATTATTAATATCCTTTTAAAGTCAGGCTAACGCTCAGGCTGAGCTGCGGGGCCTCATGTCTTTCCGCAAGGCAGCCGTCAGCTCCAGCCTGTGGTTATGCGGTCCTTATTAGTAAGGGCCTTAAATGTCTTCGTAATAGGCGTATATGTTTATTCGCCTTTCTCAATATTGCTAGTTCTGAATGATTTGCTCCTCGTAAAGCATGTAATAGATTTGAATTAAATTGAAATGGAACTAGCATGATAAGCTTCACGAATGTTTCGTCGAGATCAGTAATGAATGTGCTTGGAATTCCAACACCTTTACCTGCAATTGGATAGCGAGAGACACTTAGATATCGCTGATCAGCATAGAAATATTCTGGAATATTGATGCTTTTCCCATTTGGAACTTTGTTTTTCATCGCTTTAATCATTTTTATAAATTTGTGCCCTGCAATATCAGGGATGAAACTTTTATCCCAGAAAATCAATGTTGCTTTTAATATTAATTCAAGTGCCTGATACGCACAAAAGGTTGCAGGGCCATAGAGTCGCTTCATATTCAATAAACGAGCGGCAATGTAATACGTGTATGCGCGATTCTGCCAAATAATATATTGCCGCTCATTGTTTTTCATATCACCAGATCCGCATAACGCTCAGGCTAAGCTGCGGGCACTCAGGATTTTCGCCAGGTGAGCCGTCAGCTTCAGCCTGTTGTTAGATTGCACCTATTGAACTAGAATTTATAATATATTCTCGAATCCTGTCCTTGCAATGTAACAATATCTTCCGAAACCGAAAACAAATTAGGATTTGGATGGAGAAAACCGTTATCAGCTTCTTCCTTATAATAATACAGTAGTAATACAAACAGCGCAGCAATAGAATGCAAGGTATTAGATAGGTTGGCCTTCTCGAAGCTAACATCCCTATTATGCTTAACTGAATTATAATCCTGCCACCAATCAGGGCTATTATTAGCAGCCCAATTCTGCCAAGGCATAAGTTCTAGACCAAATCGTTGAATTAGTATTCTGAATGTAGTTATTTTTGGGAATGATGCCTTTATGATATTGCGATACTCTATAATATTATTAGGATCTTTGGTTGAATCGATCTTCTTTGAAAGCAACTTTGCAACCACATCCACTTCGGATGACGCGGCCATCAGGAGGCGAGCCAACTCCAATGAAAAGGTCGTAAAATTTGCCCTTGAAAACTCGACATACCTAGAAAATTTAACTGCATCGTCATCAAGGGCTAAGAAATAGTTCCAATGAATAAGATTTCCTCGTTCTGTAATCACAGCATTTCCTCCATGTGTCAATCTAACGCTACGCTTAAGCTGCGGGCCGAGGGGCGCGCTTTTTGCCCCCGGCCCAGGACGTTAAACGCGCCGGAACATCAAAAGCGTGAACCGAAGGAGCCGTCAGCTTCAAGCGATTGTTAGGGAGCGAACAATAATTGGTTCGGATACCAAGATTGCATTCATGGTTTATTGCCTTGCCACTATAAGACTTGGATTTATTGCTTTGCTCCAAAATAGAGCCTCGATTTATTGCATTGCTCGTAATAGAGCCTTGGTTAAATTGCCTTGGAACATCATGGTCTCGGTCACCATGCCTTTATAGGATCTGAAAAATAAACTCGCCTCCCTAACGCTACGCTTAAGCTGCGGGCCGAGAGGCGCGCTTTTTGCCCCCGGCCC
>Ga0209519_10001160_pt1 | contig 11516 bp, 9 predicted proteins | sample Rifsed13ft1_FD_184005 | JGI IMG/M metagenome (GOLD analysis project Ga0209519, IMG submission 184005) | Soil microbial communities from Rifle, Colorado, USA - sediment 13ft 1 (version 2) | ecosystem: Environmental > Terrestrial > Deep subsurface > Rock core/Sediment | place: Rifle, Colorado...
GCGCTGCGCAAGCGCCTTCCTGCCGCGGTCGTCGAAAAGACCAAACATCATATCCTCGATACGATCGCCGCAATGGTCTCCGGGTCTCGCCTCACGCCCGGGCAGAAAGCGATCGGCTATGTCCAAGCCGCCGGCGGGGTCAAAGAAGCCTGTGTGATCGGCAGCAATCTCACGACCACCGCGGTGAACGCCGCGTTGGCCAACGGTATGCTCGCGCACGCCGACGAAACCGACGATTCCCATGCGCCGTCACAGACCCATCCGGGTTGTGGTATCGTGCCTGCGGCTCTGGCCATGGCGGAGCGTGAGCGGTGCAACGGCACGGCGCTGCTCCGCGCGGTCACGCTCGGCTACGACGTCGGCTGCCGCCTGACGCAATCCCTCGACGCGCAGCAGTTCCGCGAGGACGGCCATTCGACGCACAGTTTCGGACCGATGTTCGGTGCCGCCGCGGCGGCGGGCGCGCTGGCAGGTTTCCGAGAGCGCCAGGTGCGCCATCTGCTCTCATTTACCGCCCAACAAGCCTCGGGCATCTCATGTTGGATGCGCGACCGAGAACACATTGAAAAGGCCTTCGACTTCGGCGGCATGCCGGCGCGCAACGGCGTCGCCGCGGCGACTATGGTCGGCCACGGCTTCACCGGCGTCGATGACGTGTTCGCCGGCGAGCGCAGCTTCTTCGTCGCCTACGGCCGCAAACCGGATCCAGCTGAATTGACGCGCGGCCTCGGCGACGTTTATGAAATTATGAACACGAATATCAAGCGCTGGTCGGTGGGCTCGCCGATCCAGGCCCCACTCGATTCGCTGCGCGATCTCATCCAGGAGCACAATATCAAAGCGCAAGACGTCGAGCGGGTCGTCGTGCGCGTGGCACACCAGGGTGCGAATACAGTTGACAACCGCGCGATGCCCGACATTTGCATGCAGCATATGTGCGCGGTCATGTTAATCGACGGCAAGGTTACATTTGCGTCATCACACGACGAAAAGCGCATGCGCGCGCGGGACGTCTTAGAATTGCGCAGCCGCATCGAATTGCGCGGCGACGACGCGCTATCGGCGGCAATGCCGAGCCGGCAGGGCATTATCGAAATCGCGCTGCGCGACGGTCGCGAGCTTAGGCATCATACCGCGGCCGTGCGCGGCAGCGCCGAAAATCCGATGAGGCGGGCCGAGGTCGACGAAAAATGCTATGACCTGACGGCTCCCGTGATTGGCCGCTTGCGCGCGCGCAAGCTCTGCGACGCTATCTGGAATCTCGAGAAGGTGCGTAATCTGCGCAGCCTGCGCCCGCTGCTGCGCGCCTGAAATCGTCGGTCATGCGCGCGCAATTGCTTTGATCGGATGGAACGAATGGAACTTTGTGAATACTTCGAATCGAGTGGGCTCTGGCTCTTCGATCGTCAGGCTGACTTTCACGCGTTCACGAGCATCACAACGACCAAGATCATCGCCAGTTGCAGGGCATGTGTCCCCGAGCGCTGTTCGAATCAACTCAAGCTGACGAATTGTTGATTTAGGGCGTCAAGACTACTTTGACGCAATCTTCCTGCTTGTTGAGAAAAATATCGTAGCCTTTCGGCGCCTCCTCGAGAGGCATTCTGTGGGTAATGACAAAACTCGGATCAATCTCGTCGTTCTGAATCCGTTCAAGCAACGGTTGCATGTAATGCTGCACGTGTGTTTGTCCGGTTTTAAGTGTCAGCCCTTTATTCATGAAAGAGCCCAGCGGGATTTTGTCATCGAAGCCGCCGTACACGCCCGCCACGGAAACGGTGCCGCCTTTGCGGCAGGCCATGATCGCCTGACGAAAGACATGCGGCCGATCGGACTCAAACATCATAGCTTGCTTGGCGCGATCATACGCGCCCTGAAGGCCGGACAAATGGGCTTCCATGCCGACCGCATCGATGCACGCGTCGGGACCCATGCCGCCCGTAATGTCCATCAACTCGTCATAGACATCCCTCTCTTCATAATTGACGGCGTCGGTCGCCTTGGCTTTGTCGGTCGCCATGCGCAGCCGTTCCGGGAAACGGTCGATGCCGATGACGCGGTCGGCGCCGAGCATCTTGGCGCTGGCGATCGCAAATTGACCAACGGGTCCACACCCCCAGACGGCGACGGTGTCGCCTTTCTGGATGCTGCAGTTCTCAGCCGCCATGTACCCCGTCGGAAAAATATCGGACAGAAACAGCACTTTTTCGTCTGGCGTTCCCTCGGGAATTTTGATCGTGCCGACATCGGCAAACGGCACCCGCGCGTATTGCGCCTGTCCGCCGGCAAAACCGCCGAGCATGTGCGAATACCCGTAAAGCCCGGCGGGCGACTGGCCGAACATTTTTTCCGCCAGTGGCGCGTTCGGATTGGAGTTCTCGCATAGTGAAAACAAATCCTTCTCGCAGAAAAAGCAACTGCCGCACGCGATCGGGAACGCCACCACGACCCGGTCGCCGGACTTCAGTTTCTTGACGTCGGGTCCGCACTCCACGACCTCGCCCATGAATTCGTGGCCGAGAATGTCGCCCGACTCCATCGTTGGAATGAGGCCATTGTACAAGTGCAGATCCGAGCCGCAGATCGCCGTCTTGGTAACCTTGACCACTGCGTCGCGCCGGTTGAGTATTTTGGGATCGCCGACTTCTTCAACCCTGACGTCGTGCTTGCCGTACCAACATGCAGCTTTCATCGCTCCTCCTTGTCAACCGGTCAAAAGGCCGCGGCGAGGCGCCGTCCCGCATAATCGTATTTCCACGACGCGCTCTTCGCGCGACCGGCGGGCTGGCCTTCCGTCGTAATGACCTCGCCGGCCTCCATGAGCTGTTTCAACCGTCGCAAGTCTTCTTCGACCTGGAGCTCGGGCTCTCTTCCCATGAGCTTGGCGACGGTAGCGCCGAGGGGCCCGGCAGGCGGCCGGTAGGCCAACTCTACGCGCACGAGCGTGCCGCGCGCGCCGGGAGCCGCCTCAAACCGCACCGAACCGGAATTTTCCACAGTCGCGCCTTCAATGGAGCGCCAGGCGATCCTTTCGTTCGGCCGATCTTCGATGATTTCGGCTTCCCACCGGACACGTTTGCCGGCGGGACCTTTTGCCACCCAGCGCGAACGCTTCTCGCTCGTTACTTCGACAGACTCCAGATGCTCCATCACGCGAGGTAAATTCTTAAAGTCGCGCCAGAAGTTATAGATCTCCTCGACGGGTCGATTGATTATGATGCTCTTCTTAACATGGATCGAACCGTCGTCCTCGATCAAATCGGCGACGCGCGTCAGTTGTTGGCTGCTTTTGAAGTCTAGGACCGTCATCCCGGTTATCGCAGCGGCCGACGCAGCAACCCGGAATTTATTCGACTGTGGCGAAGCAGCCGCCTTGCCCAAGACCGCCAGATCGATAACGTCACCGAACACCCGTGACCACAACCAACCAACTGGTTTCGGCCGGCTCAAAATGCCTACCCCTTGGGCAATTTCACGCACACCGAGGGCGCGAATCAGTCCCCGGTTGCCGTTCATCCCGGTGATTCGCGCTATAGTTCCCGGAGCCACTAACTCGGTCATGCCCAAGCCGATGCTAAACCAGCCGAGCGCGCGCGCAAGCAGCTGAGCCTGAGCGGCGTCTTCGCGGTTTTGCTGCCATGGATCGCGCCGTGACCCGGGAGTCGAGCTTCGCATCGAGCGCTCGTAGGGTTCACTCTGTCGTCGAACCGGGATCGGGATTGATTGACCTGATCGATCGTCTTCTCCCTGTCGAAACTCTGACGTCGGCATGACTTTTCCTCCGGTTTCAAGAATGATTTTCGTCTTTTGAGCGATTTGCTGCACAGCGACTATCGCGCCGGTTAGACCCTCGAAAAAATTTCCGCAAGGCTCGTGCCATTTGCGTCGTGGGCTTGCGCGCGCGCATTAGACAAAAATGCCGTGCAGAATTGATTACGAGCGATAAGGATTACAACGCCGATCCATTGGCTGCAGCGATCTTAGGACAGTGGGCGGTCGGAGCCTTTACCGCTTGTGGGACGACTCGGGCTCTATGCACTTGATGGCGGCAGGCGGCCGACTCATTGCCGCGTCCATGGTAAACAGCCAGGGCTGGAAAGTTTGTGCCGATTGCGCTATTCGACAGCGATGCGAGCTTATCGCGAGGGTTTGCTTAAACAACGCAAACGAGACTGCGGAATACTCGGGAACAAGGGAGCAGACATTTATGAAACAGGTCATTGCTTGCTTGAAACTGGTCGTAATCGCGGGCGTCATGCTGGCGCTAAATCCCAGCGGGTTTTTATACGCTGCCGCTGCTCAATCTCCTGAGCGCCTATTTGCCGAGTTGGCCAAGTTGAAGCCGGAGCAGCGAGAAAGGCGGCTCGAAGAAGGCTCCCGCAAGGAAGGAAAGCTCAATTTCATTCACACCTTCAGAGGCAAACTGGCGCGCGGCCATGTCCGCCTGTTCGAAAAACGGTATCCGTTTGTCAAAGTCGAAATGGCCGACATGGGGTCTCAAGACGCAGCGGAGCGCTTCATCGCCGAAGAAACCGCGGGACGCCATCTCACCGATACCATCAGTCTAGCGATCCCCGATATGCCGGTCATCTTAAATCAAAACCTTGTCGCCAAGTACCCGACGCCGGCAACGCGGAGGGTGCCGAAACAGTTCCAGGGTTTTCTCGACAAGCAAAACCAGTGGGTGCCGTGGTATTGGAGTGAGCACGGCATCTCTTACAACACCAATTTAATTCCTCCGGACAAGGCGCCAAAGAGCTGGCAGGATCTGTGCAACCCGGCCTACAAAGGACAGGTCTCTTTTGATCCACCGGAGACCCGTTTCATGGTCGGATTATATGTGATGATGGGTGACGAGAAATTCCAAGCCTGGCTCAAATGCATGGGGGAGAATCAGCCGATCATCCAGCGGGGTCACACACAGCGGATGAACCTCATGCTCTCAGGCGATCATGCGGTCCAGGGCGATAACTTTCTCTATGTCGGAGCGCAGGAAAAGAAGAAGGACCCCAAAACACCGTACGCCATCGTGTATTCTGCACCGATTCTGGCATACGCCGGCGCGATGATCATTAACAAAAATACTCAAAATCCCCATGCTGCCGCGCTGTTCAGCGATTGGACGCTTTCCGAAGAAAGCCAAAAATATGTCGCCGACGAATTTCGCGGCCCGCTCGTCGGCAAACATCCCTATCTGCCCGACACCATCGAGGTCGTCACTTTTGGCTATCTCAGCGAGGAAGTCGTCGATCGATTGCACAATTATTGGAAACAGCACATCGGGAAGAAGAAATAATTCGCCCAGCCGGTCCGACGATGGACATGGGAGCCGGCGTGTCAAGCGTGGGGCGGCGGCTTGCGCCGGACGGTGGCAAGCTCGCACTGGCTCTCGTTGTTCTCATCCTCGTTTACCAGGTCGTCATCCCGCTGTTGATGGTCGTATGGACCAGCCTCAAGGTTGAGAGACCGGGCGAGGCGGGGTTTTTCGATCTCAGCTTCTCTCTCGCCAACTATACGCGAGCCTTCGGCTCCCGAGATTTTTGGCAGGCGACATGGAATACGCTCTACTTCGCCCTAGCTTCCACGGCGCTTTCCTTCGGACTCGGGACATTTCTTGCCTGGGTAGTTCATCGTACCAACACGCCTTTCGCCCGGCTGATCGGCGTCATCACGCTCGGGCGCATCATTATTCCCGGTATCTTGATCACTGTCTCGTGGATCCTCCTGGCCAGCCCGAGCATCGGCGTTCTTAACAACGCCTTGGAGGCCGTAACCGGGATCAAACGAATGCTGAACGTTTATTCGTTCTGGGGGATGGTTTGGGTTCATTCCCTCGAGATAACGCCACTCGCGTATTTGCTTCTTTCGGCGGCGCTTCAGTCTATGGACCCGCGCCTCGAAGAAGCGTCATCGGTTGCCGGCGCGGGGCACTGGTCGACCCTCAGAAGAATCTCTCTCCCGTTGATTCTCCCCGCAGTTGGCGCTGCGGTCATGTTGCTTCTGATCTATACGCTAGAAACTTTTGAAGTGCCGCTGCTGCTCGGCGGCCGCGCCCGAGTGAGAGTTTACACGACGGAGATTTATTTCAACACGGCCAGAACGCCGACGGACTGGGGACTCTCGGGCGCCTATTCCATTGCGATCCTGATCTTGTGCGCCGTTTGCCTGGCCGTCTATTTTCGCCTGGTGCGGCACGGCGAGCGCTACCAGACCGTCACCGGCAAGGATTTCCGGCCGCGCCGCATAGATCTCGGGCGCTGGCGCTACGTTACTTGTACGCTGAGTCTGTTGCTCGTCTTTCTGATCACCGGGCTGCCTTTTCTGGTCATGCTTTACGCTTCGCTGCTGCGGCGCTATCAGCCGCCTTCCGTCGAGGTTTTTCAGAGCATGACTCTCAGCAATTATCACGAGATTCTTCGCGATCCTGTCTATTCGCTCGACCCCATGTGGAACAGCACGTTGGTCGGCCTCGGTTCGGCGACGGCGGTTATGGTGCTGGTGTCGGTCATGAGCTATTTCGTACACAAAACGCGCATGCGCGGCCGCAAGCTTATCGACTTTCTCGGCTTTGCACCGATCGCGATGCCGAGCGTCGTGTTGGGCACGGCGTTCTTATGGTTCTACCTCCTGGTTCCGTTACCCGTCCTCGGCACCCTGACGATCATCTGCCTGGCTTACGTCACCCGATATATGGCTGTGGCGCTGCGCTTCGTTTCGACGTCGATGCTGCAAATTCATAGCGAGCTGGAAGAGGCCGCCGCGGTGGCGGGCGGAGGATGGTGGCGCAACTTTCGCAGCATCTATTTGCCGCTGCTTCGCCCCGGACTCATGGCCGGCTGGTTCTGGGTCATGGTACACGCCTATCGCGAATTGACGATTGCGCTGATGCTGGCGCGGTCGCGAAACCGCACGGCGTCGGTGGTGATCTACGACCTTTGGGAAAATGGCTCATTCCCGCAGCTCAGCGCTTTCGGCGTGCTGATCTTTGCGTTATTAATATTCCTCGTTTTCCTGGGGCAGACGATCGGTAAACGATTCGGCGTGCAGGAGCAGGTTTAGCGTAAAGTCGGAACCTCGGCGGCTAGTCGGTGTCGCGCTCGTAATACTTTCGCGCCCAGGCGGCGATATCGCCGCGCGTGGCAAACCAAACGTCTTTATGGCTCTTGGCGTAAGCGATGATTTGCTCAAAAGTATCGATCACGGGAATGCGCGAACTCAAATAGGCGTGCGAGATGACGTTCATCATCGTCGGATTGTCCGCGCCGATTTTGTAGCGATAGTCGAATTCGTCTTTGAATTTTTCGAAGAATTCGTGGCGTGTGCCTTCCTCCGCCATGCGATGGTCGTTGATCGTATACTGATGCGGGATCATGATGAGCGTTTTATCGCCGATTTTCCGAGGATAGGGCATTTCGTCGTCGTGGTAATCGCAGTTGTACGTCAGGCCGGCCTCGACATTGAGCTCCAGGGTATTATCCGTGGAACGTACCCCCGGCGACGACCAGCCTGATGGCCGCTCGCCGGTAACTTGGGTGATTGCCTCCACAGTTTTCAGAATATTTTCCCGTTCCTGATCGCGCGTCAACATGTAGAGGTACTCGCCTTGATCCCAGCCATGGGCGATCATCTCATGCCCGCGCCGGTGGGCTTCCTTAACCAGCTCCGGATAATATTCGCAAGTGAGTCCATTGATCGGCATGCTGACTTTTAAATCGTACTGGTCGCAGATACCCAGCAGGCGCCGCAAACCGACTTTGGCGCCGAACTCGCGAAATGTTTCGGTGGAATAATCGCGCCGGCAGACCGCGCTGGCAGGTATGGACCCCCCTTGCAATCCGCGACCCGACGTCGGCTTGGTTCGGTCCCAAGCTTCAAATGCGATGCCGAGCACAAAAGCGACGCGCGCTTGGTTCGGCCAAGTGAATGGCTGCTGTGCCATCATCGAATCCTCCGACTTAAGACTGCTCGACATCCGTATAACCAAAGTATCGGAGATCGGCAAGGCGGAGAACCCGGTTTGAGCCGAATTTTCCTCGACGGGGCGCGGCGCCAGGTCTGGAAACTTTCTCCTGATTGAGCTATTCGACAGCTCAATAGGGTTGGTTTTTATATTTAATTTTTACTGACGGCCGCCGGATTCGTGCGCCGACGATCGGTAGCCGCGGAGATGACGCGAGGGTACGATCCAAATGAAAGCCGTCGAACAAGACCTGATCGCGACTGCATTGCCTTACTGGGAGACCGAGGCGACGATCGTTAGACGGTTTTTCAAGAGCAAGCCGACTGGCGAGGATCATATTTTCTGGCTCAAAGCGCAGCTATGGAAGGAACTTCATCCGGTGGACGGCTATTTTACCGGGTTGCAGAAGGAACTGAATAATCTCGTGGCGAGTTTCTCCGAGATCGACAAAACCATCGGACGCCACGACTATCACTCGCTGCTCGAACAGCTTACGCAAGAGTTCAATCATTACGTGCTCATGGCTGACGTGCTCGAGTATCTGCTGGGCCGTCCGGTTTCCGCCGAAGATACTTTTCAACTGGCGCAGGAGAAGAAACTCGGCGAGTTACGCAGAGGCTATACGAACTCGGGCTCGCCCGTCGATAAAGCGGCCGTGCTCGTCACCGAAGGCGGTGGCGCACGGATGTTTCGAGAAGGCAGAAAGCTAACGGGCGGACGACTCGAAAGAATGATCGCGAACGCAATGGAAGTGATCTATCAAGACGAGAAGAACCACTATAAGAAAGCCGCGCAGGAAGCGGTACGGGCGGTTCGCAACCCACAGGATGTGGCGCGCATGAAAAAAGCCGTGCGTGAAGTGAGCCTGCAACGAGTTTACATGCGCAACGAGATGTTCAAGGAGCCGCTGACGAGCAAAGAAATTAGAACCTGCCTTTCCTCTCGTATGTCGGATTGATCAAAGCATTCTCGGTGCGGCAATACAGCGCGCCCCCAATGGTGCTTCCAAGAGCCTGTTGGTTTACTGATAGCTTCGTTTTTCATAAAGATGGCCGTGGGGCTATGTCTAGGAGTAAGCCTGTCGGGGAAGTCAAAATCCTCCACGTAACGGGGCCGAAGCTCTAGGATGTTGAGAGGGATCCTTCCCCAGTCTCTAGACGGCTACGGTTTGCTCTCCAACGTTGCTCTGGTGTGACACGTGCCCTTTTGCTTAGCGGTTTTCGGTGTGTTTTCGTGCGATAGGAGTTTGCCTTATTGACAACGTCATGCTGCGCCGCCTGATTTCTCGGTCATATCTGCAATTTTTTTCGAGATGAATGTCCGTTCCGACTGCAGGGTCGCGAGCTCAAGCGCTTTGCGAAAGTTCTTGACGGCAGCCGGCTTGCCCAACTGCGACTCGAACTCGCCGAGAATCACATAAAGCAGGTGATACGAATTCAACTGCTCCCGATTGTGAATCGCCTCCAGCGCCTCGATGCCCGCGCTTGGCCCGTGAACGTTGGCGACCGCAACCGCCCGGTTGAGGCCGACCACGGGAGAATCATCCAACTCTATCAGCCGATCGTAAAGCGACAAGATACGAGCCCAGTCCGTCGATTCATAGTTTCGTGCCGCGCAGTGGCAGGCCGCAATGGCGGCTTGAAGATGATAAGCGCTTACTTCATCGCCGGTTGCCGACTGCGCCAGGTGAAACAATCCGCGCGCGATCATCGGCTGATCCCATTGCGAGCGGTTTTGCTCTTCGAGGCGAAGAATGTTGCCGCGCGCGTCCATTCGTGCCGGCAAGCGCGCGCCGGTCAGCAACATCAGCGCGAGCAGCGCGTGAGCCCGCGGACGATTGCCCGCGGCATGCGTGGTCAGCAAGGCGCCGAGACGGATGGCTTCGTGACAAAGTTCTGCCCTGATCAAATGCTCGCCTTCGGACGCCTTGTAGCCTTCATTAAAAAGCAGGTAAAGCGTTTGCAGCACGCCGTCCAGGCGCCGAGTGAGTTCCTCCCCCGCGGGAATCTCGAAGGGAATGCACGCGTCGCGGATCCTTTGTTTGGCTCGGGTCAAGCGCTTGGCAATGGCCGCTTCGGAGGTCAGAAAGGCTCTCGCGATTTCCCCGGGGCTAAAGCCGCACAACGTTCTGAGGGCAAGCGCCACGTGCGCCTCTTGCGGCACCAGCGGATGGCAGCAAACAAACATCATGCGTAAACGGTCGTCCCCGATCTCATTCTGCACCGACCCGGTGACGGCACTCGAATCACCAGTGATCTGTTCCATCAGATGGACAATTTCGCCTTCCTTGTGGCGAAAAACCTTGTCACGGCGGATGAGATCGAGCGCCAAATTTTTTGCGACTTGGGTGATCCAGGCGGAAGGATTTTTCGGAATGCCGTAGTAGGGCCACGTCTGTAACGCTCGGATCAAGGTCTCCTGCACCACATCCTCGGCGCGATTGAGATGTTCGATGCCGAAGACCCGGGTGAGCGTAGAAATCATCTTTCCGGACTCGTGCCGGAAAAAATGCTCCACCACCTGAGTCACTTCCTCAAGCGGTGCGGCGGCTTCGGAAGGCGTCATTGTCAGAATTATCCTCGGTTACCTTATTGCTGCTCGTACGCGCGCTTGAGGCCCGCTATGTCGAGTTTGTCCATTTGCAGCATGGCGTTCATGACTCTTTTTGATTTCTCAGCGTCGTTGTCCTGCAACATCTGACCCAGGACCGTCGGAACGATCTGCCACGATACCCCATACTTGTCCTTAAGCCAGCCGCATCTTTGTTTTTCTCCACCCTCGGATAGCTTCGTCCACAACTGATCTACTTCTTCCTGCGTCTGGCAATGCACGAAGAACGAGATTGCGGGCGAGAAGGTGAGCATGGGCCCGCCGTTCAATGCTATGAATGCACTCCCGTCGAGCTCGAATGCGATGGTCATTACCGATCCCTTTGGTCGTCCCGAGATCTCTGCTCCGTTTTCTCCGTAGCGCATGATGTTCACAATTTTCGAGTTTTTAAAGATGGAGGTGTAGTAGGCCACCGCCTCTTCGGCTTTGTCATCGAACCACAAGAATGGGTGATCTTTTGCATGATCTTATTCCCTGCCGCTTTGCTTTCAGCCAAACTCGTAAAAATGTCTGACTAAACTGTTACGCGCTTGCGCGCGCGGGCTGCGCGCCGGCCGCTTCGCTCGGGCTCAGGGCCAGCGGGCAGTCAGGCGCCACGGGCCTGACTTCCACCGTCGCGCCGTAGTTCAAGCCCGGAAAATCCTTGGCGATCTCCGCCGCCTCATCCAAGCTGCCGACTTCCAGCAAAAAGAATCCGGCGATCGCTTCTTTGGATTCGGCAAACGGCCCGTCAGAAACCGAGCGGCCTTTTTTCTGTGCAACAATTTTGCCCTCGGGGAAGAGGGGTTTCCCGGCTTTGGCCTTGCCCTCTGCCGTCAACCGGTCAAGCCAGACGTACATTTGTTTTACAGCCTCCTGAATCTCTTCAGGCGATAGGCCCTTGTGCCAATCGTTGCCGCGGAACAATAACATGTATTCAGACCTCGTCGGTGTGCTCATAATCATT
>Ga0209519_10001170_pt1 | contig 11485 bp, 8 predicted proteins | sample Rifsed13ft1_FD_184005 | JGI IMG/M metagenome (GOLD analysis project Ga0209519, IMG submission 184005) | Soil microbial communities from Rifle, Colorado, USA - sediment 13ft 1 (version 2) | ecosystem: Environmental > Terrestrial > Deep subsurface > Rock core/Sediment | place: Rifle, Colorado...
GGCTTGTTCGCGCGCAGCCTTCGCGAACGTCGCGCGCGTCGATCTCGGCGTCGACACGGATTCGATCGTGACGTTTTCGGCGTCGCCGCGCTTGTACGGCGCGACGCCCGAAAGCGCGCGTGCCACGTTCGAGCGCATCGAGGACCGCCTCGCCGCGCAACCCGGCGTGACGAGCGTGGGCTCCGCGCGGATCGCGCTTCTCACCGGCCGAGGTGCCGGCGCCCAGCCGACGTTCGAAGGTACGGAGGCCGTGGCGGGCGACGCGGCTCGTTCGATGTTGAACGAAGTGAGCCCGGACTTCTTCAGCACGCTCTCGATTCCGCTGCTCGTCGGGCGAACGTTCACCGCGGCCGACGACATCAATTCGCCCCTTGTCGCGATCGTCAACGAAAGCTTCGTGCGGCAGTACAGCCTCGGTGCCGAAGCGCTCGGCAATCGCTTCTCTCTCGGTTCTCGATTCCAAGGCGTCGAAATCGTCGGGGTCGCGGCGGACTCGCAGTATCGTTGGGTTAAGGACACGGTGCCGGCCCAGTTATTCCTACCGCACCGGCAAGACCCGAATCTCGACGGGCTGACCTTCTACGTACGCAGCGCGGGTGCCACCGACGCCCTGCAGCGCGCGATTCCGAGTGTGGTAGCCCAGGTCGATCCGAACCTCGCCGTCGGCAACCTAACCACGTTCCGGGCCCAGATCGACGAGAACGTGTTCCTCGATCGACTGGTCGCGATGCTCGCGACGGGATTCGCGGCGCTCGCAACGCTGCTCGCGGCCCTCGGTCTCTACGGTGTGCTTGCGTACGGCGTCGCGCAGCGAACTCGCGAGCTCGGTTTGCGCTCGGCGCTCGGCGCGACACGGCGGCAGCTACGCGGCTTGGTCGTAAGACAAGTCGGCGTCATGGCTTCCGTCGGAGCCGCCCTCGGTCTCGCCGCCGCATTCGCGCTCGGCCGGTTCGCTGAGGCGTTGCTGTTCGGCTTGTCCGGGCACGATGCGGTCGCTTTCGTCGCGGCGGCGGCCGTGCTTTGCGCGGTAACGCTGGTTGCGGGCTACCTCCCGGCGCGGCGAGCGTCGAATATCGCGCCGATGGAAGCGTTGCGCCACGAGTGACGGAACGACCTCAAGTGGCCGCTGAACGCCGGACGACCGAGCCCCTTCTCAGCGGTTCTTAACCGGGGCGAATGAGCCCAACTGCGGCCACTCGAGATCGCGCTATGATCGGCCGAAACGCGAAGGAGACCCACTGAAGGCATTCGGAACCAGGTCGACGACGCATTGGAAATCTTACGGCACCCCACAGCACGAGACCTGCTTGCACGTGCAGAGCGTTGGCTATTGTTGTCGGAGGCCGAAAACAACCTCGTCCTGGGCGTTGCCCGCCGATTCCTGGACGAACCAGCTTCCGAGAATCCGCCTTGTTACTGGGCCTCTGTCGTCCATGATGGCGAAGTAATGGGATGCGCTCTCCGAACACCGCCGTATCGGCTTTCGTTGACGAGGTTACCGTCGACGGCGATCGCGATACTTGTCGAGAATGTACGCGAGGTCTACCAGCACCTGCCAGGAGTTGTAGGTCCGATCGAGGTAGCTACACAGTTTGCCGAGGCGTGGTCAAGGCTGGCGGGAGCTACTTGGGGCGTCCGGACCAGACTGCGAATACACACACTAACAAATGTGACGGTTCCTGAAGATTCGCCCAACGGAGAATTACGACGCCCAAGTGACGCCGAGTTCGACTTGATCAGGCAATGGGCGGCCGCGTTCGTAAACGATACCGGAATCTCGGACGATCCGAGTGCAGTGGCCAACCGATTGCAGGCGTCACCCAAGCTGTACGTTTGGGATGACTATGGGCCGCGTTGCATGGTTGCCGCCGCACGGGAGACACCGCACGGTGCTTGCGTGATTGCAGTCTATACGCCTCCGATCTATCGTGAACGTGGATACGCATCGGCAGCCGTAGCAGCACTTAGCCGGAAGTTTCTCGCTGAGGGCAAGACCTTCTGCTGCCTGTATGCTGATACCGCAAATCCGACCTCGAATTCGATCTATCAGAAAATCGGCTTCAAGCCAGGACGAGAGGACGTTGACATCGATTTCTCGACCCAATGAGAGGTCGTCGGACGGCTGCTTCTGGCCGGGCTACGTCCGAATGATACGGTCACCGGTCCCGCGACTGACGCCAGCGCACTTCGGACTTGCCGTCCAGTGCGAGACTGGTGAAATATCAGAGCGACGGGCCGGGGTCGACCCAGAGGCGTCATTCGCAAGACGATTGCAGAACCGTAATGCGCTCCGTTTGTGAGCTGGGCTACGATGCGTGTGACGCGTCCAGCGGAGATGCTAGTGAACATCTCGGGTGAGGATCTCATACGAGGTGCAACTGCAACCCTTCTTCTCGCAGTCTCCTGCGCCAGTTGCACCCAAGGCGACGACGAACCGCCATTGGCGATTCGACTCGATCCTGTTACGGCCATCATTGAGGCGCTCGGGACGCATCAAATCGTTGCACTCGGCGACTGGCACCACAATTTGCAGCTTCACGAATTGCGCGTGGAGTTGCTTCGCGATCCGCGCTTTCCTGCCGTAGTAGACGATATCGTCGTCGAATTTGGTGCCGCGCAACATCAGGACATCATCGACCGATATGTGAACGGGGGCGACGTCCCTCATGCGGAACTGCGCCGTGTATGGGTGGAAACACCGTCCGTAACCGGAGGCGGTTGGGATGGTCCCGACACCGAAGAGTTCTTTCGTGTGGTGCGAGAGACGAACTTAAACCTGCCAGAAGACCAGCGTATCCGAGTCGTGCTGGGAGATACCGGTGCCGAGACGATGGAGGAAGAAGCTGCGCTTATCAGGCGTGAGGTAACCGACCTTGGCCGCCGAGCAGTGATCGTATTCGGTGGCGGGCACTTCATGCGGAAGCCAATGTGGTATCCGATTAGCGATCCGGAGTGGATGGACTACGTGTATAACCATCCATCTAGCGTTTCTACGGTGGCGCACCTTGAAGCGGCGGAAGTCTCAGTCTTCTCCATTCACGCTCAACCAAGCGATGACTTTGTTACAGTACAGCCAGATTCTGCAGCATGGCCAACGCCCGCATTGGCTATAGTTGAAGGAACGGTACTGGGTCTCGAACCCTTCGCGACCTTTGATTTCAAAGGCGTCTCGTTAACAGTTCCCGACGCAGATGGAGACGGGTTCCATCAGGAACAGGTGCCGGCCGACCCGGCTCGGTCTGGTTTGACTCAGGAACAGTTCGATGCCGTTATCCTTTTGGGACCCTCAGAGGGCATGGAGTTCATCCGGCCGATCGGATCAGATCAACAGGATTAGCGCTCACCGCGTCCGCAGTTGGCCGCACCACGTCGGATGCGGACGGCTGAGATAGCCCGCCGCTAACGAGAAGATTAAGGGGTCGATTGCGGTCACCCCGCGACGCGAGCGCGGTATGATCGCCGGGAACGAGCGAGATCGACCCGAGGCGAACGGCCGTAGTGTAGCTGTAGCGCCCCGTACTGTGTCCGGTTGGCGTAAGAGCGACGGCTGACTAGGCCGAGGGCTGCGGGTGCGGTTCCGACCCCTTCTCCTTTCGGCGATCACCGCGACGCGAGTTTCGCCTCGAATCGAAATGGTTGCTCGGCGGTCGTGTTGACATCGACCTTGATCCAGCCGGCATTCCGCGAAGCCAGCGCACGCACCCGCGTGAGGTTGGCGATCGGGCTTCCCGTAAGCGGGTCGCGGAACGGTCGGTCGGCCGCGAACCCTTCCGTTCCGCCGTGGATCACGAGCAGCGGAATCGGCGCATGCTGCGCCATCTCGATGAGCGCCCAGTACACGCCGTCGTAGGCATCGCGTCCGGCTCGATCGGACATTCCGGCGTGCAGCGCGATCACCGCAGCCTGCACTCCGACTCGCATGCCCGCTTGCGCTGCGGCATAGAGCCACGCGATCGCGGCGTCCGCGCGGCGCCGTGAATCGCCTCCGGCATAGCCGTCGTCATCGGCGCGCAGCACGTGTATCGCGATGACGATCACTTTGCCGTGAACATAGCGCGTGTTCTCAGCGAACTCGCCGAAGTCCGCGCTCTCGCCCTGAGTTTCGAGATCTATCGATCGGCCGCCGAGACTCTTGCCCGCCGGGTTGAACAACGCATTGCGCAGATCGCGCAGCCGCGCGGACGCCTCGCTGGCGCCGCGCCCGGAACAGTCGTACCAATTGCCGTCGCCGGGCGTGTAGATCACGGCGTGCTGGATTTGGTCGAGCGCTTCGCGCCGCTCGCGATACGCGTCGGCGGAGCACGCTCGCGCTCCGCTCTCGCCGACGTGGACGATGAACGCCAGCGATTGCGCGTTGAGCTCGCTGACCAGTTGGTTGAAACGCCGCGCGCCGCCCCTGCGACGCGGGTCGCCACCCAACACCGCGAAACTGAACCGGCCGTCCGCGCTTTGGGCTTCGGCAATCCAACCGTGCGCGAGGAAGGTGGCAGGCGGCAACAAAGACAGGAACGATCTTCGGCTGTAGCTCATGTCTGGTAACCTTCAAAAAGGTGTTGCTACCTTAACCGCCCGACGCCCGCGCAGGAGCACGTCTTGGACACGAAGCATGCAAACGTTCAGGAACGCTGGGGAATACCCGGCGATTCGGACGATCAACGAGCCCAGCGAACGCGAGACCGGCTGGGCCGGGCGCTCCTGGAACTCATGCGGGACAAAGAGTACGAAGACATCGAGGTCCGGGAGATCGCGGCCCGCGCGGGCGTCGGCCGCTCGACCTTCTACACGCATTTCGAGGATAAGGACGATTTGCTGATCCGCCAAAGCGTGGCGTTCAGGCAGATGATGGGCGACAACATCGTTTTCGACGCGCGCACGCGCAGCTGGCGGTTCCCGGTCGCGCGGCTGTTCGAGCACATGAGAGAGGTGCGTTTCTACTACGAGGCGCTCACGCGGTCCAAGAAGCTCGAGCGGATGATGAAGATGGGGCAGATTGTATTAGCCGAGACGTTCGAGAAGCGGATGTCGGGCGAGAGCGGCGAGCCGGCGGACGTTCCGCTGCAGATCGTCGCACATCACTACGCTGCGAGCGTGATGAGCCTGCTGAGCTGGTGGATGGATCATCACTGCCCGCACACGCCCGCCGAGATGGAGCGATACTTCCATCGCTTGGTGGCGCCGCCGGCGCGGGTGTAGGGCGCACTGATGTAGGCCGCGTGGCGGCAGGATGTCGGGGCGGCGGCCCGACTCCGGCGCGGCTGACTGAGGGTCCGCTCCTGCGATGACGGCGAATTCTCTGACCGTCCGTTCCTGGCCGGACAACGTCGGATGAAAGGGCGCGGTCACGGGCTTCGCGACTGACGCCAGCGCGCTTCAGACTTGCCGTTCAGCGCGAGATCGGTGAAGAATCTGGACGACGGGCCGGGTCGACCCGTTGTTGCCAGTCGCCTCTTGCGACTTTTCAGATAGGTCCCGCGTCTAATAGAGAGCATCCCTTTGCCACAACTGAGGTCTCGATTGTGACACGCGTAAATAGGCACCTACTGTTTAGCATCGCAATCAGTGCACTTCTAGCGCTGACATTCCCGATTCCTGCCTTCCTTCAGTCGCCGGATACAGATCCGGCGCTATGGGTAGTGCGAGGTCAGGGCGCCACCGTATACCTGTTCGGGCGTATGGCCGTGCCAACGGAAACCGACTGGATCACTCCAAAGGTCGAGGAGGCTTTCGACGCCAGCGATATTCTCTGGCTGGAGAACCCCTCGAGCGATTCGGAACCAGTTGATGAGCTGATCGCCGAACTCGGATTCCACAAGGGGTACTCCGTCCTAAATTTGCTCGATGAGTCTGATCGTATGCGCCTGGTTGCTATTTTGGAGCGCGGTGGAGCTTCGCCTGAGCTCCTTGAAGGCAGGAAGGCTTGGCTGTCGTATCTTTTTGTCTCCAATGTCATCGATCGTCTTAACGGTATTGCGACATCGCCAGACGGCTACTTTAGGGATCAAGCCGAAGCAACCGAGAAGGAGATACGCTCCGAGTGGCCGACTATGCGGGAGTTCGTACAGTTCGCTGCGGCGCTACCCGACACGACGCATCTCCAAATGATTCGCAAGGCACTCGATGGCTCTGGCTCCTATGAGGAGCTCCTCGAGGCATGGCTCCGAGGGGATCTCGAAGCTCTAACGCAGTGGAGTGGAGATTTCGCGACGAAGTATCCGGACGCCTATCGGCAGCTCAACAGCGAAAGAAACGCAAAATGGGTCGCCTTCATCCAGGATATGCTCACTCGAGGAGGTACACATTTCATCAGTGTTGGAATTGGCCACCTGAACGGGCCGGACAGCATCGTGAGTCGACTCGAGTCCACTGGATTCGCCGTCGAGCGCCTATGATCTCCCTCTAGCTACGGCCGGAATTGGCCGGTGAACGAAGTTTCGTTCAATCGTGATTCGTGGGAATGTTAACGGTTACGGAGGGCTCCGGGACGGTCGTTCGCTGCGCGATCGCGCAGGCAGCGCCGTCGTCGGATAGTCGCCAATCTGGCACGCCGATTAAGCACAACTGACACGACCTGCCGAGCCCGGCACCCGCGTACAGTCAATCGCGTCGGTTAGTGCGAGGGCAAACGGGGTCGAGCCCGGCTCGCGATCGCCTCGGCGGTATCGACGGTCGCAGGGCAAGTGCGCCAAGGAAGCACGACGCCGCGATCAAAGGGGACGCTGGCTATTCAGTCTGCATCTGCCGAATGCTCGTCACATCGTACATGCGCGAACTGTTGCACTCCATCACGTTCTCGAGGATCTGCCCGGCCTGGGCAACGGCACCGGCCGCGTAGCGATCGAAGACCGTCCCGAACGCCTCCCAGGAGGGGTAGCGCGTGAGCCATTTGAACGTGTAATCGGCGTCCCCCGCCTCGCCCGCGACCGGGAAGAGCACGGCATGCGCATCGCCGACGCCCCAGTCGGCCCAAAGCTCTACGACGGCCGTCACGGCCACGATGCCGTCGTCGGCCGTCCGGTTCTCTTTCACCGTGCAATCCGTGACCTCGAACACGGCCGTCTCCCCTTCGTCCTGCGGCGGCTTGATCCCGACCAGGGCAAACATCCGATGCGCGGGACAGTCGACGACCTCCTCGTAGTCGGGTATCGGACTTCCCGGGGCCATCATCTGCGCGATGCCGCTGCCCATCGCCGCGCCGCTCTCCCAAATGTCCATGCCAATGACGTCGAACTCGAGCTCGTCGCTATGGAAATTCGGCGTGAGCACCAACGACGTGATCGAATTGAGGCCATTCGCGTCGGCCCACTCGTTGTAGTCGTCGTTGACAGCGTTGAGATCGTCGATGTCGTTGCCGCCGATGTAATTGCAGAGGAAGAGCTCGACGGGAAGGACCACAGGAGGCTGATCCTGCGCTAATGCCTCGCCTGGCCCCGCCAATGCAAGCGCGAACCCAAAGGGTATACTGCTCCACTTCTTCATGATTTCTCCTTCGCTTGTTGTTGTCTGAGATTCTAAGGAGCAACCGACGCGTCGATTCTAGCAAGGGCGTCGGTGGAATGCCGCCCGACGGACTCAGCGTTGTGAAGCCGGCCTCAGACTCAAACACGGTGCGAGGTGGCGTTGCGATTGTCTATCTGATTCGTGTGGCATCCCCCCGGAAGAGACCGTGCCGCAATCGCCAGGTCCCGGTTTCGAGACGCGGTTGATTGTGCCTCCGAACCCGGCCACTAATCCCGCTATAGGCGTGGACCAACACAATTGGTGGCGACGCGAACGGACTTGACGAATCTGGATCCCCGTTTCTTTTGCGGCGGCCGTTATCTCCGTTTGCAGACGGTCACAAATCACGACTGCCTGCTCACGCGCGCGATCCACGCCGTCACTAGACTGAAATAGCTCTTTCGTCTCCTTCTCAAATTCAAGCCGACATTCAGCTACATAAACAGACAGTTAGGAATGTGGGCGTGACCCGGAGAGCGGCGCACTGACCGTTCTTATCGCTATTTTGCCGCCACAGGCGTACCCGGTGCCGGCTTAGCGCGTAGTGACGTTGCAGGTCAAAGCGCAGACAGGAACGCCACCAGATCCCGCTTCTCGCGATCGGTCAGGTTGACCCCGAGAACTAGATTGAAGAACTCCACCGTATCGTCGAGCGTCAGCAAGCGCCCATCATGGAGATAGGTGGGCGAATCCTTGATGCCGCGCAGCGGAAAAGTCTTGATCGGGCCGTCCTGCGCGGCCATACGGCCGTTGATGTCGACTGGCGAATAGAAGCGCTCCACGCGCAAATTGTGCATTGAGTTGTCCGTATAGTACGGGGGTACGTGGCATTCCGCGCACCGGCCCTTGTTGTGAAAGATCTCCTCGCCTCGCAGCTCCTCCCGCGACGCCATGGCCGGGTCGAGACGTCCAAAGACGTCGAGCTTGGGTGCGGGCGGGAAATCGAGCAGCTCCTGAAACTCCGCCATCGCGTGGACTTGGCTGCCACGGTCCAGAATGTTCACGCCTTTCTTCTGCGCGATCACCGGGTCGCCATCGAAGTAGGCTGCACGTTGTTCGAACTCCGTGAAATCCTCAACGCTTCGCAATGCCCGTTGCGATCCGAACAGCCGTTGTATGTTCACGCCGCGTAGCGGTGGTGTGTCGATGCGGTGCCGAAACTCTTGCGGGCGAATGTCACCGACGAGATGCGTTGCCGCGTTGGTGTGTCCGTTCGCGTGGCAGTCGAAGCAGGCTACGCCTTGGCTCGGGTTGGTTGAACGGCGGTCGATCGTGGCGTTGAACTGCTGCTGCGGGAAGGGAGTCAGCAGCAACCTGAGCCCGTCGAGCTGCTTTGGGTTCAAGACGCCGCCGAGGATCTCGTAGTAGTTCGTGAGGGTTACGAGTTGCCCCTGCGACACATCGCCGAGATCCGGGCGCGTCGTCAGATAGATCGGCGCCGGATTCTCCGGCAGAAAATGCTCGGGCAGCACGAAATCGAGATCGAAGCGTGTCAGATCGCGCCCTTCTTGGGCATTGATCAAGTCTATGTGCGATTGGGGGAAAAGCATGCCGCCTTCCGCATGATTCGGGTGGGGCAGAGGCAAGAAACCGAGCGGCAAGATATTCCGGTCGCGAATTTGTGCCGGTGTGAGCTCGGCAAGCTCAGCCCATGTGATGCCTTGCGGAAGCCTGACGCGGACACCCGTTTGTACCGGTTTCCCTCCCGACATCGTGACAGACCCCGCACGATCGGCCAGGTCATACCGCTGTTCGAGCAACTGGCCATGCCGGCGCAAGACGGCGTCCTTGTTGCCCTCCATTCGCGATCTGGTTTGATCGAACGACTCACGATCGTCGACCGCAGCAAAGACGTTTGGTTGCTGTGCGTGCGCGAAAGGCAGGCTGGACAACATTACTAAGAACGCTCCGAGAGCGACTCGCGATAGTGGGCGCATTTGTCGAACTCCGTCAGGAAGGCTCGTATGGACCGAGTCTAATCGTGAAGCGCTTTTCCGCAGATACGCACTTGCCGCAACCTAAGGCAGTATTCGTCCTACTCCGCAAAGCGGAATCGCACGCCCCCGTACGCCGCGCGCCCGGGCGTACGGTAGCCGATCAATTCTTGGTAATCCTCGTCGGTCGCATTCTCGATGCGCGCGTAGAGCTCGAGCGCAGAGCTGAACGCATAGCTCACCGATACATCGAGGACCTCGTAGTCGTCGAGCGCAACGCCGCCGATGTCGATCGAGTCCTGGGAAAGCCGATAATGCGCCGCTAAGCGCAGCTTGTCGTCGGCCGAGGCATACTGGATGCCCACGTTGCCGAGATTCTTCGGCCGGCGCAGGCGCTGCTCGTTGGCCGTATCCTCGGTGTCGTTGCGGGTCCAGTTGCCGAGGATCTCCCACCGCTTACCGAGGGGAGCACGAGCCCCGAGCTCGACGCCCTTCGACGTGCTCGTTCCCAACGACTGCAGATAACCCGAGAAGCCCGCGAGGTCGAAAAAAATCTCGTCCTCGATCTCCTGGTCGAAATACGTGATCTCGAGATGCACCCCCGCGGCGCTGTCGTACTCGAGCCCTAAGTCGTAGCCCGAGCTCGATTCTTCCGAGAGCGTTACGCCGGACGCAGGCGGAAACGCGAATGGGCCGCGGTTGTAAGCGACTTCGAACAAGCTCGGCGGCCTGAACCCCGTGCCGACGCTCGCGCGGTACTTGAGCGAGTTGCCGCCGCTTATCTCCTGGATGTACGCGCCGCTCAAGCGCGCGCTCGTGTGCGTGCCGAAGTCGTCGCTGTCGTCGTAGCGTGCGCCCGCGGCGAAAAAGACGCTCTCGCCGAATGCCCCCTGGTACTCGACGTAGTACGCCTTTTGATCCCGCTCGAGCGTCTCGTCGCTCTCGACCTTCTCGTTCTGAAAATCGAGGCCGTACACAAGTGTCATGGAGTCCGAAGGCCGGTAGCTGCCCGTATATTCCAGGCGGCTCAAGGCGCCTTCCGTCGCAAATGCGCTCACGCCTTCGGCGAAGTCATCCTTGGCCATATTCACCTCGCTCCAACCGACGACGTTGCCGAAGTTGCCGCTTCTGTAGTCGAGCGATGTCTTGTAGGTCGTCTGCTCGGTCGTGGTCGCGCAAGCGTGAACCGGTGCGAACGTGACAGGTGAGAAGCAGGCGTCGTACCTAGCGGACGCGTCGATATCGCGCGCGACGAGCTGAACGCGCAGATCGTCGGCCGCGTTCCAGCCGAGCTTCGCGTGCAGCGTCGTGTTATCCGCGCCGTCGACGTCGGCGAGCACCGTGTCGTCGATGCGCGAGTTGAACCCGTCGGTCTTAAGATCCGTCACGGAGACGAAATAGTCGCCCGTCTCGCTGCCGCCCGCGACATACGCATCGTATTTTGCCGTCCCATATTCGCCATACTCGAGCCCGAGCCGGCCGCTGATATCACCCTCGCCGGCGCGCGTCAGGACATTGACGACCCCGCCCGCGTCCGCGCCGTAGATGAAGCCTTGCGGCCCGCGGAGAACCTCGATGCGATCGAGATCGCTCGTCGTCAACAGGCTATCGAAGGCCGGCGCGACCTGAGGCGCGGTCGTGTCGACGGCCTTCACGCCGTCGATGATGAGCAGCGTGCGAAAGCTCTCCTCGCCGCGGATGCGCAGCGTCGTGATCTTGCCCGTGCCGCCGCTGTTGCTGACGCCGATGCCGGGCTGCGTGCGCAAGATGTCCGCAATGGAATGATAGCCGCGAAGCTCGATGTCCTGGCCGCGAATCACGGAGACCGCGGTGCCGATTTGGCGCCGCGGCGTCTCGACGAGACTCGAGGTCACGATGATCTCCTCGAGGCGTTGCGGGGACGACTCTTGCGCCGCGGAAACGACGGGCACGAGGCTTAAAGCCGCTACCCACCAGCCGAAACGCCGCGCCGCCGGATCAAGGAGGCGCGTCATGCGTCGACTATTCATTCGTCACCGCCAGTGTCGAGTACAACGATTCCAAGTTCGCTCTGA
>Ga0209519_10001173_pt1 | contig 11480 bp, 30 predicted proteins | sample Rifsed13ft1_FD_184005 | JGI IMG/M metagenome (GOLD analysis project Ga0209519, IMG submission 184005) | Soil microbial communities from Rifle, Colorado, USA - sediment 13ft 1 (version 2) | ecosystem: Environmental > Terrestrial > Deep subsurface > Rock core/Sediment | place: Rifle, Colorado...
TCCTTGTTCATACAATCCAGAAAAGAATTGTTTTTTACCATCAGTGTTAAATCTGATAGTCGTTGACTTTAGATCGGGGTGCACCTTCTTGGTAGCATCCACTAATTCTTTTCCAATTACCACTAGAGCAGTGCATTCCCCTTCCGTCAACTTCTCCATTTCCTTTTGGAGCGTTTCTTCGAACCCATTCGCGAGTCCCGCGTAGTAACTGCGGGCGTGTTCTTTGCCGAGCCACGGGATTTTTTCTTTTTGCTTTTCCCAAAGGGATTCAAAGATATGGCACAGAAAGTCGTGAGCATGCTTTGCAAACTCGGTGTTGGTTTCAGTACCGAATGCGAAAGTACGAGTTTCTTTATGCGGGACACGATACGAGTAAACTTTGACATTGAAATACCTATCAATGATTGAGCAAATCAGTTTGTGCTGGTACGACCGGACCTTACCTCTATAGAGCAAAAGATCTCGGTACTTAGTGGCGTCATCTTCACTAACATTACCAAGCTCATGCTCCTCAATTGAATACTTGAGCATAAGCGTATGAGCTTTAGCTAGGGCAGATTCTGCTTCTTCCTTAGTTCCAGCCTTCTCAGCAAGGTTGAGCAAAAGTTGAACCTTCCGCATCACCTCATCGCGGCTATAGATATCAGCCATGGTTTCTCTTGCACTCCCAAAAGATAACGGCACCTGGAACTTTCATTCGCCATTCATCCGATGTATGCCTGCCAACGAACTCACACTTCTCCTTATCCTCATACGGCATCTGCAGGTGAAGTGATTCGCCTTGGAAGGTCATCACCATATATAAGATGTACGGTGTCATTTACCCGGATCTTCACTCGCCGGTGGTGGTGGCGGAAACGAATTACGACGATCCGCTTTTTTGTTCATTTTATTCAACCGGCTTTCACGAAACCATTCTCGTAACAGAATCCCGAGAAAGTAAACAACGACGGCCACACCTAGAATGTAAATAAGTAGTTCGTGCGTCACAGTTCACTCCAGGGCGTGTAGTTCCAATTTAAGATGCGCAGGGTGTATAGAATGCATCTTAAAATAAAATTCTCAATTCGTAGATAAAAGAGGGGAGTGGAGGAGGTCGAAAAGGGAGTTAATCGACCTCCTCCTGGGGTGTGCGCTGTAGTGTGGGCGGCACTACTTTTGCGCACCGGGCAAACTTTGATCAAAAGGTTCATTTGAATTTACCGGAACATGTGTCTCATTTACTGGAGGCTCACATGGTAACAAGTCACCATCCTCGACATCCATTTCAAACAACATCTTGTTAACGACTCGAGTTCCGTCAACTGAACAGTACACTTCGAGGAGATGTTCTTCCTTAAACTTGACCGCTTTGAAGAAGCGTTTGGTAACTTTATCCTGATACCACTGTCCGAGTTTCACCGGACTCTCTTCCACTTGTTCCATCAACGGCATCGACCCATCTCCTTATAATTGTTCGAGCATGATACGTGTTACCGTCATACCGAAAAGAATTTTGACTTCCGTAGTACCCGTCAGATGTCCACCCTTCAGGGACGTGTTTTTTAGCTTCCTCGAGAGCAATCTTCTCTCTGTTCGAGTAATCCGTCCCCGGAGGAAGTTCAAATTTGAGTTCCTGCATTTCCATGAGCTTCCCTACCCGCTCCATATGAAAAAACTCAGCGTTAACAGTCACATGACAGCGTCGAGAACTAAACATCTCAACGAAAGCTGCGGGTGAACAGTTCATGCGTAAGAATGTTTGCCCCGATAAGTGATCGTAAAGTTCCACGGTCACCTTTTGACGATCCCCGTAAATTGACATTTTAATACTATCAAGTTTTCCACTTCCGTCAAACATTTTAGCCACCTTCGATCGCCATAAATTGACATTTTAATACTGTCGAGTTTTCCACGCATTTTGTGGGCCGGTATTTTTGAAGGAGTGAATGCTTGACTCCTTTGTGATGGCATCTCGGAGAAATCCACCACTTACCCGCGCTAGAGTATCTTTTCGTAAAATCGGCTTCCAGTTGCTTGCGATTTTCTTCACAATTCTCTCTACTAGAGAAGTTTCCAACTTCTTCCAGTCCGACCATCCTCTTCGTTGGATCGTAAAAGAGAAATGCAAAGTTAAGAATGATGAACCACTTCTTCATTTCAAAAGTTCTTCCCTGATTTGCATGAGGAGCTTTCCGAGACGATTCTCACCAACTCCAGTTCGGACATTAACCCCCCAATAATGATCTCCCCACCAATTACCTTCTACTAATTCCGCAGGATATGTCTCGATAAGTTTCTGTTTGAAGTTCGTTTGCTGGAATTTCACCTGCAGGAGCTTGAACATGATAACGTCTTTCATCTGATCCCATGCGGGACGCATTGGAACTTTTCGTCCTATACGCTTTGCCTCTCTGGGAGTTTTAGCCTGAGCTATCAGGCGTCTGAAGTTAAGATCAGACGTCTTTGCTGCCTGATATGCATGCTCAACAGTCCAAAAGAACATACCATCGAGGTTGATAAAATTGTCTAATCGAGCAAAGTTAGACAGGAAAGCGTACTCTCCTTTAAATTCACGGATTGCGTTTGAGTTCATCTTGTGCCAACTTGATTACTTCTGCCTTAACCTTGTTTGTTAAACGACCTTCAAAAGTATAGAGAACACCACGTTCGCGGTGAAAGTAGTTGTTAATGCGGGCCCCCACTCGCAGATCAGATAATCGATGTCCTGCAACGCTGTAACTCTGTTCCCCACGACCACTCCAGTACATTGATCCCACAATTGTCCAAATAATGAATCTCTTATCCTCAGACTGCCACCGCAATCTACACTGTTCTAACGTCGTAGTCGTGCCGCTAATGTAATTTTCAAAGTACTGTTTTACGGGGAGAGGAAGTTCGTCTTTTTTCTTTTTCTCGAGAGCTTCAAGCTGTTTTTCGATATCACGAACCTTCTGCCGATGATGTTCAATATTTGGGACCCTTTTACGTATCGCTAAATCACGAGCAGTTGTATACGCACGATATTTATCGAGCACCTCAGGATCTGTTTCCAATTCATGTTTAACCTTATGAAGCTCTTCTTTTGCCGCTTTGAGCTGGCGCTTGAGTTCTGTTTTAGTCAACGTCAAACCACTCCATGCATGTTCTCAACAAATGGTCGTAATCACCAGCTCTGGCTTCTGCAAGGAACTTGTCAATTTCTTCTCTCGGGACACTTGCTTTCTTCATAACTGTTTCGGCTCGCGCCAGGATGCTGAAAGCGTTACCATCAGCTCCCGTGAGCTTGAGTCTCAGGTTTGGATGTTTCGCCAACTGGCTTTTCCTTCTATGCAAGACATTGGTACTTTAAGTATCTGACCAAAGTCGTCAACAAATAATGTTGTGGGATCTGAGTTCTCCTTTTCTAGTATCTTACACTGTTCGGTAAACCTCACCACACCCCGGTCAGAATGTATTAAGTAATCATCAACTTGGATCTCATCCTTAGTCATTCACGATCTCCAACGGGAATCTAAGAGAGAAATGCTGTAAAGCGTTCGGTTGAACATAGTGACCATCGTTGTCAAATTTGGGATCATCACGTTTAACGACGATGAGATCAACGCGTTTAGGGCGAGTAAAAACACTGATAGGCATCGGTTTCCCGTTGGAGTACTTCGCGTGCTTGATACCTTTACCGTAGATTTCTCTGACTTCATCCTCAGTTAACTCAACACCAGCCCCAACAATAGCCACCACAGTACCGTACCCTTCCCGTGGTTTCTCGGGGTATTTCGGGTGAAGCATCGACCGAATATGTACTCGGTCGTTTACTTTTATCTGCGGGAGTGCCTTTTGTATCAGTTGTTCAAACGTTCCAAGTGTTCCAGGTGTTCCCCTCAGGGGTTTTAATGGAACGAATGAAGTACCTGTCCGCACGCGTATTAATCCCATCACTCCTCACTGCAATTGCATGTGCCAGCGCGACATCAAGATCGTCAGACGAGTAACCGCCCCTGCCACCTTCATCCACATGATAACTGGTACGGTCGTAATCGGGGTATCCCGTCAAAACACTGACCCCCTTCGACTTCCAAGGGTGGTATTTAACGATAACATACGGACCCACCTCATGAATCTTAAGTAAAAGTCCCCAAGTAAAGGGTGAACCCTTCTTCAACTGGAAGATATTTGTAGTGGACCCCGCTGTCGGAACGCGTTTTAACCGTGCCATTTACCGACTCCTTTTCTTTATAGAAGTGATCAACTGCCGCAGTGTCTCTTCGATCACAGCCATTTTTCCCAGGTCGTGCAGTCGGTATCTCTCAAGAGCTCCGACGATGTCATTGACCTTCTCGATGTGATCTTCGATCTTTTTATACAGCTCATCATACAAGCCACCCAAAATATCTTCGTCATCCATCACTTTCCCCTGTTCTTCCTCCGAGACTCTTTTTGCATTCGGGCTTTGATCCGATCCTTCTTATGCTTTTTCCGGATCAAGTGTCTCGGCCGATCAGCAACTGTAACTCTGGCTCTAGCTGCGGCTCTGGCAATTGCTTCGGCGACTTCTAAGTCAAGGATATCAGGTGTGAGTTGTAATTTGGTCAAAGATCCACCCCTTCGCGTCTTGTACTCCAACGTTAAAGACGTAGGAGACCCACTTAACAATTTCGTCTGTCCCGATATTCGTCTTGTCTAAATTGAGAATAGCGATCTCAATCCGTTTGGTAATCGCCAGAAGTCCCTGTGTTTCATGCTCCGCTTTCAGCTTTTTCAGCTGATAAATACACGTACCAGCGATACCAATCGAACCGACGTAGATCCGATTTGACGTGACTTTTTTGATCGATTTCTCACTAGACATGAGACGCTCCCATTGCAGAAGCAACTTCTTTTTCGTACTTTTCGGTTTCTTTCTGAGCTTTACGGCGCTTCCAAGCCGCAACTGAAGCGGTCTTCGACGTGATCCAAATCGCTTTCACGTTACCGCGGTACGGATCCTTGAGTCGGATTATATACCCAGGACTACATGGGCACATAGAACAACCGGCCTTGCGAGAATAAAAAGCACTCACAGCCTCATGACCATGTGCTTTCAAATAATCCTTCACAAAGTCAAGAACTACCTGCGGTGGAAGTGGACTTTCGTGAGTTCTGCGCCACGCGAAGTCATCGCCAATAGTTCCTCCAGTGGCGAATGGCCGGTCACCCATATCAACAAACACGATAATTCGCTTGAGATCACTGCGATATCGATCACCGTAGGTACGCAGTTCCCCGATCCCAAACATCTCTTTTGACGTCTCCAAATCGTTGATTTTCACCGTTTTCATTTTGATCTCCCTTTCAAATATACCGGGTAAAGTGTCTCATTACTTCGCCCCCTTCACGTACCCAAAGTGTCTCAAAGCCCGAACTGCGCGGATGATGTGTGACTTGAAGTGGTAAGGTATCTTTTTACGCTCTTCGGGAGTGGGCTCCTTGCCTAGAAGGTCATGCACATCTATCCGATTCTCCATTGCACAAAATTGAGCTGTAATATCGGTGTTGGTCATTAGTCCGGATCCGTGGCTGATACCTATTGCCGCCCTGACGCGAGCAGTGGTTTCTCTTTTAAGACCGGAAACGAAGCTCGTATCGGGACCTCTCAGAGAAGTGATCAGGTCGCGAAAGAACCTTGCATTCACGCCATTCGCTGAAGCCGAGATGCGTGAGTTGCTCCTGGTGAAGTTAACCGAGTTTATGATCTCAACAACATCACAAATCACCTGCTTGCAGTGAGCACGCTGCTCGCGGTCGCTCATTTTGTTGTATGCTTTACGTGTCATATTTTTTGAGCATCTCCATCAAACGTTCGTCTTCGACGTAGTAAGGATCTCGCGCAAATTGAATAGTCGCATTCCCGAGCAACTGACAAAGTCTCAATTTAGGATACTTCGCCCAGAGAGCGGCAACTACTTTGAGTACTTGGTCGCGATGTTGTTTTGTTGTACGCTTCACAATTCTCCCTTTATTCCTACTAGTTCCTCTTGGTCTTCCATTACCCTCTCGCATTAAACAATGCATTGACCAACAGCACTTGCAAACGCGATACGGAGCTCAGTGTATTTCGAACCAGCATGCCGGATATCGATTTGCGCTGCTCCTCAGTCGCAGTTGCACGATGCCACTTACCCACGACGTATTGCAGCAGATCGATGTAATCCATGTTGTACTCGCTGAGAAGAAGATCGAGAGCTACAACCTCTTTTGCATCGTCATCAAACTTCGATGGATCAAGTGGAATCCGAGTCATAATTAGAATCTTCCTTTCACTAATGGTGCGATAGATGTCTCATCAGTTTGACGTATAATTACGTCAATGACTTTCAACGATTTTTTAATTAATTGGTTAGCCGGTAAAGGCTTCACAGTTGGCAATGTCAACGATCGTTTAATCGCGTACTTTAACTCTCTTGGGTTCGACGGTAATCTCAACGATCTTTGGATTGAGTTCCTCGAAGGCGAAGGTTTCACAACTGGTACGCTGAACGATCGCTTAATTGCATGGGCTGCATCTCTCGGGTACACCGGCAATCTCAACGATGCACTAGCAGAACTCTTCGAGAACGAGTAGTTATTCCACTTCCTCCAAAATCTTTAAAATTCGCTTTTCAGCGGTGGTTAAGTCTTCGTCTTCGATGCCTGGCTTCAACGCTGCTTTAATCTTTCTTAGTTTTTCTTCTGCTTTGTTCTCAAATCCAGTTGCCCAAGCGAACAAGAGCGCGATGTTTACAGCTGCTACCGGAGCGCCGTCTTTCTTGAGGAGAATGTAATGCTCTAGCACCCATGGCACCCCATCTTGTGTAACTGCATGTCGTTCAGGCCAAAAGCCGGCATTGTCAAAGTTATTTCCCCGACACTCGATTTTGAGATCTTGTTCATCCGGTTCATGCCAGTCATCACGAACTCCAAGTTCGTTTGCAAGGTTAAGAAGTTGTGCTCTCGAATCAACTCGGATTACCTTATTACGCATTATCATATGTATCCCACCTTTCAAATATTGGGTGGAAAGTGTCTCAAAAGTTCATCGCTGCCGAGGATGTAAATTTTCTTACTCAGCGAGCGGGCGTAACGAACAGTTGCCCAAGTTCCACTTCGAATCGATTCCACTTGGACCTCGGGTCCTGCAATGAGTACCTCAGTAGCATCAACAATGTCGTGGTTACGCTCGATGTAAGGTTTCTCAGGTAAGATGATACCGGAGTTGCAAAATGCACGTAACTTTGGATCCGAAGGCGGATGGATGATTCGTTTGATACCAAGCATCGATGCGACTTGATGCGCATCCACATCCGCTCCAAAACAATCTCCGTGATGCAGTTCAGTTGTGTCCAACTCACGAATCAACTTAACTAATTGAGTAAGTTGAATTGAAGACAATCCCTTTCGTGTACCAGTAAAGCCAACCTTCATAGTTCCTCCTTGATACGCCAGCGGTATTGCCCAACGCCGGGAGCAATTTTCTCATTTCTAAGTTTCCATTTTTGTGCTTTCTTTTTTACGTTTCCCCTAACGTCCTTCGTTTTCTTTTTCCCGTCAGGTACTTGAATCTCAATCCAGTAGTCAACTTTGAAGTGGTCAGGATACGAATCGAGTAGATTAAGAAGTCTTCGAATCGAACTAACGCTCTTGATTGTGACAATCGTCATATCAAACGAGCGCCGACCATCGTGTACTCGCCCACAGCGAGCTTCTGCCTAACCAGATCATTGAACTTTTGATGCGTCATGCGTTCACGAGCTCGAACCGAAATCTCCACCATAAGCAATACCGAAGCTCTTTTTTTAGTAACCGGTGGTTTGCGTAATTTATCTTTTTCGTTCACGGATCTAATTCTCCTCTTCAGTCATCGAAGGTCCGCCGGATGGGTGCCCAAGCAGCTGGGTCACGCCAAGTGAGCCACGCTTCGCTGGCTTTCTCCGGGGCACCAGCAGCCTTGGAAGTCTGTCGGGCGTCATGGGTTTCCGACAGATGGAGTAGATGTTCAAATTGTTCAAGTTCTTGCTCCTCATTCTCATCCCCTACCCCCTCCTCCAATGCATCGATCACAACTTCACTGGCAACGACTAAATTCTGCGCGAAGTCGTGAAGGCGTTTCATCAGATCCAGATTTTGTTTCAAACTGAAACGCGCTCGCGATTCTATTATATCCTCCAAAACAGTACCGAGAAGATACTCTTCCGGAGACTCATCGTCGTAACGGTATCTGTGACGTTGCCAAGCGACGAGCGCGGCAATTATCGCTACCTCCAGCTTGTGATTCGTGTTCGTGTATAGGCTCATTTCTGAACTCCCCTTCAATGTGGTCCTTCAAAAGTACCAGGATAAGTGTCTCATCACCTCAGCTGCTTGAGCTCACTAACATCAACCAAAATAACGACTATCCAGTCATCGTTGACAAAGAAAACTTTAGTGGGACCGGTCTCAGCATCTCGACACTCTTCGATCTTGAAGTTTTCCTCCTTAGCCATCTCATCAATGGCGACTTTGCGAACGCAGTCAATTTCGTTCTCACCTTGAACCACGTAGTAGCGATCATTGAATCTATAACCACTACCATCCGTGACATGAGCAATTCGTCTGATCATAACTTATCCGATGTGTACGTCGACCGGAAGATTCTTTATGACGAGCGCAAGATCCTCAGCCTCTTTTTGAGTCACGCACTCAAATGTCGCTGTACGATCCTCCACCACAAGAACCACGTTGTAAACTTTACAATCGTCGGTGAGAGTACCTTCTTGAACATCTACTTTCCAAGATTGAGCCATTTTATACTCCGCGCGATAATGAATTGATAATGCCGGCTTAGGCATACATGAAGTTGGACATGTTCCTGTCTCAGTTAATGGATACGTTCCACAATTCCCACAGGTGTCACTCCGCTTCACAGCCTGACGCGGGTCCTGGCCTTGCATTTTATAGTATGGCCAGTCGTTGCGATTAAAATGAGCTTTCCACGCTTCAATAACACTGATCAAATGCTCTTCCTTAAACTTTTGAGCCGCAGCCTGTACTGCACGGAGTGTTAAAAGTTTGTCCCGCTCTACTTCACGGGCCGCAGAAAGTGTTTTCTGGTCTCTCTTGAGACGGCTGTTCTTGAGACGCACTACTTTTTCTACGGCATGATCCCAATCGCGGTCTGCTTCATGGAGCGCAATCGCGATGATGGAACCTTTGAGCGCAACGTCGTCTTCGAGGATGATATATTTTGGTTTGTCCATTTGAAACTCCCTTCAACTATCGGTGGGAAAGAGTCTCATCAACTCTGCATCGGATTCTTGGTGTAATGTTGTTGAAGTCGCCCCGCGAGATCCTCAGCAGCTCTAATTGCATCATGAACTGCGTTTGCGTACTGGCCTTCCCGGGTAAGGGAATCATGGTCAATCTGTCCAAGACTGTGTGCAGCGGTATTGAGAACTTGCATAGCCTTGAACAATATGTCTTGAGCTTTACGAACTTTTTTCATATGGCTCCCGAATGCATCGCTGCTGTCCATTGTGGCAAGGAAACAGAGGATCACATTCACCACAATCCTTCTTCTGCTTTGCAGCAAGTCTACGCTGCAACCAAGTGTTCTGTGGCCACTCGCGTGGTGTACGTTCAAGATGCTGGTTGTCGAAGTAATTATTCGTGCTCATCAAACTCTCTCCTCCTCAATTACATTAGCAGCAGCGCGGTGCACTTTCCACAATCCGCCATCTTCTGTGCGAATTGTGATTGTTTTATGATTAACGCGATGTACTGTGCCGCGCTGAAGTCCTTGGCGCCATGAAACACACTGTCCAACTCGAAACTCTGTCCACGTGGGCTGTATGTAACCATTTCGAATTGCGTATGCTTGCACAGCTGCGTACTCTTTGTTCCATCCATACCGCTTCACATCACTGTACCACAACTCTACAGCTTCAGCGAGAACCTGACAGAACCACAAGTCATGGTAACAGGTTCGATTGCGTACCCACGTAACGTGATGTGAGAATTCATGGAGAAGTGCATCCTCAATCCCATGCCAATCACGCTTACTTAAACGAATCGTTTCCGCTCTGATGCGATATTGAGAAACTTTCCGCTCACACCATTCCCAGTTCGGCTTGCGAACTTTCATTGCATCCGATAAGAGCGTGATGATTTCGTCTACCCGGTGGTCTATATGCTGCTCTGGCATTTACTCGTCCCCCTTCAACGCGAGATAATACCGAAACTCAAAGACTGCCCGCTCCAGTGCCTCCGGCGTCATTCCATTACGATATGCTTCACCTTGTTTGCCGGTTTTACAACACTCCGGACAACCCATAGCCGGAACGGTCCAGTTATCGACTGCTACGGACATGGGTGAACTAAGAAACGTTGCTCTTACAGTATGTAATCGGCCACACCCATGACAGATCAGCACATAATCTTTTTCAGTAAACATAACCTACCTTCAAAGGTACCGGGAGAAGTGTCTCAACTACTCTACTTTACACTGCACCAGATTGACGAGAGACCGGGATACCCCCAAATCATGTTTTGAATCTTTCCCGGGGTTTGGTTGGTCGTAATGACGAAACTCCAACTTGTTGAGCTGTCGTCGTATCCCAGATCACGAACCTTAAACTTCGCCGACAAGCACTTTTTAACTTCTCGTCTGAGTCCCTGTCCAACGGTGATTACTCGCCGCTTTGCCATATTAGAATCTCCCAAGAGTTAAAGACATTACATACCGGCGGCCATCTTCGAGAATGAAGACGTCTTCATCGGAATAAGGCATTGCTGAGTCATGCGCTTTCGCATCTTTACCACTAACCTTCACACTCAAAATATCAGGACAGTGTTTACCCTCCAACTCAATTTCGACAATCAATTTACGCTTTACTCTCACGGACATTTTTCATTCCCCTTTCAAAGGTACCGGGCTAAATGTATCGACTACTTGATTCGTTGAATGTAGCGAATGTAATCGTGCCCATGTCGTCGGCAAGAGTATTCTTTACCACCACGTTCGATGATGAAGATATCCGGTATCGCGTTAACAACTGGACCGTGCGCCTGACAATCATGCCCAGCTTTGCCGGCATTAGCGCATACGAGTCGAAGTGTCATCCCCGGATCATAACCAAGTCCGAGCTGGTGTGCTTGGAATCTCGGAGTCTTGTCATTGATTGGAATGAAGTCTTCGTTAACCTCTTCCCAACTGTACGGTTTGCGAATCATTTAACCTCCTCAATCCAATAGTTGAAGGTAACACCTCGTTCAGTGGTACGACTCAAAGGGAGTCGTTTCTGAGCTTCGTCTCGGGTGCGAAACTCTAACACCCTACCTCCTTCTTTGAGGAAACTCTGGCGATGGCCTGTGACGCCGCCGTACACTTCACATCCAATAACGAACATCTCAACCTCCCCTACATGTTGCTGTAATGCCGGCGCATATAGTCAGCGTGTTTCTGAGTGCCGATTTTAAACCCGGATTCTTTCTCGCAATGTTCTGCGAGA
>Ga0209519_10001180_pt1 | contig 11450 bp, 9 predicted proteins | sample Rifsed13ft1_FD_184005 | JGI IMG/M metagenome (GOLD analysis project Ga0209519, IMG submission 184005) | Soil microbial communities from Rifle, Colorado, USA - sediment 13ft 1 (version 2) | ecosystem: Environmental > Terrestrial > Deep subsurface > Rock core/Sediment | place: Rifle, Colorado...
CCCGCCGGCTCCGTCCCGAGCTTCCCAAGGTGATCGTGGTCGTCGTCACCGCGGTGGTGAGCGTGGCCCTCTCCGCCGTCGGCCCCAAGGTGCTGGGGCGGGCAACCGACCTCATCTTCGCCGGTGTCATCGGGTCGCGCCTTCCCGCCGGGATGACCAAGACCGAGGCCATCGCCGCCGCCGAGGCCCAGGGGCAGAGCCAGATCGCCGACTTGTTGGGAGGCATCGACCTCATCCCCGGACAGGGCATCGACTTCGACGCGGTGGGTGGGGTCCTCATCCTCGTCCTCGGTCTCTACGCCGGCTCCGCCCTGCTGGGCTTTCTCCAGGGCTTCCTGCTCAACGACGTGGTCCAGAACACGGTGTTGCGGATGCGGGCGGAGGTGGAGGACAAGCTGAACCGCCTTCCGCTGCGCTACTTCGACCGTCAGCCCAGGGGGGAGCTGTTGAGCCGTGTCACCAACGACATCGACAACATCTCACAGACCTTGCAGCAGTCGATGAGCCAGCTCTTGACCTCCTTCCTGACGGTGGTGTTCGTAGTCGGGATGATGTTCTACATTTCCCCCACCCTCGCCCTGGTCGCCCTGGTCACGGTACCGATCGCGATGGTGGTTGCCGGCCTGGTGATGCGCAGGTCGCAGAAGCAGTTCGTCACCCAGTGGCGCCGCACCGGCGCCCTCAACGCCCAGATCGAGGAGACGTTCACCGGCCACAGCCTGGTCAAGGTGTTCGGACGTCAGGCCGAGGTCGAGGCGACCTTCGAGGCGGAGAACGAAGGCTTGTTCCAAGCCAGCTTCGCCGCCCAATTCCTATCCGGGCTGATCATGCCGGTGATGATGTTCATCGGGAACCTCAACTACGTGGTGATCGCGGTGTTGGGAGGGCTCCGGGTCGCCAGCGGGACGATGAGCCTCGGTGACGTCCAAGCCTTCATCCAGTACTCGCGTCAGTTCACCCAGCCGGTGACCCAGCTCGCCTCGATGGTCAATCTGCTCCAGTCGGGTGTGGCCTCCGCTGAGCGTGTCTTCGAGCTTCTCGACGCCGACGAGGAATCGTCCGACGACCATCACGCCGAGATCGTCGGCGCCAGACACGGTCGGGTTGTGTTCGAGAACGTCTCCTTCCGCTACGACGAGGACCAACCCCTGATCGAGGATCTGTCGCTGACGGTGGAGCCGGGCCAGCAGGTGGCGATCGTCGGGCCGACCGGAGCCGGGAAGACCACTCTGGTCAACCTGATCATGAGGTTCTACGAGCTCGACGCCGGTCGCATCACCCTCGACGGGGTCGACATCTCCCAGATGCGACGGGCCGATCTCCGCTCCGAGATAGGGATGGTGCTCCAGGACACCTGGCTGTTTCACGGGACGATCCGTGAGAACGTCGCCTATGGGCGGCCCGAGGCGACCGAGGAGGAGATCCTGGAAGCAGCCACGGCGACCTTTGTCGACCGGTTCGTGCACAGCCTCCCCAACGGCTACGACACCGTCATCGACGACGAAGGGGGGAACGTGAGCGCCGGCGAGAAACAGCTGATGACCATCGCCCGTGCTTTCCTCGCCGATCCCTCGCTGCTGATCCTGGATGAGGCGACCAGCTCAGTCGACACCCGGACCGAGCTCCTGGTCCAACATGCCATGGCTGCATTGCGGAGCGATCGCACCAGCTTCGTCATCGCCCATCGGCTCTCCACCATCCGGGACGCAGATCTGATCCTGGTCATGGAGCACGGGCAGATCGTGGAGCAGGGCAACCACGAGCAGCTCATCGAACTCGACGGCGCCTACGCCAGGCTGTACAACTCCCAGTTTGCCGGCGCGGACCTCACGGAGATGCCGGAAGCCTCCTGAAGACGGTCGATCAATCGGCCCAACGATGGACACGGATCGAGTCCGGGTCGAACCCGACGGTGGAGCAGAACTGCTCGAAACGTGACGGGGGCACGCCTTTCCACTCCAGATCGGCCAGGGTCTCCACCAGCGGCACATCGAGACGCAAGGTGGTCAGCTCCCGGTACATGTAGGCGAGCTCCTGGTTGTCCTTGAAAGTGGCGGCGAGCTTGTCCGCGCCCCTGACTGCGACCTCCCAATCAGCTGCCGACACCGGGATCAGCTCCAACCTCGGGTAGTGAGCGAGGACGACCGAGGCCGACTTGGCTCCCCATCCGGGGAGACCGGGGACTCCGTCGGCCGTGTCCCCCACCAACGCGAGGTAGTCGGGTATCGACTCGGGGTGGATCCCGAACTTCTCGACGACCGCAGACTCGTCGAGCATCTTCTGCTCCCGACGGTTGTAGGTGACGATCCGATCACCGATGACGAGCTGGTTGAGGTCTTTGTCCGGGGTGGCGATCACGACCTGCTCGACGTCCTCGACCCAGCGAATCGCCGCCGTGGCGATGGCATCGTCCGCCTCGAATTCGATGTTGCGCCACACCACGATGCCGAGCGACTCGAGGGCGTCCTCCGCGGTAGGGAACTGAGCGAGGAGATCGGGATCCATCCCGGCCGACGACTTGTAGGCGGGGAACATGACATTGCGGAAAGACTCGATCACGGTGTCGAAGCTGGCGGCCAGATGGGTGACCCCAGGCTCGCGGAGCAGGGCGAGAGTCGATTCCATGATGCCCAGGGTGGCCTTCAGGTCGGAGCCGTCGGGCCCGGTGACCGTGTCCTTTCGCCCGTAGTGGGCGCGGAACAACTCGTAGGTACCATCGAGTAAATGGAGACGCACCAGGATGATCCTACGTCGCAGAGAGCGACAGATCCCTGGAGCAATGTCTCGGCCGAGCTCTCTTCGCTCGGCGACCATCTTCGCCGGCTCTACAGCCAGGTTGCGACCGAGGACGGGCCCACCGAGACAGAGATCAAGGAAGCCCTGGTCACCCTGGCCGGCGTCTTCGACCAGGTCGGGCCGCCCCTCGCCGCCGCACTCGACGATCCGGAGACACGTATTCGGCTGAAGAAGGCTGCGGGTGCGTTTGCCTCGGCATTGGGGGCCGCCATCTCCGATCTCGGGCAGGCGTTGGACCGCGGAGAACGGTGAAGATCTCTCCCCGGACAATCAGGCCTCGCCGAGGAGACGAGCCACCAAGCCGTTGAGGAGAGCGGCACCGGTCTCGGCGTCATCCACGGTCACCGCAAAGCGCCGCCCTCCACTGAACGTCAGCTCCAGCGCCTCGCCCCTTCTCAGGACGATGGCCGAGCCGTTGGGTGAGGCTCGCCATCCCCATCCGCCCCATTCCGCAGGCTCCAGGTCGATGGCTCGGGCCGAGGAGATCTTGCCTATGCGGATCCGTCGCACCGGGATCCCACCGAGGCGGATGGTGAGGCCGTCGTTGTTGACATTCGCCTCCACCTGCATCAAGGCAAGGGCGGCTGCGACCAGGAGCGCCCCCAACCAGACACCCCAATCGGGGAGCACCACGAAAAGCAGGATGGCCACCCCGAGCAGGAGGAGAGGCCAGCGCACCGTGGTCCGCCCTACCCATGAGACCCGCTCACCGGGAGCGACCTCGATCACGGGACCGTCCCGCCTCGATGCCGACCGCTCCGGGTGGAATCTGCGACCCAGGGCGAAGCCGCCAAGACCTCCGACGAATGCACCGGCCAGGACCAACCCCACGTGCCAGGGGTCGAAGCGGCCCGCCTCCTCCCAGGTGGCGGTGTCCCAGTTGAGATGGACGAGCAGGCCCGTGAGGGCGGTCCCCAGGCCACCCATGAGCCCGATCATGGCAAAGCCCTCCGGCGTCGGCGCCCCCTCCATTCGGAACAATGATGTCGTGAGCAGCCCGACCCCGATCAGCCCCACCATCAGCCAGGGCACGGCGATCAGGGCCATGTTCCCATCGGGATTGCCGTTGACGCCCCAGTGGGTCGCGACCCGGTCGGGCAGATGAGACCAACCCATGGCAAGAGGCAGCAACGAGACGGCCAGGACCCCGGCCGCCCACCACAGAATCGGGACCCAGCCTCTGAGTCGTGCCATGAGGCATTGTCCTGGATGCACCCGCCCTGCGCCATCGGGCTGGCCGATGCCCGCACATTCCTTGTTGAATGTGGTTGATGACGTGCCCTCTGATATCGACCGAAGAGCTGTCGCAGAGTCTGGACGAGGTCCAGGTCTTCGACCTGCGCTGGTCGCTCACCGATCCCGACCACGGGGTCCGCGCCTACCGGGAGGGCCATGTCCCCGGTGCGGTCTTCGTCGACCTGGACCGTGATCTGGCGGGCACGTCCGGAGACGGCCGTCACCCCCTGCCACCGGTCGCCGAATTGGTGGGAACTCTCGGTGGGCTCGGTGTCGCCCCGGACTCGGCGGTCGTCGTCTACGACGACGTGGCAGGGGCGGTGGCAGCGCGGATGTGGTGGATGCTGAAGTCGATCGGTCATCCCGGTTCGGCCCGGGTCCTCGACGGCGGTCTTCAGGCTTGGGTCGATGCGGATCTTCCCCTCGAGACCGGGGCGGTGGCGCCCCTACCTGCCAGATATCGGGAGGTCCCCGGTTACACCGGTGTCGTCAGACACGACGAGCTCGAAGGAAGGGTCGTGGCCGACGTCCGCACGCCGGAGCGCTATCGCGGTGAGGTGGAGCCGGTCGACCCGAGAGCGGGGCATATCCCCGGTGCGGTCAATTATCCGCTCAGGGGGAATCTCGAAGGCGGCCTGTTCCGGTCCAGCCGGGAGTTGGCCGATGTCTACAGGGCGTTCCCCGAAGACGGCGTGGTCTCCTGCGGGAGCGGGGTCAACGCGTGCCACACCGCATTGGCTCTCGTCGTCGCCGGTCGCCCTCTCCCCGATGTCTACGTCGGCTCGTTCTCGGATTGGTCCCGGCGTGACCTCCCGGTGACGACCGGGCCCAACCCGTGATCGGGCCGCGGGCCGTCGAGGCCATCGAGTCGTCGGACACCGACGAGCTGCTCCGGGTGGTCGACGGGTATTGCTCGGCGCGCAGTTGGGACGAGCTGACCGAGCTCAGGCACAGGTGCGCCGAGGCTGTGGCGCGTGGGAAGCAGGTGTGGGGAATCGAGGAGCACATCCGCTACCGGCTCGCCCTGGAAGCCCCGGCATCTATCGCAGGCCCGGCGGTAGGCGAAGGTCGATCCAGGTTCGCCCTCGGGCCCCTCGCCGAGGTGGCTGCGAGCACCAAGACGTGGGCGGAGCTCGAGCCCCATCTGCCCCCCGGCCCGGAGAAGGGCACGGTGGCGGCGGAGAGGGTGGTGCGCGGGGAGCACGTGGATTACGCCATTGCCGACCTGCCCTCGTCGCTGGAGCCCTGGGAGCCGGACTACCCGGTCGCCACGTACAAGAAGGACAAGGTGGAGGCTCCCTCCCCCGGAGTCCCCGCCACGAGCGAGGAGCCGCTCCCTGGAGCCGTCACACCGATCGAGGACACTCACTCGACCGCAGCCCTGGGCGACCTGGTCGAGCCGTGGACCGATCAATCCAGCGGCCGCAGTCAGACTGCGGCCGTGGAAGGGGACCACCTCGCTGCAATAGCCGCATTGGGTCTCGCCACCACTCGGGTCGCCGGGCTCACCACTGCCGAGGCGTTCGCCTGGATGGCGTGGGCGGCCGCGTCGGGTGGGGCCCACGGGCAACGTCGGGGTGCGGCCGCAGGCCGATACCTGGCATGGTGGGTCGTCGCCTCACTGGCCGATCTCGACTGGCCCGCCGACACCGAAGCCGTGGCCGGAGCCGCCGGTGGGATGGCCTGGCACTGGTTCGATGACGGGAGCCCTGACTCCGGGTGGGTGCTCCGAATAGCAGTCTCCTCCCCTGACCTGGGCATCTCCTGGGCCATCTCCGCCACCGACCAGGTTTGAGACCGAGTTCGGCTTACGCCACCTCGACCTCGATGGTGTGCCAGCCGGTGGCTCCGTCGGGAGCGGGTGGCCGCAACTCGTCGGTCTGGAGGTTTCCCTCGCCGTCGGTGGCCCGGACCTGGAGTTGGTGAGTCCCGGGCGTGGCCTCCCACCCCACGACCCACTGTCGCCAGCAGTTGTCCGAGAGCGGCTCGGACAAATCGGCCTCGATCCAGTCGCCGTCCGTCCCGGGCCTGACTTCGACCTTGGAAATCCCACGGGATGGGGCCCAGGCCACACCGGCGACCTGATGCAGCCCCGACTCGAGACGAGCCCGGTGCCGGGGGGTGTCGATCCGGCTCTGCGTCTTGATCGGTGCCTCTTTCGCCCAGCCTCTCGGGATCCAATAGGCGTCGAACTCGTCCCATCCGGTCAGCTCGATCGAGGAGAGCCATTTGGTGGCGGACACGTATCCGTAGAGACCGGCCACCACCAAGCGAGCGGGGAACCCATGCTCCAGGGGAAGAGGCTCCCCATTCATCCCGACAGCCACCAAGGCATCACGGCCGTCGTAGACGGCTTCGACCGGGAAACCGACCGTGAACTGGTCGACCGAATGGCCCACTAGTTGCTCGGCGTCGTCCCGAGGACCGGCCCGATCCAGTATCTCGACCAGGGGTACCCCGAGCCAGCGGGCATTCCCCACCAGATCCCCGCCCACTTCGTTGGAAACACAGGACAGGGTGACATCTCGTTCCACCATCGGCATGTCGAGAAGGTCGAAGTAATCGATCGTGTAGGGGCGCTCCACCCGGCCCTCGACGGTCAGCGTCCACTCTTGGATATCGACCCTGGGCACGGAGAACGCGGTGTCGATCCGGTAGAACGTCTCGTTCGGTGTCAGCACGGGGCTCAGGCCCCCGACCCCCAACTCGGTCGCCGCCGGCGGCGCGGGCAAGGGCTGGGAGGCGCCGGGCAAGGTCACGTCGGCGCGTCCGGCGACCGTGCGTTTCGCCCGGTCGAGGAGGCCCCGGCCCAGCCCTGCGGATATCACGGCCACGCCGAGGACGGCACCTGCGCCGAGCACGAATCTTCGGCGAGACTCGTCGTGCGAGTCGGCTATGACTTCCTCAGCCGGCCCCGCTTCGGTGGTTCGCCCGTAGAGCCATTGCAGCGCGGCAAGACCCGTGATCGAGGCGAGCCCGGCAGGAATCACGGCCATCCCGAGGGCAACGCGGGGGTCGCGCACCGCAGCGAGGGCCGCGAAAACACCGAGGCCGATGAAAACGGCAGCGCCGATCCAGAACCGGCTCCGGGCGATGCCCCCCACCAGGGCGCCGAGGAGGATCGTCACCACGGCGATCCCGATGAGGAGGACCAGCTTGTCGTTGGTGCCGAAAGTCTCGATCGCCCAATCCTTGACCGGAGCGGGCACGACGTCGATGACCCAGTTGCCCAGGCCCTCGATGAGCGAAGGCAGACCGAGCAACCCGGCCGCCAACTCTGAGACACCGAGGGCGAGCGCCGCTGACACGGCCCCGGAAACGGCATCCCGTCGCGTGGTTGTTCGCATTGGTGACAACCTAGATGGGGCCTCGGAAATAGGCGCTAAACCATCGAGAAACAATTGATCAAATAAAGTCTGCCGATGGAGCTAGCGGTCGGCGAGGACGGCATCCCTCGATGCTGGTGGGGTGCCGAGCCGGAAATCTACCGGCTCTACCACGACCACGAGTGGGGACGTGCCACGACCGACGACATCCGCCTCTTCGAGAAGATCTGCCTCGAGGGCTTCCAGGCGGGCCTCTCTTGGATCACCGTGCTGCGCAAACGTGATGCGTTCCGGGCGGGATTCGCCGGGTTCGACCCGGTGTCGGTCGCCGGTTTCGACGATCAGGACGTGGGTCGGCTCCTGGCCGACTCGGGGATCATCCGTCACCAGGGCAAGATCCGATCCACGATCAACAACGCACGGCGCGCCCTCGAGTTGATCGAGGAGCACGGCTCTCTCGCCGGCTACTTCTGGGGCTGGGCGCCTCCTCAGAACCCGCCCCCTGTGCAGATCCCCGCCCTGACCGACGTGTCGACGGCGCTCTCCAAGGACCTGCGGCGGAGAGGGTGGACCTTTGTCGGACCGACGACCGTCTACGCCTTCATGCAGGCCATGGGTCTGGTCAACGACCACATCGATGGTTGCCACGTCCGTGAGATGTGCGCCCAGGAGCGTGACCACGTCCTCGGGCTCGACCTCTAGGTTGGAAATGTGATCGATCGGCCCGCCTTCACCATCGGCATCGAGGAGGAGTATCTCGTCGTGGACAGGTCGACGAGAGACCTCATAAAGGACCCTCCCTCCGAGATGTGGAGCTCACTGCGAGAGGTGCTCGGCCCCCAGGTCGCTCCCGAGTTCCTCAAGGCTCAGATCGAGGTCGGGACCAAAGTCTGTACCAGGCTGGACGAAGCCCGAGAGGACCTGGCCACGCTGCGCAGGGACCTGTCCGAGGTCGTGAGCCGATACGGCGCCGCCATCATCGCCTCCTCCACCCACCCCTTCGCCGACTGGTCGGAGCAGGAAACCACCGAACACCCCAGGTATGAGCGGATCGCCGCCGACTACCAGCAGGTGGCCCGCCAGATGGTCATCTGCGGGATGCACGTCCATGTCGGGATCGACGACGACCATCTCCGCATCGACCTGATGAATCAAGTGCGGTACATGCTCCCCCATCTCCTCGCCTTGAGCACGTCCTCCCCGTTTTGGGCCGGTACCGACACCGGCCTGCTCGCCTACCGGCCCGTCATCTTCAGGAACATGCCCCGCACCGGCCTGCCCGAGGAGTTCGTCTCCTGGGGCGAATACGAGCGAATGGTCGAGGCGCTGACCGAGGCGGAGATCATCGAGGACGCCACCAAGCTCTGGTGGGACATCCGTCCGTCGGCCCGTTACCCGACTTTGGAGATGAGGGTCAGTGAGGTCTGTACCCGGCTCGACGACGCCATGACCGTCGCGGCCCTCTACCTCTGCCTCCTCGGATACATGTTCCGTCTCCGCCGCCGCAACCAGAGGTGGCGCGTCTATTCCCCCATGCTCATCTCGGAGAACATGTGGCGAGCCCAGCGATACGGCACCGATGGCTCGCTGATCGACTTCGGACGCGGTGAGTTGGTCTCGTTCGCCGATCTCGTCGAAGAGTTCATCGAGATGCTGGCCCAGGACGCCGTGGAGTTCGAGGTCGTCGCGCAATTGAGGCACATGCGGACCATTGTGCGAGAGGGGACAAGCGCCCATCGGCAGCTCGCCGCCTACCACGCGGCCACGGCGGATGGTGCCGAGGGGCGGGAAGCCCTGGAGGCGGTGGTCGACCACCTGATCGTGGACACCCTCTACGGGTTGTGAGGATGTCGAGATGACGTCATGAGCAACCGCCCCGAGACCGATCGGCCCGGCCCCGAGACATACGTCGACAGGTTGCCATCCGCCACCACCGCCGACCTGGAGGCGGAGCTCGGTGACCGTCCGCCCGCGATCTTCCTCGACTACGACGGCACTCTCTCCGCCATTGCCCCGACACCCGAGCGAGCGGTGCTGGCCGAGGCATCCCGGGACGTGTTGGAGCGTCTCGCCCGGCGCTGGACCGTTTCGATCGTGAGCGGGCGGGACCGCGCAGATGTGGTGGGGATGGTGGGGTTGGACGGGCTCTACTACGCAGGGAGCCACGGCTTCGACATCTCCGGGCCCGACGGGTTCTCCGAGCAGCGGGGCAGCGAGTACAGGGCGAGCCTGGAGGCCGCGGCCGACGAGCTCGAAGCCTCCCTCGCCGCAATCGACGGGGTTTGGGTGGAGAGGAAGCTGGCTGCGGTGGCGGTCCACTTCCGCCAGGGCGGCCCCGATGCGGAGGAGGCGGTCGGTGAGGCGGCGCGAGCCGTCGCTGCGGCACACCCGGACCTGCGTCTGTCCGGCGGCAAGAAGATCGTGGAGCTGCGCCCGAACGTCGACTGGGACAAGGGCAAAGCCGTGCTCTGGCTACTCGAGGTGCTCGGGCTCGGGGACGACGTCATCCCGGTGTATGTGGGAGACGACGAAACGGATGAGGATGCGTTCCGCGCCCTCGTCGACCGGGGGATCGGCGTCGTGGTCGGTGAGGAGCACCGACCCACCCTGGCCCGGTACGCCCTGGCCGATCCGGACGAAGTTCGGGTGTTTCTCGACCGTCTCGCCGGGATCCGCTCCGGATGAACGTCTGGTCTCTGCGCTACGACTCCTACCGACCGGAGGAGGAGGGTTTGCGAGAGGCCCTTTGCACATTGGGCAACGGGGTGTTCGCCACCAGAGGAGCCGGTGCGGAGACCGAGGCCGACGACACCCACTATCCGGGCACCTATGCAGCCGGATTGTTCAATCGGCTCAGCACCGAGATCGCCGGCCGGATGATCGAGAACGAGGAGCTGGTCAACCTGCCCAATTGGCTCCCCCTCGTCTTCAGAGTGGGTGCCGGACGATGGTTCGAAATCGATCAGGTGGAGATACTCGATTACAGCCAGGAGCTCGACGTCCGGCGCGGCGTCCTGACCCGGTTGGTCGACTTCCGGGAGGAAGGGAAGCGGATCAGGCTCGCGCAACGCCGGCTGGTCTCGATGAGCGATCCCACCCTGGCCGCCATGGAGACCACGATCACGCCGGAGGGCTGGTCGGGCATGGTCACCTTCCGCTCGGCGCTCGACGGGCGAGTCGAGAACCGCGGGGTCGCCCGATATCGTGAGTTCCCATCCGATCACCTGGAGAACCGGGACCAGGGAGAGGTCGACGAGGAGTCGGTCTTCGTCGAGGTGGAGACCAGTCAGTCGCATATCCGGATGGCCGAGGCGGCCCGGACCAGGATCTACGCCGACGACCGACCCCTCACCCCGGAGCGCCACCTGATGATCGAACCGGGATTCGCCGGCCACGAGCTCACGGTGGAGGTGGAGGACGGCAAACCTGTGCGGGTGGAGAAGCTGGTCACGCTCTTGCATTCCAGGCAGCACGCCATCTCCGAGCCGGGGGTAGAGGCCAGGGAGAGGGTGATTCGTGCCCCGAGCTTCGAAGAGGCGTTGCAGGCCCACGTGCTGGCCTGGGACGCCCTCTGGAGCCGTTGCCGGCTCGAGATTGCGGGCTCGGAGCGAGCCCAACAGATAATCAACCTCCATATCTTCCACCTGGTCCAGACGGTCTCCCGGCACAGCGCCGAGCTGGATGTGGGCGTGCCCGCCCGAGGCCTGCATGGCGAGGCCTACCGGGGGCACATCTTCTGGGACGAGCTGTTCATCCTCCCCTTCCTCAACCATCGCCTCCCCCGGGTGGCCGAGGCCCTCATCATGTACCGCTACCGCCGTCTTCCCCAGGCCAGGGCAGCTGCCCGAGCCGAAGGACACGAGGGAGCTATGTACCCGTGGCAGAGCGGGAGCAACGGTCGCGAGGAGAGTCAGGTCATCCACCTCAATCCCAAGTCCGGAAGATGGATCCCGGACAACTCCAGGCTGCAGAGACACGTCGGCCTCGCCGTCGCCTACAACGTCTGGCATCACTATCAGGCGACCGGGGACACCGAGTTCCTCGCCGGGCGCGGCGCCGAGATGCTGATCGAGATCGGTCGCTTCTGGTCGA
>Ga0209519_10001181_pt1 | contig 11448 bp, 12 predicted proteins | sample Rifsed13ft1_FD_184005 | JGI IMG/M metagenome (GOLD analysis project Ga0209519, IMG submission 184005) | Soil microbial communities from Rifle, Colorado, USA - sediment 13ft 1 (version 2) | ecosystem: Environmental > Terrestrial > Deep subsurface > Rock core/Sediment | place: Rifle, Colorado...
CTATCCACCGGGTTGCGGGCGGGTTGAGCACGAACGGATAGTCGACCGAGAACAGGATCCGGTCGGCGCCGAGCTCCATCACGCAGCACAGCAGCGCCGGGGTGGAAAAGTTGCCGCTGGTGGTGATCCAGAAGTGCTCGCGGAAGCAGTCGCGGAACGGCGTGGAGCGATTGCCCTGCCGCTGGAGCGCCATGTCGATGCGCCACAGGGAAAAGGGCAATCCTTCGCCGAGGTGGCCGAGGACGATCTTCAGCCGGGGGTAGGCCTCGAACAGGCCCGACAGCACCAGGCGGATCGCCTGCGTCGCGGTCTCCACCGTGAAGCCCCACGCCGCGGTGAGCAGTCCCGGGTACTCCTTCAGGTAGTCCTTGTAGTACGCCTCGACGACCGCAGGATGCGGAATCGCCGGGTGCATGTACAGCGGCACATCCAGCGCCTGCGCGCGCTCGAAGATCGGCCAGAAGCGCTTGTCGTCGAGGAACGAGCCGTTCGCGAGGCCGTGGATCATCGCGCCCTTGAAGCCGAGCTTCGTCACCGCGCGCTCCAGCTCGTCCGCGGCGGCTTTCGGGTCGGCCGTCGGGAGCGCGGCGAAGCCTTCGAAGCGCCCGCCAGAATTGCGTTTGATTTCGAACAACCGATCATTCGCTCTTTTTGCGAGAGGGATTGCAGTCTCGGCATCCATGCGCTGCGTCGCCGGCGCGCCGTGCGAGAGCACCTGCACGTCGATGCCGGCCTCGTCCATCTCCTTGAGGCGCAGCCCGCCGACGTCGAAAAGGCGCTCGCGCAGCGCCGGCAGGCGCGCTTCCGGGCCGCCTTCCTTGTAGTGCCCGGCCACCTCCGGGTCGAAGTAGTGCTCCTCGAGCGCGATCACCTGCGGTCTTGTCATCTGCGGAACCCCCTGCGGTATCGGATCATCAGCCAGCCGCCGGCCATGCCGCCCAGGTGCGCGAAGTGCGCGACGCCGGCGGCGGTGCCGGTTACGCCCAGAACGAGCTCGAGCACGGCGAAAACGATGACGAACGTGCGCGCGCGCATCGGGATCGGCGGGATGAGCAGCATCAGCTGGCGGTTGGGAAAGTACATGCCGTAGGCGAGGAGCAGCCCGTATACGCCGCCCGAGGCGCCGACCGTGGGGTAGGGCGTCGCGCCGATCCACGCCGACACGATGAGATGGAACAGCGCCGCGCTCAGCACGCAGGCGAAGTAATAGCCGGTGAAGAAGCGCGAGCCGAACAGCCGCTCGATGTCGCTGCCGAACATGTAGAGCGCGAACATGTTGAAGAAGATGTGCGCCACGTTGGCGTGCAGGAAGCTGTAGGTGACGAGCTGCCAGACCTGGAAGTCGGGCGCGCTCGACGGGCCGGAGCCCGGCGGCCAGAGCGCGAACCAGGCGAGCAGCGACGTGCCGCCCGCCATCTCCAGAAGGAACACCGCGACATTGGCGATGATGAGGGCTTGCGTGACCGGAGGCATGCGGCTCCTAGGGTTTCGGGGGTAGCGGCAGGCCGCGGCGCGCCATCGCGGCGCGCACGCGGTCGGGATAATCGCTGATGATGCCGTCGAGCTGCATGTCGAGCGCGCGCGCGATGTCGGCGGGCTCGTTCACCGTCCAGGCGACGGCCTTCAGCCCGAGCTGCCGCGCGCGCGCAAGCTTCTCCCGCGTGAGGCCCTGGAAGTCGGGCGACCAGATGCGTGCTCCGGCGGCGTGCACGCTCTGCGGCTCGGAGTCTTGCGCCGACGTAAGGTACGAGGTCGGAATCTCGGGCGCCTCGCGCTCGACCACTTTCAGCGTGCGCCAGTCGAAGGACTGGATGGTGGTGCGCGCGGCCAGGCCGGCTTTGCGCACCTCGGCGATCAGCGCGCGCGCGAACGGCTCGGCCGGCGCCTCGGGGGCGATTTTCGTCTCGATATTGAACCGGACGGAAGCGGGCGCTTTGTCGAACAGTTCCGAAAGCCGGGGGATGCGCGCGCCGTCCACCGGTTTCTGATGCGGAAAGCGCTTCGCGTATTCCGATCCCGGGCGAATGCGCCCGACGTCGTAGCGCTGCAGCTCGGCGAAGCTCAGCTCCGCGATGCGCGGGCCCGGCGGCTCGATCCATTTGCCGTCCGGCCCGCGCGCGATGTCGGGATTCAGGCTGCGGTCGTGGTGGATCACCACGACGCCATCGCGCGTCACGCCGGTGTCGAGCTCGAGCGTGCTCACCCCGATGGCGAGCGCCCGGGCGAACCCGGGCAGGGTGTTCTCCGGCGCGAGGCCGCGCGCGCCGCGGTGGCCCTGCAGGTCCAGCGCGAAAGCCGGTGGGGACAGCGCCATGAGAAGGAGCAGTACCCGGATCACTTGTCCAGAATCATCTGGGTCTGGATCGTGAGCGAGAGGAGCCGTCCCTGTCCGTCGGTCACCCGGGTCTGCCACACGTGGGTGCGCTTGCCCTTGTGCAGCGGCGTGGCTTCCGCGCGCAGTTTGCCGGCCGTTCCTGCCGCGAAGAAGTTGGTCTTGGATTCCAGCGTCGCGGTGCGCAAGCCCATCGACACAGTGCCGGCTGCGCCCGCCGTGTCGGCGAGCGCCATCAGCGTGCCGCCGTGGACGGCGCCGCCGACCGTGGTCAGCTGCTCGCCGATGTCGAGCTCGAGCACGACCTTGTCTGCGCCGACCTCGACGAAACGCATGCCGAGGTGGCTCATCAGCCCGACGTTCCAATCCTTCATCGCCTGATCCAGAACTGGTACATCGAGGCGAATGTATCAGGATGTTCCTGCTCGAAGCTCGCCCAGTTGTCGAAAGAGAGCGCCGCCGGGTCGCCGGGGAAGCGCGCGCGGTACGCGCGCAGCGGGTTCTTGTCCGTGAATTCAAAACCGAGGAATTCGACGGCGAGCGCCTCGACGGCCTGCGCAAGGCGCCGAACCGTGAAGCGGTGCTCCTGCACGTGCAGGATCAGGTCGCGGGCGCCGGAGGCCGAGTAGAAGTCGCGCAGCGCTGCGACGTTGCGCGCCGGATGCCCGGCCGGAAGCGCCAATATGCGCTGGCGTGCTTCGCGCACCTCGAGCCCCGCAACCAGCTCGCGCGCCGCCGCGACGTCCCGGCGCCCGAGCTCGGAATACAGGCCGAGCTTCATCACGCCGCCGGGCTTGAGCAGGCGGAGCAGCGTTTGCCAGCCGGCCAGCGGATCGGCCATGTGATGCAGCACGCCCGAGCATTCGATGAGGTCGAAGCGCTCCGGCAGCGCGCCGAGCCCAAGGATATCGGCCTGCGCGAAGCGTACGTTGGCGAGCCCGAGCTCGTTGCAGCGGCGCATCGCGTAAGCAAGGCTCGCGCGGCTGATATCGACGGCCAGGATGCGCCCGAGCGGCTGCATCTGGGCGGTAATCGCCGCGTGCCGCCCGGTGCCGCAGCCCGCGATCAGCACGTCGGGCGTTTCGGAAACGCCGCCGGTCTCTGCATGGGGGAAAAGCGAGCGCAGCATGCGCCGCAGGGGGTAGGGCGCGGTGGCCGGAGCGCGGTGCCAGCGCGGATAGGGATTGGCCTCGTACTGCTTCTGCACCCGCCGCGAGACCTCGTCTTCGACGCCAGTGAGCGCGGGAATCGCGGGCTCGAGCGCCGCCTCGGCGCGCGGCTCGTCCACCAGCCGGCGCCACAGCCGCTCGAACGCCTCGCCGCCCCCGGCGGGCTTTTCGATCCCGCGCAGCGGGCGGTACATCGCCAGCAGCGCCATTTCCATGGCCGTGCTGGTTTTCAATGACTCGAGGATGCCGGTCTCTTCGGGCGTCTCCGGCCAGACGTATTCGTTGAGGAAGCAGTGTTGCGCCAGCGCGCACGCAAGCTCGAGCGATCCCCCCGCCTTCAATATATCGCGGCGCAGCGCCGTCATTTCCGCTTCGAAGCGCGCGTCCGCGACGAGCGTGTGCTCGAGCAGCAGAAGAAAGAGGCGCCCGCGCGGCGCGTTGCGCACCAGGCTCAGGACCGCTTCGGCGCATTGCTGCACCTCCACCTCGGTCTGCGAGAACAGGCGCTCGCAGTCCGCGGCGAACCCCGGGTCCCACGCGCCGAAGCGCGTGCCGGCGAGGAGGTCGGCGAAGAGCTGCCAGGCCGCGGCGTTCGCGGGCGCGCGATGCACCGCCTCGCGCGCCGCGCCGAGCGCTGCGGAAGCGTCGCCCAGGTCACGCAGCGCGAGCGCGAGGTTATGGTGCGCATCGGCGAGGCCCGGAGCGAGCTCCAGCGCGCGCCGGTAGCTGTGCGCCGCGGCCTCGATGTGCCCTGCCGCGCGCTGGGCATTGCCGAGATTGTTGTGCGCCATCGGGTTGCGCGGATCGGCGGCGAGCGAGCGCTGCAGCCACGCGGTCGCGCCCTCGATGTCGCCGCGTTCGTGCAGGCAGTAGCCGAGATTGTTCGCCGCCCCCGCGTCGCCGGGTGCGAGGCGCAGCGCTTCGTGGTACGCGGCGATCGCGTCGTCGAATCTTCCCAGGCGCTGGCGTGCCATGCCGAGATAGTTGTGCGCGCCGGCATTCCGCGGCTCGAGTTGAAGAGCCGCTTCGAACTGGCTCGCGGCGCCGGCCACGTCGCCCGCTTCGGCCAGCATCAGCCCGTAGTTCATGCAGTACATGGCGTGACGCGGGGCAAGCTGCACCGAGCGCTCGAGCAGCGCCAGCCCCCCGTGCCGGTCGCCCGACTGCGCAAGGCAGATCCCGAGGAAATGCATGGCCTCCGCGTGCTCGGGCGCTCGCGCCAGGACCTCCCGGTAAATTTGCGCCGCTTCGGGAAAGCGCCCCGCCTGCGCGAGAGCCGAAGCGCGCTCGAGCTCCGCGCTCATGGCGACCTCGTCGCCAGCAGGAGCGACAGGACGAGCACGAACAGCATCCCGGCGCTGAGCGCGAGCGACCAGTGGATACCGATGAGCTGGCCGCCCAGGCCGACGGTGACGCCGCTGAAGGTGCGCATGCCGAGCGCGGACATCGCGTAGAGCCCGATCACCCGCCCGCGTGCGTCGGCCGGGGCGTGCAGCTGCACCAGCGTCTGCGCCATGGCGTTGAACGACAGCTCGAGGAATCCGGCGACGAAAAGCACCGCGAGCGCGAGCGGATAGGAGGTGATCGCCGCGAACGCAGCGATGGCGACGCACCAGAGCATGGCGAGCGCGAAGGCGGTGGAGGCGCGCGGCGGCAGCAGTCCCCGGCTTTCGAGCAGCAGCCCGGCGACCAGCGCGCCGGCCGCATCCGCGCCGAGCAGCATGCTGTAGCCGAGATCGGCATGCGCATGGCCGAGGTCGCGCGCGAACTCCGGCATCTGCGCGTGGTACGCGTTGCCGACGAGGAGCGAGGTGCCGCCGGCGAGCAGGATCATCGGCACGATCACCCGGTGGCCCGATATTTCGCGCAGCGCCGCCGCGATGTCGGCGAGCGCGCGCAGCTGCCGCGGCGCCGGCTTCTTGGCGTAAGGCGTTTTCCACAGCCACAGCACGAGCGGCAGGTAGATCAGCGTATTGAGCAGCACGCCATAGGCCGGCCCGACCGCCAGCAGGATGGCGCCCCCGACCGCGGGCCCGAAGAGCAGGCCCAGCCAGCGCGCGGTCGCCATGAGACGCACGGCGCTGTGCAGGCGCGGCTCGTCGACCACCTCGTGGATGAACACCTGGGCAGCCGGCGACCAGAACACCCCGGCGAAGCCATGGAGCACGAGCAGCGCTGCGGCGTGCCACATCTCCAGCGCGTCGGTCAGGAAAAGCAGCCCCCAGCCCAGCGACACGCTCATGAACAGCGCCATGCCGATCTGGATGATGCGGCGCGGGTCGTAGCGGTCGGCGAGCGCGCCGGAGTACACCGAGAACAGCAGGAACGGCAGCCAGTGCGCGAGCACCGCGAAGCCGCCGAGCGCGGGGGACTGGAACTTCTGGAAGATGATCCAGTAGCTGATCACGTGCTCGATGCTGTCGGCCATCATGGCGAGGGCCGAGCCGAGGAAGTAGGCGCGAAACCGGGGGTGGCGCAGCGCGGCGAACGATCGCGTGTCACTCATGGTCTATATGTTGCTGCAGCCGGGACACCGGCCTTCCCATGGCTCATCCGGACATACTTTCGTGTAACACCTGCGGCCTGCGCCAGCTGGTCGAGCCGCTGCCGCCGGGCAGGACCGCCGAGTGCGCGCGCTGCGGCAGCTTTCTCGCGGCCGGCGCGCGCGGCAGCCTGCACGCCACCGCCGCGTTTGCGGTCGCGGCGCTCATCCTTTACGTGCCGGCGAACGTCTACCCGATCATGCGCATGCATTTCTACGGCGCGTATTCCGAGAGCACGGTGTGGGACGGCGTCGTGAGCCTGGCGCAGCATAACCAGTGGTTCGTCGCCGCGGTGGTCTTCCTTGCGAGCATCGCGATTCCCCTGCTCAAGCTGAGCGTGCTGCTCTACCTCGTGGTCAGCACGAAGGTCGGGTTCGGCCGCAGGCTGCGCAATCGCGCGCGCATCTACCGCTTCGTCGACGTCATCGGGCCGTGGGCGATGCTCGACGTGTTCCTGCTCGCGGTGCTGGTCGCGCTGGTGAAGCTCGGCACCATCGCCACCATCCTTCCGGGCCCCGGACTGGTCGCATTCGCCTCGGTGGTGGTGTTCACCATGCTCGCCTCGGCGAGCTTCGACCCCAAGTTGATCTGGCACAGCGCGCCATGACCGGCGAGGAACTGCCGCGAGCGCGGGTGCGCCGGCGGCGCCTCTTCAATCTCGCCTGGCTGGTGCCGCTCGCCGCGGTGGTCATCGCCGGCTTCCTGATGTGGGAGCGGCTGCGCGAGCGCGGACCCGAGATCGTCGTCAGCTTCACCGACGGCGGCGGGCTGCGCGTCGGCCTGACCCCGGTCAAGTACCGCGGCGTGGCGATCGGCGAGGTGACCGGCATCTCGCTCAGCGAGGACCACAAGCGCGTGCTGGTGCGCGCGCGGCTTGTGCGCTCGGCGGCGGGCATCGCGCGCGAGGGCACGACTTTCTGGATCGTGCGGCCGCAGGTGGGCTTCGGCAACATCACCGGCCTTGGCACGGTGCTCACGGGGCCGGAGATCCACGCGCTGCCGGGTAAGGGCGAGGGGCGAATCAAGGAGTTCGTCGGCCTGGACAGCGCTCCGGTCGCGCTCGAGACCGAGGGATTGAAGCTCATCCTGCGAGCCGAGCGCCCCCGCTCGATTCGCCCGAATACCCCGGTGCAGTATCGCGGCGTGGAGGTCGGCGTGGTGCAGAAGCTCGAGCTCGGGCCCAACTCCACTTCGGCCGACGTGCATGTGCTGATCTTCGAGCGCTATGCCGGCCTGGTGCGGCAGGGCTCGGCCTTCTGGAACACGAGCGGCGTCAACGTGAAAGGCGGCCTGCTGAAGGGCATCGAGGTGGAGGTGGAGTCGCTGCGGGCCATCGCCACCGGCGGCATCGAATTCGCAACGCCGAGCGAGAAGGCGCCGCGCGTCAAGCCCGGCACGGTGTTCTTCCTGCACGACGAGGCGAAGCGCGAGTGGCTGTCGTGGCTGCCGCGCATCCCGCTCCCGCCCGGCGAGAAATAGCTCAGGCACGCCGCTCGCGCCATGCGGCGGGCGAGGCGCCGAGGTGGCGCTTGAAGGCGCGGCTGAAGGCGGACTCGGAGTCGTAGCCGACGCGCGCCGCGAGCGCGGCCATGCCGAGTGGAGTGCTGCGCAGCAGGTCGGCGGCGAGCTGCAGGCGCCACTGCGTGAGATAGCGCATCGGGCTCACGCCGAGCGCCACCGTGAAGCGCTCGGCAAGCACCGAGCGCGAGACCGCGGCGCGCCGCGCGAGCTGGGTGACGGTCCAGGGATGCTCCGGCTGCGCGTGCAGCAGCACCAGCGCCTTCGCGAGCACGGGGTCGCGCAGCGCAGCCAGCCAGCCGCTCTGGTCCGCCGGCAGGCTCTCGGCATACTGGCGCAGGCAGTCCGCGAGCACCAGCTCCGGCAGGCGCCGCAGCAGGGCGTTTTCCCTCGTCTGCTCCAACACGTAGCGCAGGCTTGCCTGGCGCCATTCCGCCGCGGGTCCCGGACTCGCACGCACGTGAATGAGGCGCGGCAGCGCGCGCAGCACCGGATTGAAGAGCAGATCCTCGCAGTGCAGGTAGCCGCACAGAATCCGGGTAGGGACGCCGCCGCCGCCGCTCTTGCACACTACCGGCAGCTCTTTCCACGGCGGCGCAGGCAGCAGCTCGACGATCGGCACCGGCCGCGCGCCCTCCGGGAACATCATCCAATGCGTATCGCAGTAAGGCAGCAGCACGGCGTCGCCCGGCTGGGCGAACGCGGATTCGCCGCTGTCGAGCCGGATATGGAAGCTGCCCTCGACCGCGAGATGCATGAGCACCAAATGCCGGGCGCCCGGCGCGACCACCTGGGCGAGCGTGGCCGCGTCCGTCGAAACGAAGCCCCACGGCGCCGAGAATTCCCCGCGCAGGAAGAACGCGCTCGCCAGGTGGACGCGGCGCAGCACGTCGGTGAGCAGGTCCAGATTCGGCGTTCCGGGCATGAAGTTCGGCGTTCCGGTCATGGCGCCCGCCGGCGCCGGAAGGAATAGTACTTCCTGAAAGGAGGAGGATCATGCCGAAGTTCGTCATCGAAAGAGAGATCCCCGGAGCCGGCAAGCTCTCGCCCATGGAGCTGAAGGGCGTCGCGCAGAAATCGTGCGACGTGCTGCACACGATGGGGCCGAAGATCCAGTGGCAGCACAGCTATGTCACCGGCAACAAGATCTATTGCGTATACATCGCGGACAGCGAAAAGGCGGTCCGCGAGCACGCGCAGCGCGGCGGCTTCCCGGCCAACGCGGTCAGCGCGGTGTGCGCCGTGATCGACCCCGCCACGGCGGAATAGCCGGAGGAGCAATGGCCACCACGCCCATATCCGACCGTTGGGAACGAGGCGACCCCTACGAGGAGTATGTTGGCCGATGGAGCCGTCGCGTAGCGCCGCGGTTTCTCTCATGGCTGAACGTTCCGGGGCGCCGCCGCTGGCTCGATGTGGGATGCGGGACGGGAGCGCTGGGCGCCGCGATTCTGGACCAATGTTCGCCAATGTCGGTAGCCGGCGTAGAGCCTTCGCAAGGCTTTCTGGAAAAGGCGAAGGAGCAGCTCGCTGGCCGCATGCTGCTGCGACGCGGGAGCGCTGCGGAGATCCCGCTGCAGGACGCCGCCGTTGACGTGACTGTTTCGGGGCTGGTACTGAACTTCGTTCCGGACGCGCGCGCAGCGCTTCGCGAAATGGCGCGCGTAACAGTCGCGGGAGGCACGATCGGGGCGTACGTCTGGGATTACGCAGAGAAGATGGAGCTTATGCGCCAATTCTGGGATGCCGCTGTGGAGCTGGACCCCGGCGCGGCAAAGCTGGACGAAGGGGCCCGCTTTCCAGTGTGCCGTCCGGACGCGCTGACCGCGCTTTTCGCAGCCGCAGGGCTGGGCGGCATCGAAGTGACCGCAATCGACGTCACGACTACCTTTGCCAGCTTCGAAGACTATTGGCGGCCATTCCTCGGCGGTCAGGGACCGGCGCCCTCCTATGCCATCAGCCTCGAAGAAACAGCGCGCGAGCGTCTGCGCGATCGCATACGAGCGCGCATCCCGCTGCAGGCGGACGGTTCCATTTCATTGACGGCTCGCGCCTGGGCCGTTCGAGCAGCCGTCGCAATCGCTAGAACTTGAGCGCGCGCTGCATCGCCGGGCGCGCGCCCATTTCGCCCGCCCAGCGCGCGACATTCGGCGCGCCTTCGCAAAGCTCGGCCATCCCCGCCTTGGCGCGCGCGTAGATCGCGTAGAGCGAGATGTCGGCGATCGTCATCTCCGCGCCGGCGCAGTATTTCTGCCGCGCGAGCCGGTCGTCCCACACCTTGAGGTATTGCTTCCAGCGCGCCTTGAAGAGCTCGGCGGTCGGCGCGTGCGGCTCCTTCGAGCGCACCACGGCGAAAATCGCGCCGAACGTCGGCGTCAGGTCGGTCGAGGCGCTCATCAGCGCCTGCCACATCGCCGCGCGCGCCGCGCCGTCCCGCGGCATGAACTTGCCCGACTTCTCCGCGCAATAGAGCAGGATGGCGTTCGACTGCGACAGCGTGAGCGGCTTTCCGCCCGGCCCGTCGTGGTCCACGATCACGGGGATCTGGGCGTTCGGGTTCATGGCGAGGAACTGCGGCGTCTTGTGCTCGCCCTTGTCGAGGGCGATCGGGTTCAGCTTGTACGCCAGGCCGCATTCCTCGAGCGCCATGCGGGCGCGCAGGCCGTTCGACGTGCCCGCAGCGTATAGGTCTATCATCGCCTCTCCTCAGTGAGCGCAGAATACTAATTCATGACCCCGCGGCCTTTCCAGCTGCGTATCGCTGATTCGCAGCTCGCCGACTTGCGCGCGCGTCTGGAGCGCACGCGTTTTCCCGACGAGCCGCCGCTCGAGCCCTGGTCCACCGGCACCAGCCTTTCGTATCTCAAGGAGCTGATCGAGTACTGGAAAACGGATTTCGACTGGCGCGCACAGGAAGAGGATCTCAATCGCTTCCAGCAGTTCACCGTGCCGATCCGCGGCATCGACCTGCATTTCATCCACGAGCCGGGCAGGAGACCGGACGCCGTGCCGCTGCTGCTCTCGCACGGCTGGCCGGGCTCGATCGTCGAGTTCCGCAGGCTGATCCCGCTGCTCACCGAGCGCTTTACCGTGGTGGCGCCTTCGCTTCCTGGCTACACGCTCTCCTTCAAGCCGGGCCAGCAGCGCTTCGCCGTCGAGGAGATCGCCGAGCTCTTCGCCGAGCTGATGACCGACGTGCTCGGCTACCCGCGCTTTGCCGCGCAGGGAGGCGATTGGGGCGCGTTCGTGAGCTCGGTGCTCGGGCTCAATTATCCCGGGCGCCTGATCGGCATCCACCTGAACCTCCTCGCGGTGCGCCGCGATGCGAGCCTCGTGAAGAACCCGAGCGCGGAAGAAGCGGCGTTCCTCGATCAGCTGGCGCATTTCCTCAAGGAAGAAACCGGCTACCAGTGGATCCAGGGCACGAAGCCGCAGACGCTCGCCTACGCGCTCACCGACTCTCCTGCAGGCCTCGCGGCCTGGATCGCCGAGAAATTCCGCACCTGGAGCGATTGCGGCGGCGTGATCGAGAACGCGGTCGCGCGCGACGACCTGCTCGCCAACATTTCGCTCTACTGGTTCAGCGGGGCGATCGGCTCTTCTTTCTGGCCGTACTACGCGCGCATGCACGGCGATTGGCCGATTCCCAAGGGCAGGACGGTGGATGTGCCGACCGGCTACGCGCAGTTTCCGAAGGAGATCCTCACTCCGCCGCGCTCGCTCGCCGCGCGCACCTACACCGACATCCGCCGCTGGAGCGTGATGCCGCGCGGCGGGCATTTTGCAGCGCTGGAGCAGCCGGAGCTGCTTGCGCGCGAGATTCTCGAATTTTTCAGCGCGTTGAAATAAACGCACGTCGCGCGGCTGCGACATTCACGGGTATTCG
>Ga0209519_10001184_pt1 | contig 11432 bp, 7 predicted proteins | sample Rifsed13ft1_FD_184005 | JGI IMG/M metagenome (GOLD analysis project Ga0209519, IMG submission 184005) | Soil microbial communities from Rifle, Colorado, USA - sediment 13ft 1 (version 2) | ecosystem: Environmental > Terrestrial > Deep subsurface > Rock core/Sediment | place: Rifle, Colorado...
ATCCGGCGTTGCAGCTCTTCTTCGTGACCGCGCGCGAGACGTGCGCGGCCTTCCTTGCGGACGCGCCGGAATTCGTTCCGGGCCAACAGACGACGGGCGGAGTCGTCTGGATCGACCGCGATCACCCGGCCTATGGTGCGTTGCGCGCCATCGACGCGACGACCGGCGAGCGTCGCTGGGAATTCCGCTACACGACGCCGACGATGGCCGGCGTCATGAGCACGGCTTCGGGGCTCGTCTTCGCAGGCGACCATGAAGGCAACTTCATGGCATTCGACGCACGGACCGGCGAGAACCTCTGGCATTACCAAACGGGCGCATCGATCTGGGGCGCCGCCGCGATGACGCATATGCTCGACGGCCGCCAGCACGTATTGATTCCCTCGGGCGGCACGCTGGTCGCGTTCGCGCTCCCCGACGAATAGACGTCAGTCGGCAGGGGCCGGCTCGCCGGCCGTCGGGCCCGTATCGAAGGAAGAGCCGGCGAACACCTGCCGGCCATCCGCGAGGTGCACCGAGCGAGCATTCGCGACGTAAGGCTCCTCCTTGGACAAGAAACCGTTGATCGTAACGACGTGGCCCTGCCGCAGCGAGTTCCGGTTCCATCCTTGCCGCATCAATCCGTTGGGCGGCCCGAGCTCGAAGTCCCAGTTGACGACGTTCCCGCTCTCGTCCTCGACGTCGATGTAGACACGTGCGTGGGGATTCGTCCACTCGAGCTTCGTGACCGTACCCGTGAGCGTGATCGGCTTATTGCGGTCGTATTCCGCGGAGAACGAATGGTGGGCCTCGAGAGGCGCGGCGAGACCTATGACGGCAAGCGCCGCGATAAATGCGAGAGACTTGCTCCTCATCAGCGCGCTAACTCCTTCCCCCTCTTGCCCGCTGCCGGGGAGGCAAGAATGATACCCTGGTGCGGCGTTTGCAGAGAGACATCGAGATGAAGGCATTGGCGCGCGTTGTCGTTCCGGTAATCGGTCTCGCCCTGCTCTCTGCGCCGCAACTGTTCGCGCAGTGGCCTCCCCATCCGACGCCGGGCGTCCCGCGCACGGCCGATGGCGAGGTCGACTTGGACGCGCCTCCCCCGCGTACCGCGGACGGCAGGCCGGATCTCTCGGGAGTCTGGCAGGGTGTCAACGTTTTTGGCGGCGGCGAGCCACGGGCGCCCGAGCCGACGGATGGGCCGCCCGTCGCGGGCTTTCTGAACGTCGCCCAGAACATCAAGGAAGGGTTGCCCCTGCGGCCCGAGGCCGAGGCTTTGTTCAAATCGCGCCGGGACGGCAATGGCAGGGACAACCCGGAAGCGTATTGCCTGCCCATGGGCATCATGCAGTTCCACACGCAAGGGGCGCCGCGCAAGTTCATCCAGACGCCCCAGGTGCTCGCAATCTTGTACGAGGCGAGCATGGGTCTTCGGCAGATCTTCACCGATGGCCGATCGCTGCCCACCGACGACGCGCAACCATGGTGGTACGGCTATTCCGTCGGTCGATGGGAAGGCGACACGCTGGTCGTCGAGACGGCAGGGTTCCGAGACGACGGCTGGCTCGACGTGTTCGGGACGCCGCTCACGGATGCGGCGAAGCTCACCGAGCGCTTCCGCCGGGTCGGCTACGGGCGCATGGAGATCGATATCACGGTCGATGACCCGAAGGCGTATACGCGGCCGTGGACCGTCCGAGTGAACCAGCGGCTCATGCCCGACCAGGAGCTCATCGAATTCGTTTGCTTGGAGAACCAGCGGTTCGGCGCGCGGTAAGCCGATCGCGCGCGGAAATCTTGCAGGGCTGAAATATTCAAGGCCGCGCACATTTTGTTTGACACGAATGATCGCGGCGCGTAGGTTGAGTTTGTAGAGCAAACATATCCCATCCGTTCCTCCTTACGACTGGCCGCACGCGATAGTGAATGATGGCGGGTAAGCGAGCGAAGAGTCTGCGTGCCTCCGTCAACGAGAAGGCCGCTGTGACGCGGGCGCGCCGCCAAGACGAGGCGATCAAGGTCACGTTCGCCGATTTCCTCGAAGCCGCGCCCGATGCCATGGTCATCGTCGGCCGCGACGGCCGCGTGCGCCTCGTCAACGGACAAGCGGAGCGTCTCTTCGGGTACGGTCGCGCGGAGCTCGTACGCCAGCCGATAGAGATGCTGGTGCCGCCGCGCTACCGGAAACGACACCCGAAGTACAGGTCCAGGTATTTCGCGAACCCGAACCCCCGCCCCATGGGCGCTGGCCTCGACCTCTTTGGCCTGCGCAAGGATGGGACGGAGTTTCCGGCCGAAATCAGTCTCGCGCCGGTCGATACTGTCGAGGGCAAGCTCGTCACGGCCGCCGTGCGGGACGTGACCGAACGCAAACGCGCGGAGGACAAGTTCCGTGGGCTTCTCGAGGCCGCTCCGGATGCGATCGTGATCGTGAACCGACACGGCAACATCGTGCTCGTGAACGCGCAGACGGAGAAGCTGTTCGGCTATACCCGGGCGGAGCTCCTCGGGCGACCCGTCGAAAGGCTCGTGCCCGAGCGGTTTCGCGGCAAGCACCCGGAACATCGCGCCTCATTCTTCGCAGCCCCCAAAGCACGCTCGATGGGCTTGGGCCTCGAGCTGTACGGACTGCGCAAGGACGGTACCGAGTTTCCAGTCGAGATCAGCTTGAGCCCCCTCGAAACCGAAGACGGTATGCTCGTGACGAGTGCAATCCGCGACATTAGTGACCGAAAGCGGGCGGCGGACGCGCTACGCGCGAGCGAGGCGAGAGTTCGGCGCGTTCTGGAGACCGCCGACGAGGCCTTCATCGAGATGGACAGCGACGGCCGCATCGTGGAGTGGAACCCAAAGGCGGAAGCGCTCTTCGGGTGGGGGCGGTCTGAAGTACGCGGGAGAACGGTCGCAGAGACAATCATTCCGCCCGAGATGCGGGACGGGCACAAGGCCGGTCTCGAGAGATTCTTGTCGGCGGGTGTAGGACCGATCTTCGGCAAGCGGCTCGAGCTTTCGGGGCTCCATCGCGACGGACGGGTGTTCCCCGTGGACTTGACTGTCGCCGCGATAAAGGAAGGGGACACCCACCGCTTCACGGCGTTCATTCAGGACATCACGGAGCGCAAGGAGGCGGACGATCTGAGATTCCAGCTTGCAGCCATCGTGGATTCCTCGAACGACGCGATCATCGGGAAAACCTTGGATGGCATCATCGTGAGCTGGAATCGCGGTGCAGAACGGATCTACGGCTATTCGGCGGCGGAGATGATCGGACGACCGATCGGCGTGCTCTTGCCTCCGGGACGGCTCGGCGAGGAGCCGGAGATTCTCGAGCGACTCAAGAGAGGTGAAAGGGTCGAGCCCTTCGAGACGGTGCGGCGGCGGAAGGACGGGCAAGACATCGACATAGCCGTGACGGTCTCTCCGATTCACGACTCCCGCGGCAACGTCGTCGGCGCCTCGAAGGTGGCCCGCGATATTTCGCCCCGCAAGCGTGCCGAGAAAGAGCTGGCGTCGGCCAAGGAAGCCGCGGAGACGGCCAGTCGCGAGTTCGAAGCGTTCAGCTATTCGGTCGCGCACGACCTCCGTTCTCCTCTGCGCGGCATCGACGGCTTCAGCCAAGCGCTCCTCGAAGACTATTCGGAGAAGCTCGACGCGGAGGGACGGCGGTATCTCGAAAAAGTCCGCGAATCGGCCCAGCGTATGGCGCATCTCATCGAGAGTCTCTTGATGTTGGCCCGCATCACGCAGACGGACCTTAAGCGCGGGCGAGTCGATTTGAGCGGGATGGCTCGCGCGACGGCAGCCCGCCTGCAAAGCTCGCAACCACAGCGTGACGTCGAATTCATCGTCGCCGACGGGCTGACGAGCAGCGGCGATAGCCGTCTGCTCGAGATCGTGCTCGACAACCTGCTCGGCAACGCTTGGAAGTTCACCGGCAAGCGAGACAAGGCCCGCATTGAATTCGGCTGTGCTCGCGACAGCGGACAGCCGGTTTTCTTCGTCCGCGACAACGGTGCGGGCTTCGACAAGAGCTATGCGTCCAAATTGTTCGGCGTCTTTCAGAGGCTGCATGCACAGAACGAGTTCGAAGGGACGGGAATCGGTCTCGCAACCGTACAGCGAATCATTCGCCGCCACGGCGGGCGGATTTGGGCACAGGGGGAAGTGGACGGGGGCGCTACCTTCTACTTCACTCTCGAGCAAGAGGGGCAGCATACATGAGCAAGAAGGTAATCGTGCTGGTCGAGGACAATCCGATCGATGAGGAGCTGACGCTCCGCGCGCTCAAGAAAGCCAACATCGTGAACAGAGTGGTCGTCGCACGCGACGGTGCGGAGGCGCTCGACTATCTCTTCGCAAGGGGCGCTTACGCCGGACGGGACTCCACGGAGACACCTCAGCTCGTTTTGCTGGATTTGAACCTGCCGAAGCTCGGAGGCCTCGAAGTCTTGCGTCTGCTGCGTGAGACGGACAAGACGAAGCTGCTCCCTGTGGTCATTCTGACATCCTCGAGAGAAGGGAGAGACCTCCTCGCGGGATACGGGTTGGGCGCCAACAGCTATATCGTCAAGCCCGTGGACTTCACGCAGTTCGCGGATGCCGTGCGCCAACTCGGCCTATACTGGCTCGTGCTCAACGAAGCGGTGCCTCCCGCCGGCGACTCCGAAAAGGACGTGTCATGAAATTCCGCACCTCATTCATTGCGTGCACGGTGTCGTTCTGCGGAGCGATCCTAGCCGCGACCCTGCCCTCGCGCTTTGCTAGGTCGGCCTCTCAACGCGGCGGGCGGGCGTTGACGCGCGGTCTGCTGCCGACCTGCTCGTAGCGCAGGCCGTCGGCCGGCCGATCGAGCCGGCGTAAGTAGAGAGTCTGAGGTTGCGTGCGGCCGGCACTGCCGGTGACAACCACGCGGTCCCCGAGCTTGAACGTATCGGCCGTGATGCCGATCTCGGCAAGCTCGAAGCGATTGTCCATTTCGAGCCGCCACGTCTGCGGCGCTGCGTTATCGGCCGCGGCATCGATGATCAAGAACGGGTGCGGATTGACGAAACGGAACTCCGTGACCAAGCCTTCTACGGTTACTTGCCGCGAGCTGTCGTAAAAGCTCGCGATGGAATGGTGCGCATGCACCGCGCCGGACATCGCAAGAGTGCATGCGCTTAGAACCATCCGTCGGTTCACGGGAATATCCTCCGCTCCCCGGAATGGTAGCATCGAACCGACGGAGCGAGAGCGAGCCCGCGATCCACTCGCTAAATCGCGTACAACGGATGCGTGGGAGCCGTCCCGAGCCTCACGCGGCCCAAAGCTGCGCCGTGCACGAACGCAAGTGCGCGCGTGAAGTAGTCGAGCGGCAGATACGCGAAACGATCTTCGACGCCATGAATCGCGAGGGCGCTCGCACTGTCCGCTGCGCTTGGTTGTGCTAGAGCGTGCGGACGTTGTCCTCCATTTTCCGGTCGATCATCTTGCCGTAGGGGTCGACGGCGACGCGCGCGGGGAGCGCCGGCACGCGTACGACGATGCGCTGCGTGCCGGACGTGAGCCGATGCTTCTCGAGATAGATCGGTTCCGCCGTCTCGTCGGCGCCTGCCGCGAATACCGCGACGTCGAAAGGCGCCGACAGCCGCACCTCGGTCTCGACCCCCGCCCCGTCGGCATCGAGCTGTCGCGCCGCGATCTCGATCGAGAGCTCGTATTCGTCGCCGGCGGCGCGGCTCTCGGCACCGGTCACGGCCACGTCGTAGAACGTGATTCGCTCGAACAGAGCGCTGATCAACGCCTGATGCTCTTCACCCGCAACCGCGCGCAGCTCCGCGACGAGCTCGCGCGTCGTCGGGTCGGGCGGCGGCCGGTTGCCGTACTTCTCGATGAAGCGCCGCAGCGCGAGGTTCACGCGATCGGCGCCGAGCACGTCGCGTAGCACGTACATCGCGTGCACGCCTTTGGTCGAGACGAGCCCGGTCTCGGCGCGCACGACCGGCAGCTCCTCGATGCGCTCGCGGCTGCGCTCGTCGAGATACCCGCTTCGCAGCGCTGCGAGCAGCGGATAGACCTCCGCTTTCCCCTGCACGTGCTCGATGAGCATGAGCGCCGAATAGCTCGACAACGTCTCGTTCAGCACGAGCCGGCCTTGCAGGATCGCGCTCCGCACCTGCGCGCCCCACCACATGTGCGCGAGCTCGTGCGCGGTGACGAAATCGATTTCGCCGTCGCGGAACTGCGAGATGAAGCCCGCCCCCTCGTTGTACGCAATGACGCCCGCGCGCGCATCGACGAGCGTGCTGTAGCGCGGATACTCGAAGATTCGGAACGAGTCGAACGGATACGGCCCGAACTTCCGCACGTAGTAGTCCAAGCCGCGCTTCACTGTGTCCATCATCGTCGCGACGGCAGGCGCATGCTTCGGGTCGTGAAAGATCTCGATTGCGATGCCGTTCGCCGAATCGCGCGCGACGCCGTAGCGCGCGGACGCGAATGCCAGCCCGACCGCGTACCTACCTCGATACTCGAAATAACGGCGGCCGCCCTCGCGCCACTCACGTTGCAGCGACCCGGCTGCGACCGCGGTTTGCTCTTCCGACGTGCTGAGCACGGCGTGGACGTCCGCGGGGAGAAAACGGAAGCGTGTGTCGCGGCGCGCCTCCGGATCGTCGAGATCCGGCAAGCGCGCGGCGGGCGGCAAACCCTGCCGCCGGCGCGCCGCGGCGTCGTTGAGCTCACGCTCGGCGTCGTAGCCGAGCATCGGCATGACCGTGGGGCCGTCGAGGTACGTGCCGTTTGCAGCCACGGCGCCGTTCGGCATCGAGTTCGCGAAGCCGTCGTTGCGCCACGAGAAATCCCACGTCGCCGTGAGGGTGGCTCCGGCCTTCAGCGGCTCGGCGAATCGGTAGAGGCGCCCGCCCGCGCCTTCCTCGACGAGCTCGGCGGCACCGAGCTCGAGCGTGTTCACGGCGAGCTCGGGATTCAGCGTCACGAGCACCTCGTCGATTGCCCCGCCCGAGAGGTTGACGAGCTGTACCGTGCCGCGCGACTCGACGCGCCGTTCGGCCGGGAAGAAGTCTACGCTCAAGTCGACGCCGGTCGGCCACGGCGCCCGGAGCTCGGCATAGCGGCGGTACTTCTTCTCGTAGTCGGCCGCGTGCGCTTCGAGGTCGCGGCTGGTCACGTACTCGTTCAGCACGTGCGTGTTGTAGAAAATCCAGGCGCCGAGCGCGGCGAACGCGAGCGCCGCGCCGCCGGCGACGACCATCGTGGCGCGCGTTACCCGGGATCGCGCGTCGGCGAGGCGGTGCGCGAGCCGATCGTAGTAACCGCGCGGCGCGAGCAAGTACGCGGCGACGGTCGCGAGCACGAGGAACGCGGCCCAGTACGCCATGAGCGAAGCGTGTCTCACGGCGAAATGGCCGAAGCCGTTCATGTCCGAGTGCAGGAAGAACGGCAGTCGGAACGTATACAGCAGATCCTGGAAACCGAACGCGACGAGCGACATGGTCGCCGCGAACGCCGCGAGAAAGACGAGCGTGCCGAGCCAACGGTTCGGAAGCAGCAAGTGAATGAGCACCGCGGGCACGACGAGCATGTAGTGATTGAAGCCGTAGACGATCATTCCCTTGAGATACAGGCCGAACTCGAAACGCGTGTAGCCGCTCGCGGCTTGCAGGGCGATGAACGTCAGGATCCCGGCGCCGAGCAGCAGCGTGAGCGCGACCCAAAGCGCGCCGATCTTGCTCAAGCTCCCGATCGCGCTCGATACGGGCGACGCCTCCGCGATCTCCGCGACGCGCGCATCGCGCTCGCGATGCACGAGCATGCCCGCGTAGTAGGCGATGAAAAGCAGCAGCTGGAACGCGAGGCCGATATCGAGGAACCCGATCATGAGGCTCGTGAGGGGCTCGCTCGGCGCGCGCAGAAGGACATCGATCCGTTGGCTGTCGAAATGCTGCGCGCAGCCCAACACGACGACCGCGATCACGACGTAGAAAGGAGGGCTCCGCAGAATCGCGCGCAGGTCCATCCGAAGCTGCGATGCGAGCTGCGCGAAGGTGCCAGGCGGCCCGAAGCGCGGCGCGACGTGCGCTCCCGACAAGGCCGGCTCTCGCCCGGCCGAGCGCGCGCGGCCGCGCCAAAGGCGCGATTTCGTGCGCTGCACCACGAATCGATACCGCGCGAGCGTCGCGAGCAGCGCCGCGGCCGCTACGCCAAGCCACAGCGCGCGGTTCGCCCAGAGCACGCCGCCCGGCAGCTCGGTTGCGAGCTCGGCGCCCGTCCAGAAACGCGTGACGTCGACGATCGCGAGCAAGCCGAACGGGTCCGCGAACGCAAGCCAGCCGGGGCCGTCCGGACCGATGCGCGCCTGGGCGATGAGCGGCACGAGCGGCAGCACGATCGCGACGCAGAACGCCGCCGCGATCGACCGCGCGGCCGCGGCGGCGCTGAACGCGAGGGCCGCGACGATCGCAGTGTTCGGCAGGGCCACGGCGCCGAGCGCGAACCACCACGGCGCCGCGGCGAACGGCCCGAGGCTTGCGGGGTCGACGCCCGGAGCGGTGAGCGCGACGAGACCCCCGAGCACGCCCGCGAGCGACGCGATCAGCGCGAACACGAGCCCGCCCGCGAACCGGCCGAGCACGTAGCTCGGTTCGCGGATCGGCCGCACGAAGAGGAGCTCGGCGGTGATGCGCTCGTGGTCGCGCGTGATCGCGGCCGCGACGATTGCGACGGCCGGGAAGATCGCGAACAGGCTCAGCACGAGCTCGTTCTGGATGATCGCGACCGCTGCGTTGAGGTCGAGCCGCGCGGCGTCGGCGGACGCGCCGATGCCGATATTGATGCCGAGCTTCCGCGCGGTGAGGAAATGCACCAGAAAAAACAGCACGGTCACGGCGATATAGAGCGGCGACTTCACCTGCATCCGGCACTCGAATCGGAAGATCTCGAGGAACGCGCGCATGGCGGTCACTCCGCGCTCGTGTCGATCCCGTGCTCGAGCAGCGTCGCAAAATAGACGTCCTCGAGCGTCGGCGCCGCGGTTTGCATGCCTTGAGGCTGCGTGTCCGCGAGCACGCGCACCTCCGTGCGGCCGGCCGCAATGCGCGTCGAGATCACTCTGAACGCCGCGCGCAGCCGCTCCGCTTCGGGCTTGTCGACGGTCTTCGACCAGAGCCTGCCGTCGAGCTCGGACATGAGCTTGCGCGGCTCGCCGACGCGCAAGATCCGAGCCGCTGCCATGATCGCGACGCGCGGGCACAAGGCCGCGACGTCGTCGACGATGTGCGTCGAAAGGATCACGACGATGTCCTCGCCGACCTCGGACAAGAGATTCTGGAAGCGCCGCCGCTCGACGGGGTCGAGCCCGGCCGTCGGCTCGTCGACGATGATAAGGCTCGGGTTGCCGATCAGCGCCTGCGCGACGCCGAAACGCTGCCGCATACCGCCCGAGAACTTGTCGATGCTTCTGTGGCGCACGTCCCAAAGATTCGTGCGGACGAGCAAGTCCGCGACGAGCGCCTTGCGCTCCCGCCCATGAATGCCTTTGAGCGCCGCGAAGTGATCCAGCATGACTTGCGGCGAGGTGCGCGGGTAGGCGCCGAACTCTTGGGGGAGATAGCCCAACCGTTGCCGCACGCGCGTCTTGTCGCGCAGCACGTCGATGCCGTCGAACTCGATCGACCCCTCGTCCGGCGCCTGCAACGTCGCAATGGTTCTCATGAGCGTCGACTTGCCGGCGCCGTTCGGCCCGAGCAGGCCGAACATGCCTGCCGGGATCTCGAGGCTCACGGCGTCGAGCGCGCGAACGTTCCCGGCGTAGGTCTTCGACAACCCTGAAATCGTCAACATGTGCGGTCCCCTTAGGTTCTTCTAATTTGCGAGCGTCCAATCCACGAGCTTGAGCCGCGGCACGACGAGCTGCCGCGCGAAATGCGCACGTGCCTCGTACGTCTCGAAGCGCACTTGGGCTTCATCGAGGTCCGCGGCGCCGACCGGGTCCTCGGCTTGCTCGCCGGCCGCGAACGGCACGTCGATGCCGTAGCGCCGGAACAGCTCCGGCCCTTGGCGAAACGGCATGTAATCGGGGCGGCAGACCAGGAACTCGCGATTGCGGTCGCCGCTCGACTCGTGCTCGAGCGCCGCCGTGAAGCACGAAGGCACGCGGTTCACGGTCTGACAACGAAACTCAATCGACGACGCGTTGCGCGGCAGGCGTGTGCCGCATTTCGTGTCGCTCGACGGCACGGCTTCGCCTTGCGCTGCAGGTACGCCGATGGCGTGCTCGGGTCCGAGCAGCGTGAGCTCGTAGTCGATCTCGACACGCAAATCGCGATCGCGATAGAGATCGTAGATGTCGGGCCGAATCAGGACTGTTTGATCGACTTGCGCTCGTCCCGGGGTCGCACGAACTTCGAGCTCGTCGCCGGCGCCCTGAAAAACCACGCGCCCGCTCGCGTCGACTAGACGCACCGCGACGCGGTCGGCCCAAAGAACCATGCCGGTGGGCATGCCCGAGATGCCGAGTGGCAACGAGATCGTCGTGCCCTCGGCCTCTTGGCGCAGTTGATACCTTAGCTGGGAAGAGCTCGAGCTACCCGCCAACGAGCTCCGGGCCGCCAACACGATCGACTGCTCCTGATCCGGCATCGCCGACGGGTCCCGCCCCTCGAGCTCCCCCAGCGCCGCCGTTCGATCGAGCTCGATGGCGACCCGGTCCGCGACATTCGTCTTGGGCGACAACGCCCGTTGAATCTCGAAAGCGAATTCCGCAGCCAGCGCCCCGATCGCAGTCACGCTGACGACGCCGACGGCGATGACGCCTCGCGACCACCACGTGGCATTACGCTTGAAATACTGCAGACCGAGCACGACGCAGGCCGCCGCCGCGGCGAACGAGATGACCGCGAAGCCCACCACCCAGGCGAAGCCCGCACCGCATGTCGGGCCGCACCGTACCATGAAGATCCCTTGGGATGCGGCGATCAGCACCGCCGCGACGATGCCGGCGAGCAGCAACTCGGTCATGTTGCCCGTTGCGGCGGCGAGTGCGAAAACAAGCAGCGTATAGGCGAGAAAGAGCGCCGCGCCGCGGCGCACGGCCGCCGCGAGGGAGTCTTGCAGCGGAAACCCTTGCGCCACTGCATCGATGACGTTCGCGAGAAACAGTGGGCCGTGCAGCATCAGGACGAGGAACAGGAGTTTCGCGAGCAGGAGATCGCGCCGCTTGATGGGTCTGATGAGCCAATCCTGCGTGCTGCCGGGAATGGTGTCCTGGTGCACCACGGCCGTCACAAGCACGACCCAGCCGATGATTGCCACAGTCTCCAGGAGATCGACGGCGCCGCTCTCACCGAAAAGACCCTCGCCGTATCGCGCCCACTCGACCAGCACATGCAGCACGGCGACGAGCGCGACGATCGGCCACAGGAGCTTCCAGTCCTTCCTGAGAATATTAAGAA
>Ga0209519_10001196_pt1 | contig 11374 bp, 13 predicted proteins | sample Rifsed13ft1_FD_184005 | JGI IMG/M metagenome (GOLD analysis project Ga0209519, IMG submission 184005) | Soil microbial communities from Rifle, Colorado, USA - sediment 13ft 1 (version 2) | ecosystem: Environmental > Terrestrial > Deep subsurface > Rock core/Sediment | place: Rifle, Colorado...
AAATTGGAGTAATAAGCGTTGAAAGTTTATTCACTTCATTTTGAATTTCTACATCCAGTTGGGCCTGGTCAAGGTCAACTTGTGCGCGTTTTTTAATTCTTCTTACGGCGTCGCTAAGGACCTCATCTTTTACAGATTCATTTACGTCTTCAAAGGTAGAAAATTGTTTTTCCCAGGAATTGAGCGCTTTTCTAAGTTGAAATTCAAGCTCAGTTTTATCTATAGATGCCAAAGCTTGCCATTTTATTACTTCGTCTCCTTCCGAAACTCCAACCCAAACAAGTTTTCCTCCGGTTTGAAAAGTAAGATTTATTTTCTTATCCGATTCCACCCTACCTCCTGCCGATACGCTTTCTATCAGTTGAGTTTTTTTAGCCCTCGTCGTTTCGACTTCTATTCGCGAAGATCTTTGAGAAATAACCCTCCATATCGTTATCAGAAGGAGAAATACAACAATTAAGGCTGCTCTTTTTTTATTGGCCATAGTTTTTCCAAAAAAATAATCCCACTGAGCGGGATTAGAAACAATCATACCATAACTATAGGAATATTACAAGTAATAGGGGATTGAAGCTTGTCTTCATAATCTTGCATCTGCTAGAGTTAGTTGATGCGGTTCAAGCCAATGGCTTGTAGACGCACAAAAGGAGCGCAGGCGTAGCCGAGAACTTTTATGGACAAAGTTGTTATCGTAATGCCTTCTTACAATGAGGCTGAAAATATTGGCCGAATGATTGATGAGCTTGTTGACAAGGAATTTCCAAAGATTGGCAATGCCGAAATGCATCTTTTAGTTGTTGACGATAATTCTCCCGACGGAACCGGGAATGTTGTTAAGAGGGCAATGAAGAGCCGGCAAAACTTACACCTTCTAACGGGAATGAAAAAGGGTTTGGGCTGGGCATATATAAGAGGAATGAAATATGCTCTGGCAAAATTAAAGGCAGATGCGGTCATGGAGATGGATGCGGATTTCCAACACCCCCCGAGATTTGTTAAACCCATGGTTGAAGCGTATCTTGCCGGCGCTGATTATGTTATCGGATCTCGTTATATTCCCGGGGGTTCTGTGCCGAAAGAGTGGGCGATGTCAAGAAAAGCAATTAGCTATTTTGGAAATCTTTTCATTCGCCTTGTTTTATTAAAACCGCGCTTGCACGATTTAACCACCGGTTTCAGGCTTACAAAAGTGAAGGGAGTATTAGACAAGATTGAACTAGATAATTTAATGGAAAAAGAGCGTTTTGCTTATAAGGTCGATTTACTCTATCAAAGTATCAAAAATGCCAAAAAGACAGTTGAAGTGCCTTTGGAATTTGCTTCTCGAACGCAAGAAAAATCAAAATTTAATCCCAAAGAAATGATTGCGACTTTTAAGGTGGCAATAATTTTGGGAATTCGCGATAAGAAAAGATTCATTAAGTTTGGAGTGGTTGGCTTTACAGGTTTTATAGTTAACTTCACCTTCATAAGGGTGTTTAGGTCTTTAGGCTTACAAGAGGTATTGGTATGGCTATTTGCAACCGAGCTGGCAATTATTAATAACTACACTATTAATAATATCTGGACATTTAAAGAGGCTAAAATCGCCGGATTTAAAAATACCGTTGTCAAATTTTTACAATTTAACCTTACATCAGCCGGGGCATTGGCTATTCAATCGTTTTTCGGTCCTTTGGGAGTAAAGCTAGTAGGTGAGAGGTTTGACTGGTTGGTTTTAGCCACAGTGATTGTATTTTTAGTACTTCCTTATAACTATTTAATGTATAACGCGGTAATTTGGAAAACCTGGAAACTTCCTTGGTCGAAGAAAAGATAAAGAAAAATTTCTAAACAAATGTTAAGGCAACACCTTTTTTGTTAGCTCTACCGGTCCTACCGATTCTGTGTATATAGTCATCATATGTATTAGGCATGTCGTAGTTAATAACATGGCTCACGTTGTCAATATCAAGCCCACGGGAAGCAACGTCTGTTGCTAAAAGAATAGAGATTTTATTACTTTTAAAATCATCCAAGACCCGTTGCCTTTGATTCTGGCTTTTATTTCCGTGAATGGCCCCCGCCTTAAAGCCGCGGCTTACAAGCTCATTCGAAAGTCTCTGTACTCCCCATTTTGTTCGTCCAAAAATTAGAACCTTATTGAAGCCTTCCTGGGAGAGGATGTTATGCAGCTGGTCAACTTTTCCCTGACTATCGGTTACTTTAATAATATCCTGCTTAATATTTTCAATGCTTTCCCTTACTTTTACGGAAATTGTTATCGGGTTTCGAACAAAAGAGCCAAGAATTACTTTTACTTTAGGAGGAATTGTTGCAGAGAAAAAAAGCGACTGACGAATTTGGGGAAGACGCGAAATAAAATACTTAATATCTGCAATGAATCCTATATCCACCATTCTGTCTGCCTCGTCAATAACAATATTATTAAATTGTGGGATGGCAAGTGCCCCATCTTCAATAAATTGCCTTAAGCGTCCGGGAGTACCTATCACAAAGTTGGGATTGGAGGCCAATTCATATCTTTGCTTTCTTTCATTCATGCCCCCTATACAAAGAGCCTTATTAACTCCCAAACCATAGGAAAAGCCATAAAGCTCATCATCAATTTGCAAAGCAAGCTCCCTGGTAGGAGTAATGATAAGTACCTTTTGGCTTCTATCTTTGGAGACTTTTTCTATAAGAGGAATTAGAAATGCAGCGGTTTTTCCCGTACCTGTATTTGCAATTCCAATAATATCACTCCCTTCAAGTATTGCCGGTATTGCCTGGTCTTGAATAGGAGTAGGAGTTACATACTTTTTATAGACAATGTTTTCCTTAAGCTTCCTCCCGATGGCAAAATCTTCAAATCTGTTTTTCGAGGTAAATGTAACCTGTGGTGTATAGCTCGCCTGTGCTTCCAATATTTGGACAGCCTGAATCGCTCTCACAATACTTAAGTCAGTTTTTGGGTTTCTGGAAGGAAATCTATTTCTAAATTTTCCTCCCCTGGAATATCCGTTTGAATGATGATTAAACTTTCTATACATATATATTAAAGAAATAAACCTGCTTAAAAAGAAAATTCGTGATGTGGGGGAAAAGATACGAATAAAAAAGAAAGAATTTGGAGTATCTTTATCTTACCGACTTCAAAATAAATTCAAAATTAAGCAGATCTATTTCTTCAATCTGCCGACAATAAAAGCAGTATAGCACAATAAGCACTGTAAAGCAAGTTGACTATAGGTTAAATCTTCAGATTGTGGGGTTTGCTCCGTCCTTCATTTGGCGGAGTCAAATTTGAAGAAATCCAATTAATCCCTCAAAATAAAAATATCTTGGCCATATTCACTCAATCCAACCATTTTCCCACCACTTTTAAGTATTCGTTCGAAAGGTATACAAAATCTACATCCTTTGCTTTCACAAACAAAGTGATTTAATTGCCGAGCAAGTTTAATTCTTGATGCAATTTTTCCAACTTTCTCAAACGAATCTTGAATATCCGGTAACTTAACTTCCGCCAGACCATCTGTTTTTTCTAGATACCAATAGCTTGCTTTGGAGATTTCCCGCTTCTGCAGATTTTTGGCAAGCAGCAAATAAATTGGTAACTGAAGCGATGTGTCGTCTTCTATATATCTACCTGTCTTAAAATCAACTATATGAATAGAATTATTTGCCTCTAAATATTCAATCCAGTCAATCTTCCCGCATAAAATTATATTTTCTTTGTCTGAAAACCAATAGTAAGGCAAACCATCTTCTGATTTTAATTTCAATGCTTTCATTAGAATTGGTCCTGGATTATCTTCAAGATTCTTTAGCATTTTTAATCCTCTATCCTTATATTCTAATTCCTGGTCGTGATTTTTAAATCCACCTTTTTCGCCTTCAACTTTTTTCCAAGCATTCTCAAATTTTTTTTGCAGTGAATTCTTAAGTCTTTCTTCGGTAGGTAAAACGGATAAGCTTTCAACGACTTCATGAACAGCCTGTCCCAAAGCGAGCGGGGGAGTCATAACTGTGAATTTATGTCCGGAAATGGGATCTTTATAAACGTTACGGAGGAAGTAAAGCCTTGGACATTTCAAATAATCACCGATAGAACTGTGAGAAAGCCACAAGGCTTTGAATTTATCTTTGTTATTAACTTCCATAGAATTCCTGCTTGAGGCTAATTTTATCACGATCAAGACCCTACTTTAATTTTTTCAAAAATCACGAGGATTGAAGTTTACCCTGAGTGAAATCGAAGGGCTAATCAATTTCCGGTGTTGGAAACCTTAATACCTCCTATATTTATCATGTTTGCCAATATCGATAAAAAGAGCTGTATTCTCATCAATCCAAGAAAAGAAGATTCTGTTACCTTTGTCTATTCTAATAGTCCAAAGTTTTGTCCCACTTAACTTTTCTAGATTTAATGATGGGTGAGTAGGATTGTAAGCAAATTTATTAAGTGTTTTAACTAGGGCATTTGCTCTTATAATATTGTTTCTTACAAATTTATTGCGCTCTCTATCATACTTTGAAGTTTTAAGAATAATCATCATTCCCGACGAGAGAGTTGCCTAATTTCTTCAAATTCTGCTTCTAGTTCTTCGGGGGTTGATATACTTTTAGTTTTCCCAGCCTTGTATTCATCGAAAGCTTCTTTTAAGACAGCCTCAATTTGAAGCTTTTCTAAGAGATCGAGGCCGATAATTGCCCCGAGAGGTTTGTTGTTAGCCATAACAACAATAGGTTCATTGGACCTATTTGCCTTTTTCAGCACTTTTTTATATTCCCTTTGTATCTGTCTTGCCGATATTGTATTAAGCATATTTACTTAAGTTATAGTATAACAATAACTCATGTATGTCAAGATGACATACAATCGTTAATAATAAAAAATTAAATTGGGTCAAATTTCTATAGACCTGCCCGCCCGCCTTTGGAGGGAGCGAATTATAATCCTGAGAAGAAAAATCCCGATGTGCTTGCCCCGCAGCTGCGGGGTCAATTCAGGTCACCCCTTGTATTAGCTTTGTATTACTCTTTTTTTTAACGCTCTGTAAAATTGGTCTCTAGTAAAACCACTTTGTCTGATAATAGAACTAAGCGTTCCTCTTTTAAATTCCTTATTATAACCGTGGAATGAAAGAGTAACGGCGTAGAATTTGTCTTTTCTTTTTAACACCCAAGTTTGGTGGGAAGTAGATCCGCTAATGTCTTGAGAAAAGCCTAGATTTTTAAGTATTTTTATAACATCCTTATAATTGAGGGGCTTATATTTAGGCATAAGAATACTTCGAAGTTCGTATGGGGCTTGTGAAGAATTGAAAATTTTCAGGAATATTTTTGGGAATCTTTAGTTTGGTTATCAAATCCAGCATTTTCCAATACTCCTTTGGGGCCGGGCGGGATATTAGCTCTTTGGGAAAATTGAGCTTACTAGCTGCGTTTATATGAGAACGGACAGCATCGCTTATACTCAATATTGCTTCAGAAAGAGTAGTATGACCTTCTTCAACAATATCAAGATCTAAACATACCCCGGTAAAAGTACTGTCTTTTTCCTGATATGCGATGTTTCTAAAAGAAAACTTTTGATTTTGTTTTGCCATCTGTTCATGATTATATCATACCAAAATCTGGTAGAGAAATGGAATTTTGGATGGGGTCAAATTTGCAGAATAACTCGAAAAGTGTGAAGCTATTTCACCCTTCGGGTGTGTAACTTTTTTTGGAGAAATTAATTTTTAATCGCCAATAATCTACACGAACTCTATCTTGCTATTAAACCCTTACTCTCAAAAGCATTAACCCAAGACCAATATATATTATTAAGGCAATCAGTTGAGTTGGAACAACTTAAGGCAGTGTTATACGCTTGTTGGCTCAAAGATTTAATTTGGCTATACATTCCGCTTGTTTCGATTTTATGCGATAACGGTATATTTGCTGTTTCCCGGCATTGTTGATACAAATTTTGTCTCGCAAAAGGGTCGAAAATATCTTCATATTGTCCCTCACATTCCTGTAACAATCTTTGCGCGTCCTGTTCGAGTATTCCATTAAAATTTATTGCTCTAGCCAAATCAACATTGATATTGCCTATCTGCTTAAAAATATTTTCAATTGAACTCTTTTTCCCATCATCTAAATTTTGAGTTTCTTGCACAACTGTTAAAGTATTATTATTGCTGATTTCTGGAGTTGGTGAAGTGGTCGTTATTGGAGTTGGAGTATTTTTATTGTTACTTTTTGAAGGTTGAGGCGTTAATGTAGGAGTAGAAGTAATGGTAATCTTAGTTTTACTTTCATCGTTCGCTCTACCTAAAACATCTTCCTTCTTGTTTACCTCATAATTTGAAACAAAGTGTTGATAACCAGCAAGGCTAAGGGCGCAAATCACCAAAATTGAGAAAAGGTAAAGAAAATATTTGTTTTTCATAGATATAACTAAACTATGGGCGATTATACTCTTGAAGAATTATAGGGTCAAATTTGGAGTAGAAAAATCCCGAGATTTAAAGTTTATTCTGAGCCTGCCGAAAGACTAATCAATATCGGATATTGTTACCAATTGTTACCAACCTTACCAGACACAGTCAAACGGTTAACGATTATTATTTAAAAAGGAAAATCTTCCTGTTCATCATCTTCTCGAGGTAAAAAACAAAATCTATATTTACACCAGGCACAATTTTCATTTTCATTGGGAACAGGACCGTTCAATACACCCGAAATCTCATCTATAAAATTATAAAAAGAATTCATATCTTCATGAATTTCAAACCAATTTGGTTTTGACGAGAAATGCACACCCCCATTTTTGAATTCAATTGCTTCGGGAGAAATTACAACAACACCCATTTTTGTAACTTTACGTGGTGCAACTCCATTTACAGGATTTTCCAGTGCAAATTTGTATGCATGAAGTTGATTAGTGAATTTCTTAACTTTTTCCTCCGTAGGGTCAGATATCTTAAAATCAATAACGCTATACGTCCCATCGTCAAGTTTTGTCAAAAAATCAAACCTTCCCGAGATATAGCAATTGTTTACAGATGGGATTGGGGTCGACTTTAAATATCCTTCAGCGACTTGTATTTTTCCTTTCGGAAGATCGGGATTAATTGCCTGCAAATCCATACCCATCAGAGTTTTTTGAAGTAAGGAATTCATCTTTGTAAAAACTCCTGGAATTCCAATAGAAGGCAAAAGAATATTATATTTTACCTTTTGGTAATAACAATGCTTGCAATCTTCCCAAAGATACCTAAAATCCGAAGGACTTAGTTTAAACAAATTTCCTGACACCTGGAGCCAATTATACCGTAACTTAGGGAAAATTTACAACCTTGTCCATTTCAGGACGAGGTAAAACTCCACCTGTGCTTGCCCCGTTTTACGGGATCAACTCAGTTCACCCGGTGGGTGTATCGGTGTGAATTTTAGGCTTTGGCGGAAGATCTAATATTATTTGTTTGGATAAAATAAGCGTTGATTCTACTAAATTTGTATCTATTTTTTTAATATCTTCATCATATAACTCTCTCAAACTATCCTCCCAATTACTTTTTGATTTCAATAAAATATCCCACATTTGATGCATTTCAGACTCCAGATTTGGATCAATCAAAGCTCTTAGGGTGTGGACCCATATTGACATACTTGCAGCTTCAAAAAATGCCTTTTTACTTTCAAATACATTAACAATTTTTCTAAATTGAGGCAACAAAATAGGATATTGATTTAAAATAGGATCTTTAAAGACAACGCCACGAATATCCATAATACGTCCTTCACTTTGCAAGCCTGCCCTCGTCCATACAGCATGAACAACCAAATCTGACAATTCCTTATTATTTAACTTTGAAATGTTTCCAATAAAATTAATCAGATCTCTCCTATACAATTTAAAAGCCTGTCTATGGATAAAATTAAACAAAATAGGTTTCTTAATATTTAAAGTAGCAACTCCAAAGATCCTCTCATATAGTTCTGGATAATCGTGTTTAAGTTGTTCGGATAAGGCACCATAAAAATTTTCCCATTCGCTACCTTCCATTTCGTTTGCGTGTTTTCCTGTTGCGACAGAAACGGGAAAGCCCGTACGTAAATTAATAGGGATCTCCATTTCCTTCTCGGCCTTCATTCTCCGCACGGTTGAGTAGAGACGACCTGCATTGGTATGCGGAACCAAGGGATATTCCCGATTTATCTTTTTGATTATTTTCAATAATGAAAGATTGTTTTTATCCATAATTTGATTAACTTACTTGTTTAACTTTTTTAGACTCATCCCAGACTATTTTTAGATCAGTTTTTCCTGTTAATATCAGTTCCTTCAAAATAAAGGGTATCGACTCAATAATTACTATCAGAAAGTCTTTTTTTTCAGGAATTTCAATAAACTTTTTAATATTATTTTTTAATGACATATTAAAAAAGTGAATTTTCTAACACCTTCTCGCCTTTGGACACAAAGTATCTTAAAACTTGATATAAAACTGTATTTGCTGCTTTAACTAATCTCAACTCTCCCTCTTTATTCCAACCTTTTAATCCATGGAAAAGGTTATTACGAATTTTAGCCAATAAGGATCCTAACTGTTCATTTAATAAATCTCCAACATAATATCCTCTTCCTTTATAAAAATTTTTCAAATCTTTCAAGTTAGAATCAAAATAATCACTAAGAATTGGATGTTCATCAGCGTCCTCAATTATGTGTATTAACTTAATCATTGCTTCTTTATCTATGGTTTCTAAAGCTCTTGATTCATCAAATAATTTTTTAATTTTTTTCCTCTCGGCAGTCTTAATATCCTGTCTATATGCATATATCGCATTTAGTCCTATCCATAGTGAGAAAAAACCAATATAGGGATCATATTTGAATCCATTGTACTCATCGTACTTTTTTAAAGAATTTTTTGCGAAACTAATTCTTTCTCTATAATCCATATTTTTTAATTGATTCTAAATACTTTGATGGAAAACCTTCCTTTATCATTGATTCTAAAATTATTTTTAAATGTCTTTCTCTAGATTTTCCAGGCTTAGATTCGATAGCAATATATAGTAAGGCATCAGTTGTTTTTCCATTTTCTAGTAATACTTTTTTATCTTGTTTTGCATAGAGCTTCGGAACTCCTTCATATTTATCTAAATTTTTTATTTCAGAGTCCTCTATTTCAAATAAAATTCCATAAACCTTAGAATCTTTTTTTGGAACTACAGTTGCCACACCTCTGGTGTTAAAAATAAATTGATAGTCAACAAGAAATGCTTTTGCTATTTTTTGTACCGAAGGGCATCTTTTTTTTAATCTCTCAAAATCAAGATTCGTACCGTACGCGAAATACATCATATTACAGGTAGTATAATGCAGAAATTTTACGAAGTCGAAGGATTATGGGGTTAAATCTAGGAAAAACTAATAGTTGACCTAATTATACATTATATATTTATTGGAATATTTAAATCCCGTAGTGCTTAGAAATAATACTATTTGTTTGTTCTATAAAATTATGTAACATTTCTTTATCTCTTCTCGAGTAAGAATATTCCTTTTTATGAATTAAGTTATTCCTAGCTTCGACCGCATTACTTAATGTAATTTTAAATAATTCTTCATCAAGAAAACGAGGGTCATTCATATCAATACTTTTTTCTTCTCCTCTCGTAAATATCTCTCTAAATATTTTATTCCAAAGTTCCCAAGTAATGATTTTAGTCTCGTTATCTAAAGAGAATTCATTACAAAGTGCAGGAATATCGTATTGTTGTCCTATCCTTTTCTCAATCGAAATGAGTATTTGGGGTTTTAATATTTTTTTTACATCTCTAAGACCTATTCTATTAAATTCAAATGCGATGACTTTTCTCAACTTCAACTCTAAATCCGTCAATTCATCTGTAAGCATATACTTCTCGTCAATATAGTCGGCTATTTCGGAGTTTACTTCCTCCAAAGTTTTTAGTAAATCATTTAATACTAACTTCTTGCCTCCCTCGCTCGAGCATTTACGTTTATAATCTTTAATCTGAGTAACACCGAGTGAAGATAAATAATCAATTAGCGGTTTTACGTACTTCGGGACAAGTGAGCTGTCTATTTTTTTACCCTCGATACAAATAATAATTTTATAAATATATATGAGAACACTAACACCTCCGTTATCGAATATAAAATTTTTGATATAGTATTTTTCCTCAGAAAGGTCGTTAGTCATTTTATCAAAATAAAAAGCAATAGAGTTAGATATGTTTTCGGCAAATTTAATATGGTTATTATGAAAAAAGGGATTTCTTACAAAATACTTAGCCTTTCCAGTTTTTATCTCCTTACTGGAAAAATCAGATTTCAATAATGAATTGCACAATGTTGAAATCGAAATTTTTCCCGTCCCCAGAGAAGGAATCGAAATAATTCCTTTAAATGGAGTTGCCTGATTAAGTTTCTTGACAGCATTCGAGAGGATCCCCTCTTTACTTTGAGGTCTTAAGTCTCCTTCAAGATCCCACAATAGCATAGAACTAATCGGTTTGGCATTTTTATTAATTTCTATAAAAAATTGTGTTTGATGCGCGAGGTCTATATTTGAAAATGCCAGAACTGCTACTTTTTGTCTCATTCCTTCATCAAAGGAATATAATCTATGTTGGCCATCAATTATCCAACAACCCTGGTAACTAACAGGTAAAGTTAATAGTCCCAAGGTAAACCAATCTTTGGTGGTTGCTAAAGATTCTCTAGGAATAGATATTGACTTGAAACTAAACGAGCTGTTAATTCCTACCACGATATTAGTAGGGAAAATGCCTCCCTTTTTAAGAAAATAATTAATTTTATTTAATCGTGAAGGATCAATCATTCTCTGATAAAAATCTTTACGACCCGTTTCTCTTCTAGCTACATATGAAATCTTTATAAGATCATGAGGTGATATGAAAAAGTTAAACATATTTATATTATTGATAGTTACTTTAAACGCAGGTACGGTTATACCCATCTCTGCTTCAATCTTCAAATCAAGATCAGAAAATATATCGTAAATTGCGCGAGAAGGTATCGCCTTTGCTATTTTTTCGTAATAAAAAACGAGTCTAGGTCCCCAAATATATACTTTGGGTTCTCCCGAAGCTAATTCCTGATACGACTCGGCCGCAGAATACCTAGAAGCTAGAATAAACCGAACTAATTTCCCTTTATTGTACTTGTTAAATATCGAGTGTTCACCTAATGCTCTTCTTATAGAACCCACTTTCCCTTTCCAATTCTCCAGCTTCGAACGTAAGTCTTTCGATTGTGTTGTGCATTCGACTATTAAAATTTTATCTTCGAAAATTCCTAATGCGTCTATTTGATTATCACCTATAAGAAAATCTTTTC
>Ga0209519_10001197_pt1 | contig 11367 bp, 21 predicted proteins | sample Rifsed13ft1_FD_184005 | JGI IMG/M metagenome (GOLD analysis project Ga0209519, IMG submission 184005) | Soil microbial communities from Rifle, Colorado, USA - sediment 13ft 1 (version 2) | ecosystem: Environmental > Terrestrial > Deep subsurface > Rock core/Sediment | place: Rifle, Colorado...
GATATTACACAGGTGAAGGGAAAAAAGAAAGCAGTCCTATTTGTTCAGCGGGGTAGCGCGGGTGACGTGCTGATAACTTCATCATGCTTTCCGGGCCTCCGGCAGAGACACCCCAATACCCCGCTAATATATATGACCAAGCCTCAATATAAAAACATAGTAGAAGGGCTTGTAGATGACGTTATAGACTGGCAACCATCCCTAATACACGAATACGAGAATGTTTATATGCCACATGAGTTCAGGGTTTTACCGGGTAATTGGGGATCAGGAGATTCTACTTTAACCCGGATATATTCAGAGATATTGGGTGTGCCATTTAACAGACCTCAAATCATTCCTGACCCCGTTGACAATCTACCTCCTGAATATGTAGTTGTTCATACGACAAGTCACGGTTTCAGAACTTATCTTAATTTTCATGTAGCACTTGATAAATGTAAATTACCTATTATTCAGATAGGAGCAAGAGAAGATTATATCTTAGGCAATGGTGATTTTGAGTTTATTGATATGAGAGGAAAGCTATCCTATAGGCAGACAGCTTATGTAATCTCTAAGGCGAAACTGTTTGTTGGTATAGATAGCTACCCTATGCACGTTGCAGGTGTATTTGATGTACCTATGGTTGTAACATTCGGTTCAGGCGCAGCGAGAGTTACAGCGGCCCTATCCAATGGCGCTCAAAGGTTCTTAGAGCCTGTATATTCTAAAGTATGTCCGATAGTGGGTGCTTGTTTCGGCAACTATGATTGCAAACATTCTTGCGGGGAACGGCATTCTCCTGAAATTGTCAGGGAAGCCATTAAGCAGATTATGCCTGATTTATTTAAAGAGACGATTAAAGACGTATCCAATGTCACGGCTAAACTCAAGGAATTACTTAATCAGAAATCAAGGAAAGTGGTAAAGAAAAATGTAGAAGACAATATCTTAGATTCACGTGAGAATTATCTTCAATGGGTAAGAGGTAATGGATAAGATATGTCAAATATCAGTTTAGTAATGAACACTCTGAACGAAGAAGAAAATATAAGAGCAGTCATTAATTGCTTTGAATCAGTGATAAATGAAGTGGTTATAGTTGATTGTAATTCTACTGACAATACAAGAGAATTGGCAAGGAAATTGGGAGCGAGGGTCTATAATATCGGTCAATGTCCTGGGTACGGGGAGATGCGCTCAATTTCTGTCCATCTTGCCAAAACCGATTGGGCTATTGTTATTGATGGTGACGAGCGCATGGATGAGGTTGATGTCCAGAAGATACCTGAGTTGATTAAACTTGATATAGACTTAGTATGGCTTCCACGTCAACATTATAGAGCTTGGAATCGTTCCATTTGTGAGAATCCTGACTTATCTGTTTACGCAGATTGGCAGGCCCGCATGGTAAGGGTTATGCCTCACATTAGATGGGTTCGGAAAGTTCACGAACAATTAAGGGGTATTGAAAAAGGAAGAGAGCTAAAGGAATTATCTAATCCTGTGATAAAACATTTTGGATTCATGAAATCAAAAGAAAGACTTGATTCGATTAAAGAACTTTGTGACCGTTTATGGAAAGAAGATGAAGAAAATAAAGATAGTTATATATTAGAAAATTTACTTGGAACTACAACTGGTAATAAATATTGGGAAAATGCTCCTGAATATCATAAACAAAAAGAGGATATAGATGCCAGCTCTATCAGCTAATTCTATCAAAGAGCGTTTATTAAATGATTCAATACCTATCACTTGGAAGAAATATCATAAAATTTACATGAGAACATGGAAAAATTAGATACATACACCAGCACAGGCGCGAAGTATATTCGCCATCCTGAAATGATTGAATCCTTGCGCAATGGTATTGGCAGACCTCAATCCCTTCAAATAGCACTCACAAATCGTTGCAACCTCAAATGTGTCTTTTGCAGTGTTGCCGAACGTGAATTAAAGCAACAGTGGGATTATACAGAACTGCGTAAGGCCATTGACTCATTTATGTCAGTTGGCATAAAGACAATAGAATTCAGTGGAGGAGGAGAACCGACACTATATCCTGATTTCAGGCATATAGTATCATCATGTTATTCCAGGGGACTTAAAATAGGGTTGATAACCAATGGTCTTAAATTGAAAGATTATCAGGATATTTTACCCTTCTTTAACTGGATACGAATCAGCATGGTCGCCCTTGATTATCAGGAGGCAGTAGACCTGCCTGATGAATTCCCTGACAATGTGACTATAGGCATGAGCTATGTTGTGGGACAGAAAGAGTATCAGGGAAAAAGAACTCATTGGGAATCGGATTTTGAACAATTAATGAAAATTAAGAATTATGCCATAAAATATAATGTCAAGTTTATTCGCATAGTACCGGAATGTTTCGCTGACGCATATGAAATGAGTCAATTGCATGAATATTATCAGGATTTCTGCAATGCCGCTGGTACACCATCCCTATTCCTATTTCAACCTAAACGACCAAAGCAAGCTGAATATTGTTTTATGGATGCAGTAAAACCTTGGCTTCATGTAGACGGTTATGTCTATCCTTGTAACAGTATCAGCTTAAACACCGATGCAAATCGTGATTTTGCACCACAATATCGGTTATGTCACTGGACTGAGATAGAGAACTATTATAAGAATCGAGGCAATCAATCGCTTGATGTTTCAAGATGTGACCGATGCACTTTTGTTTCTAATAACGAGATTATCAAGGAATTAATGCAACCCATAGAACATGGAGAATTTGTGTGATAAAAGAAATTACCACTGACCAACTTAATCCCTCACAAAAACTGCAATATGATTTATGGTTAACTAAATTTCGATACAATATATGGGGACTGCCATTTGAGCCATACATAGATTATCAAGGTGAAGATAAGAATATTTTATCATGGCAAAGTAAGGAAGCATATATCAAGTGGTGGGGACAATCTCCCGGAAACGAACCATATCGGGACGATGGATTTTATACCCGTGAACTGACTTGGCTATCTGAATGGTGTCAACCTTTTATAGTAGTTGAAATAGGCACAGATAAAGGAATGGGAACATTTCTACTTGACAGATTGAATCCTCATGCTGAAATTTATACTATTGATATTGCAGAGCATGCTTATATGCCTCCTGATAAACAGGTTGAGATAGGATTCTTTTCAAAATTAAATCAGTGTCAGGTTTATTATATGAAAGAAAAACCTGATGTCAGGCCGAATTTCATTTTTATAGACGGCGATCATTCTGAGAATGCCGTATGGGAGGATTCTTTATGGGCATGGAATCATATTGATAAAACTCGTAGATGGGTCATTGTCTGGCATGATTTCAGGCAGGATGAGAAACATAATGGTTTATTAAAAGCGGTCAATAAATTCAGTGATTATTCCAGAAGAAAAATATATAAGTTTATTGATTCAAGTACAGTTTGGATGACAGGAGAGAATGAATGAAGATTATTATCGCCATTCCAGTTGCTCATACTTATTACTGGCAGGATAGTTGTATCTCACAATTACAGAAATTCGACCCTGGCGTCAGAGATGTTCAAATAGTGGTAATCAGTAATGCCTATGATTGGTGTCCATCAATTCAAAATGTCATGGACTGGTCAATGGATGATGATCTAAATATCCCGATGGAAGTAGCAATGAATGACAGGGCTTCTAAATGGCATGGGACAGCGCTTGATCATGTTATTGAACATTACGAGGCCGACTATATTTTCACTATGGAACCGGATGTTCTGGTCTTGCAAGATGACTGGCTTAAATGGTTCGTTGACCAAATGAGGCCGGATGTGTTTTCAATCGGTCATTGGCATGGGGAAGGATTTATTAATCCATCGGCAACATTATATCGCATGTTTGAGTTGAAGCTGGCATTGCAAGAGTTCAGGGCCAATCAAGACCCCTTTATGTACTGGGGCACTAACTTTGAGCGCAAGGATAATATTCTTGCTCATTATGATAAGTTTCTGGAAGATGTCGGCCCGTTTTCTGAGAAGCGCGGCTGGCCTCCCGGAACTAAATTAAAGGGGCCTACACCATCAGGGCAATTACGAGGGCCGGGTTGGTATGAGCCTGCACAGCAATTACATCATTGGGCAGTAGAGAGGAATTACAATTACGTTTCAGTGCCATGCAGACATGATATACATCCTGAGAAAGGTATCCCTGTTGGCACATTTTATGGCGAACCTGATAATTACCAGATAGTGCATTTATGGGGCGGAACGAGAGCCTTGGACTTGCTGAAACATCCGGTATCAGACCCTACTGTTAATAATAATATGGGCTACTGGTTAGAAAGAGAAGCTGAAATATGGTGTCAGATAGTGCCAAAAGAAAGGCAGGAACGGACATTGGAGCTTATAAAGAAAAACGGCTGGTTTACCAGAGAGATGACAGAGCGGGAAATGGAAGCGGTTAAAGTGGTTAATGAACATTACAGAAAAGGGGGTATTTCTTTATGATGATTGATAATCTATATTCACACAAATATCATATCATTTATCCTGATATTCATGCCTATGGATGGCCTACAGGCTGGCAGATATTCGATAAGAGAAGCACTCCTCCGATAGATTTAGAGCCTGAGAAAATAGGTGATTTTCAACAGGTAAATAAATCAGCGCCATTAAATCTAATTGGAATCTGGCCTGATACAAAAGACTACGACCAGAACAGTCCGGGTATCATGGAAAAGGCGCATGACCTTGATAAGCGATGCTTTCACTCTGATATAGATAAAGCATTCTGGTTAAACGTGCTTAGAGTGCCTATATGTGCTTCATATCTTGCCGCATGCGCTAAGGTTATGCCTCATACCATCTTAGAACTTGGCACTGGCGGGGATTCAGCGCATTCTACAGGCATGTTTATATACTGGCTATCGAATATAGAAAATAACAGTTTGCTTATCAGTGCAGATAGACACCCATTATCTCATGTGTGGTTAAGGTACAGAAATTATGACTTCTGGAATTTCATTCAGGGTGATAGCCTTACTGTAATGAAGGCGTTAAATAGGAAAGATATACCGGAGTATCCCGCTACTTTCGATATGATATTTATTGATTCCTCTCATACATATCCGCATACATTAAGAGAGCTTGAACAGGCATCCGGCATGACGAATGCTATTCTGATGGATGATACGACAGTTGACGAGGTTAAGCAGTCATTAGATGAATTTCTTATTAATCATAAGGAATGGTTAAAAGTTGATTTGGCTCATGGAGTGACACTTTTAGAAAGGCATGATTATGTATAAACAAGATAATGGTCAATATCAATTAGGTAATATTCTTCATATAAGACCTACAATAGCTTATGCTTATGAATATTTTAAAAATAGATCAGACTTGATAATTGCTGAGATTGGTTCACAAAGAGGAGATAATGCTGATAGAATGTTTAACGTTCTTCATCCAATGAAAATGTATTTGATTGATCCCTGGGACCTTATAGATCAAAGTCTGTATTTAAACCAAAAAGATAATTATGAATATGTATTATCTCAATTCGAGAATAATCCACAAATTGAGATAAAGAAAGTTTTATCATGGGATATTTTCCCTGAATTTCCTGATGACTATTTTGACTTTATTTATATAGATGGAGACCATGATATTGAACCATGTAAAAAGGATATTCTGGAAGCTATAAGAACTACTAAAATAGGTGGATCTGATGGCTTTTCTGGTTTCAAAATTTATGAAGGGACTGAAGGACAAGTTGCCGCCGCAGTTCATCAAATATTCAATAATAAATTTATTAATGCGGAACCTGGCGATTGGTGGGTAATTATTACGGAAGATATAAAAAGGATTATCCATGAATTATGACAGATTAAAGACCGATATTGTAGCAATCCAACTCGAACTCACAAACGCCTGCCCATTGGCTACGTGTGCAGAATGCGCTTATCGTTATATGGAGCGTCCTGTTGGTAATATGCCCTTAGACTTTGCCAAAATGGTTATAGACGGGGCAGTAGAGGCTTTTGGGACTGTGATTAACTTTAACCTGAATGGCCTCGGTGAACCTCTATCATATCCTCATTTAGCTGAAGTAATCCGATATATAGGGCAGAAAGCACCACAGGGCAGGATAGAATTATTTACAAGCCTTATCGGGCCTCCTGAGCGCATAAAAGAGGTTTGTAAGGCATTACTGGAAGTAAATAACAATGTCCTTCTTGCTACGACCTGCCATATCAGGGATGATGAAGGCAATATCCTAAAGAAAACCGCTAACCATTTCCAGTTTCCGACAGTCTACAATCTACTTGGTAATATATCGAGGATTGATCTTCACGTTGCAACCAATGTGTCAATTCATACTACTGAGGAAGATATAAAGACTTTCAATGATGTATTCCTACCGATATTGGGCAAAGACAAAGTGCATGTGATAGAACGACTTGACTCATGGCTTGAATACATAAGGCCATTTGCTAAAGAATGCTCAGATGTAATCAGTCCTGCAGTATGTGATTATCCGTTTAGGGTTATGCACATATTGTATGATGGTACTGTCAATCTTTGTTGTACAGACGACGTAACAGTAGAATTAGAAATTGGCAGAATAAAAACTAAAGAAGACATTAAAGAGATATGGTTTTCTCCTGCAATGGAATTGCTCCGAAACAAGCATAATGATCTTGATGTATGGGGACAGAAACCTTGTAATTCATGCGGACGAACAAAAGGATATATAAAACGATAATTGAGTCGAAAGAATCCATATACCTATGTCTATTATGAACGTGGGATCCAGTCCGGTATAAGCCTATATACCGATTTCAGGTGGATCCCCGATTTAACCATTCCGATGGCAATGGCCATTATTGACTATTTAGGTATTAAAAGAGGACAACGAATCCTTGATTACGGCTGTGCTAAAGGATACATGGTCAAAGCTCTTAGATGGCTTGGCCGTGAAGCATATGGTTGCGATATATCAGATTACGCATTAAAGTCAGCAGATCATGAAATAACCTCATTTCTATCAAAAGAACTCCCAAAGACCCATTTCCACTATACTATTGCCAAAGATACCTTTGAGCATATGCAGGCCAAAGACATCAGGCGTTTATTGACAAAATTGGATTCTAAAGTATTATTTGTCATAGTACCACTTGGGGATGGTAAGAGATACTTTATTCCGGCATATGAATTGGATAAAACACATATACATAAACAGCCTCTTACGTGGTGGAATAACTTGATAAAAAATGCCGGATGGACGATAAAGAGTGCAGTGCCTATTGTTCATGGAATTAAGGATAACTGGAATTATCAGACAGAGGGTAATGCTTTCATAGTAGCGGAAAAGGAGAAATTAATATGCAAGTAAAATATATGACTTCTGGTGGTATCGTAAATGATGGCCCTATTACATTATTGGGGGTAGCAATAGATAGTGGTACTACTGCTGACAGTATAACACTATATGATGGAAGTGATACTACTGGAAAACCTCTTATAAGATTATCAATTAATGCAAACATAAGAACACAAACCATAATATTTAGTAAAGGTATCGATTGTAGGCAACTATTTGCTGCTATTGTTGGAACATCACCGGCTTGTTTTATTTATTGGGAGTAAATTATGGGTAAACAAGGTGCTGGGCTTAAAGGTACAAGTAAAGATGATGGACCATCATGGGAAAATGACGCAGTACATAAAAGTTATACATGGTCAGGAGCAATAACAAATTATCTTTTATGGCAACCTTCAAATGGAAAACGATTTATAATAACTGACTTCTGGATTGTATGTACTACTGCAACATTAATTACAGTATTCGACAATGAAGATGAGAATGATAAGCGTCTTATAGGTGGCAGTTTCGCTGCCAATGGCGGCATATCAGCGCCTAATCTTAGAACTCCATTCAGGTCTCAGGGAATAGATAGAAACCTTAACTTAACAGTAGATGGTGGAAGTGGATATATAACCGTATTGGGTTATGAGGATATTTAACTTTAATAGGAGGTAACATAATGTTTAAAAACCTTATCGTAGCACTATTCGCAGTATTAGCAATGTCAGTACCGGCAATGGCCGCAGATCTTACATGGTCATCCGACTACGCCATGAAGGATAATATCAACATGATAGCAGGCTCAGACAATATGAATGGCTCCGCGGGTGTATTCTTAGGCACAATAGGCGAAGTGAAGCTCGAATCCGGCAAGAAACTATTAGGCCTTGGCGGAGTGTCATTTCATGTCGGCGATACCGGCAGCCTCGTATTTACAGCAGTACCTTTGACATTATTCGATGATGTAGTTCAGTTAGGTGTATCGGCAGACCTGAGTGATTTCAGATGGAATGACCCGGAAGACTACCTATTCAGCGTAGGATTCTCTGCAAGTGGGTTGGTCGATAAACTCTGGAAATAAGTACAAGTTAGTAGTAGGATTAAATTTAGTAATAGGACTAAATATGGAGGAATAAATTATGATGAAGCCAACAGTAGGAAGGGTGGTTTATTACAGTAATAAGGGTATATATCAAAGTGCCGCTATTATTGCTTATGTTCATACTGATGAGTGTGTCAATCTGATGGTTATTGACCAGAATGGTAATCCATCTGGTAGAACCAATGTTATGAATGGAACTTGGGCTGGTCAGTGGGACTGGATGCCTTATCAGAAAGTAAAAGCTGAGGCAGGGGACCACAATAGCGAAAGTGCAGAGCCGAGACCTGAGCCTGATTGCGAAAAGGTAAGTCGTTAAAGGAGTAAATATGAATCCACAAGATTATTATTTTACCCTCTTACCATGCAATAACGGCTGGCTGGTAAAGCAGTATGAATGGGTTAAAAACGATAGATTCGATACGACTGCCTCATATGTATTCGACAATCTTGTAGAGGCAATGGAGAAGTTGGAAGAAATTGCAGCCAATCCTGTGAGTTTCGTTAAGAGTTATGAATGACAAATTTTGACGCATGGTTAGTCTCGCAAATCGTCAAGTATATAGGGAGGAGTCAGTTTATGAATACAAAGCAATGGTGGTTAAGTAAGACCCTGTGGGGTCTCATGATTGCGATAATCGCTACAGGGTTACAGATAACAGGAGTTGTGAGTATTTCAGATATTGAGCAAGCAGGGTTAGTTGATAGGTTGATAGTGATAGCGGACTTACTGGCTCAGTTATTTGGGTTCATTCTCGCAATATACGGGCGTGTGGCTGCAAAACATGCCATTGGTAGTAAATAGTGACAAGGGAAGAATTAAAGTCCGCTGTCATGGAGGCTATAGATGAGAAACTTACTCCATTTTGGGTTGAGAGGGAGTTGCACTATAAACATCATGAATTTATTGATAAGTGGATGAACTGGAGTGATGATATGTCTAAGACAATCTGGCATACGATTATTAAAGCAATCGTATTGGGTTTACTTGGGTTACTGGTTTTAGGTGCTTTACTGAAGATAGGGTGGAAACATTTGTAAACTACTAACAGCCAAAGACCACGACCTGCCAAAGTTACGCAGGGCGAATGAACCTGTGAGCTTACGGTTTCGGTTGAGCATTAGGACAGATGACCATGAGGCATTGCAAAGGATAGCGAAACGTATGAATTTATCTGTGTCGGACTGGATTAAGATGCAGATATTGAGAAGCCTTGGGAATGAGTAACATAACATTCGGGTATGGTATGGCTGGAAAGGGTTATAACGGGGTTAATCCTGTATGGTTTGGGCGATGTTGGGGTTTTTGGCTTCCAACGATTAAATGGAATCATGGATTAGTATGGCGTAAAGAGGTATGTGACATTAGTATTATGTGGTTATGTTTTCATGCAGGAGTAATACTATGGCCATAGAGACAATGACTGAAGCACATTGTATTGCAGGTGGACATATATGCACGTTATGCGGCATGACTAAGCATCCGCTAATTAAACATCCATTTTGTAATACCCCTACACCGGAAGAGATTGACAAGGAACTCATAGCCACCATGTACCAGATTCGCATCGAGTATCAGGTGATGAAGGAGCGCATGGAGCAATTCGAGGCTTTATTTGTTCATCACTCAGATCAGATAAATACGATAGAAAAGCACATAGGTAAGTTAGAACAATGGATGCAGGTATGGATGGACGGACGGGGCGGGATGTCATGACAATGACTGAAAAGATAGACGAGATCGCTAAAGATTGCTCAACTCAAGGTTGGGATAGCTACGATGGCAAACCTATATCAAAGGGGACGGTGGAATTGGCTAAGTTGATCGCAGGTATACTATCGTTACGTTCTAATGAAAAGTGGGATGCAGTCCCTTGTCCTGGCGGCGAGATAGATATTATTAACGAGGGCGAACGCAAATTGATAAGTGTGATTGAGTTTGACAGATGACAGCGATTGAATGGATAGAACTTGCGCAGGATAGAATCAGGGATGCCGGAGTTACAGATTATAAGTTTAATAACATAGGTAAAATAAATGATGCTATCCGGTTCCTTAATGAGGCGAAGATATTAATAGGTGAACATCAAAATAGGTTGTCTGTCAAAAATGAGGAATCGTTAAAGACAAAATGAGTGGAGGCATAGAGGGGACAGATATGCTTACGTGGAATAATGTTAAATGGTTCAAGCCGGAAGAGTTCGATGACTCTCATAAAATAAACCTCGGTAAGGACATGGATATGGAGACTGTCCATAGGTTAGACTCGCTCAGGGGCTGGGTAGCCTGTCCGATTATCGTCACAGCAGGCTACGACTCACAGGGACATTCGAAAGATTCATATCATTACAAGGGCAAGGCTGTTGATATTATTATCTGCTCTGACATGACCATGAGGGAGCAATGGCAGTATATCAAGATAAGCGGCTTTAACGGTATCGGTGTGTATCCTGAATGGAAGTATAAGAACTTCAAGGGAGGCTGGCACTTGGATAGCAGGAATGTAGCACAACTCTGGCGTGAGGTCAGCAAGGGAGAATATTTCTACTTACTACCATGACTAAACAAATATTATTAAGTGAGCCACTTAAAATATATGTAGGTAAGATAATTACTACTGCTATTATTATGCCTGATATCACTACGGACACTATCGAACTCATGGTTGAATTAGACCCTATAGAGGCGAATAATAAAAATGCCTCATTTTGGTTACATATCTATGAGTTTATTGATGGGACTTGGAGGCATGTTGCAGGAGCAAAATGGCAGGGTGGTGGAGAGTTGGATAAAGAATATAATGATAGAAATCCACGTTTATGGATTTCCTCCGATAGACTTGCAGGTAAACAGGTTTATGTTGAGATAGATGATCCAAAAGGCAAACAGGTGGGATATACATTGAGCGTGATATAAATGGCTATTGCAAGAGTG
>Ga0209519_10001199_pt1 | contig 11352 bp, 7 predicted proteins | sample Rifsed13ft1_FD_184005 | JGI IMG/M metagenome (GOLD analysis project Ga0209519, IMG submission 184005) | Soil microbial communities from Rifle, Colorado, USA - sediment 13ft 1 (version 2) | ecosystem: Environmental > Terrestrial > Deep subsurface > Rock core/Sediment | place: Rifle, Colorado...
CGGCCAGGACCACGTGGCCCAGATCATCACCTTCGGCACGATGCTCGCCCGGGCTGCGATCCGTGACGTCGGCCGCGTCCTCGGCCACAGCTACGGCGACGTCGACCGGGTCGCCAAGGCCGTGCCCAACCAGCTCGGGATCCGGCTGGAGGAGGCGCTCGAGACGAGCCCCCAGCTGCGCGAGCAGTACGACGGCGATCCGGGCGTGAAGCGGATGATCGACTTCGCCCAGCAGCTCGAGGGCGTCGCCCGCAACGCCTCGACCCACGCCGCCGGCGTCGTCATCAGCCGCGAGCCGCTGACCGAGCTCATGCCCCTCCAGAAGGCCACGAACTCGGATTCGCTGATGACCCAGTACGAGATGCACGCGATCGAGGCGCTCGGGCTCCTCAAGTTCGACTTCCTGGGCCTCTCGAACCTGACGATCCTCAAGAACGCCGTCGACACCGTGAAGGCCCACCGCAACGTCGATATCGACCTCGACCGGATTCCGCTCGACGACGCCGCGACGTTCGAGCTCCTCGCGTCGGGCGAGACGACCGGCATCTTCCAGCTGGAGTCGGCGGGCATGCGGCGCTACGTCCGGGAGCTCCGCCCGACCTCGGTCTTCGACCTCGCGGCGATGGTCGCCCTCTACCGCCCCGGCCCGATGGAGAACATCCCGGCCTACATCCGCCGGAAGCACGGCCAGGAGCCGGTCACCTACCTCCACCCGCTGCTCGAGCCGTTCCTCGAGCGGACCTACGGGATCTTCGTCTACCAGGAGGACATCATGGCCGCCGCGATCGCGCTCGGCGGCTTCACCGGTCCCGAGGCCGACACGCTCGGCTACGCGATCCGGAAGAAGAAGTCCTCGGTCCTGCGGGCCCAGAAGGAGCGGTTCGTCAGCCAGGCCGCGGAGCGGGGCGTGCCGCCCCAGACCATCGACGCCGTCTTCAAGGCCTTCGAGCCGTTCGAGCGCTACGGCTTCAACAAGGCCCACGCGACCTGCTACGGGCTCATCGCCTACCAGACGGCGTACCTCAAGGCGAACTACACGGTCGAGTACATGACGAGCGTCCTGTCGGCCTTCCGGAGCTCGGAGGAGAAGGTCGCCGCCGCGGTCGCCGAGTGCCGCCGCCTCGGCATCGAGGTCCGGCCGCCCGACATCCACCGCAGCCAGCTCGAGTTCACCGTCGAGGGCGACGCCATTCGGTTCGGGCTCCTGGCCGTCAAGAACGTCGGCCAGGGGGCGATCGAGTCGATCATCGCGGCGCGCGAGGCGGAGGGACCGTTCCGCTCGCTGACCGACTTCTGTACCCGGATCGACCTTCGCCTCACGAACCGGAAGGTCCTCGAATCGCTGGCCAAGGTCGGGGCCCTCAACGGGTTCGGCCACCCGGCCCAGGTCATCATGGGCCTCGATGACGCCGTCGCGGCGGCGCAGGCGACCCAGCGCGACCGGATCTCGGGGCAGGTCTCGCTCTTCGAGATGGGCGCCGACGACGCCGCGGTCCTCGAGCGGCCGCTGCCGGCCACGCCCGAGGCCCCGGTCCGCGAGCGCCTGCGCTGGGAGAAGGAGCTCCTCGGGCTGTACCTGTCCGAGCACCCGATGGGCGAGGTCGCCGACCGGGTCGGGGACTTCGTGACGGCCTACTCGGGCGACCTGAAGTCGGATGAGACCCTCGACGGCCAGCGCCTCGTCATCGGCGGGATCGTCGTCGGGTCGCGGACCGTTGTCACCCGCGCGCGCTCGACGATGGCCGTTGTGACCCTCGAGGACCTCCAGGGCTCGATCGAGGTCGTCGTCTTCCCGAAGCTCTACGAGCAGACCGGCCCGACCTGGGCGGAGGGCGCGATCCTCCTGGTCGCCGGGCGGGTTGACCATCGCGGGGAGGACGTCTCGCTCCTGGCCGACCTCGTGATGCCGTGGGACGAGGCGGTGGCGAGGGGTGCGGAGGACTTCGCCCGCGACGTCGCGGCCGGAGACCGGGGTTCGTTCCGGCGGCGGCCCGTGGGACCTGGCAGCGGACCAGTCGACGCCGGCGGGAACGGCGCGGCCGGGGCGCGCAACGGCCACGGGGGACCCGGCGCGCCGGTCGCGGTCGGGCCGGGGCCCGGCCCCGTTCCTGTACGCTCGGCCCCCGGTGCGGGTTCGGTCACGGCGGTCGCGACCGTGGGGGTTGCGGGGGCCGGTCGCGGACTGCCGAGCCGCCGGACAGATGTCCCGTACGTCTCGCCGCTCCGAGCCGAGGCAGCGTCGCCCGCGATGTCGCCGGTCGCCGACCTGCCGCCGATCGTGCCGGCGGAGCCGGTCACGACCTCCGGCCCGGTCACGGATGCGGCCCTGGCCTCGTCAGCCGACCGTGACGACGAGCCGGCCCTGCCCGACGAGGCCCGGACGCGCGCCACGGCCCTGGCCGCGGCACCGACCGCCCCGCTCGAGATGGCCGGCCCGAACCACGTCCTCCATGTCAGCTTCGGGGGTGCCCCGGCCGACGAGCTGGTCCGGGCAATGGAGGTCTTCAGGCAGCTCGTTCGCGAGCGCCCCGGCGACACCCGGGTCGTCGTCCACGTCCCGGCGCCCGGTGGCTCGGCCCTCCCGATGGAGCTGAAGCAGGCCGTCGCCTACGACGCGGACCTCCTGGCCGAGGTCCAGCGCCGGCTGGGCGAGGGAGTCGCGCGAGTGTCGCTCGCCTGAGCGTGGCAGGCGGTCCGGCGATCCTGCGGGCTAGCGCCGGACGAGCTCGTCGGCCGGGCGCGTTCGGTGGCGCCGTCAATCGCGCCCGTGGCCGACCTCCTCGGGCTCCTCGTACCACGGCATTCGATCGCCGATTCGGGACCGCAGCTTCCAGCGCGTCGACTTGGGCGCCGAGTCGATCGCCGCGCGCAGCGCGTCGACCTGCGCGCGCGGGTCGAACCGGAGCGGACGCCCCAAGTCGAGGTCCTCCGGGCCGACCTCGACGTCGTAATACAGCCCGATCTTGCCGAGGTTGTCGGTCGCGGTCCGCCACCAGCCCCAGTCGGAGGAGGTGAGGCCGATGATCCGCGGGACGCTGATGCCATCCCGATCGGTCTCGGCAAGCGGGTGCTCGGCGAGCAGGACGAGCGCGTCGAGGACATCCTTTCGGTTGATCCGGACGATTTGGAGCTTCGAGAGCAGCAGATCGGCGAGCGGAAGCGTCGGGTGATCGAGGGCCAGCCGGTCGCCGAACTCGATGGTGTGGCACATCTCCAGCCGGTCGACGAGGAGGTCGATCGGGCGGTCGAAGCGCGGATCGACGAAGTACAGCTGCTTGTGTCCGTACAGGGCGTTGTACTGCTTGTCGGGAAGATAGCCGGACTCGACCAGCAGGCTCGCCACGGCTTTCCGGCTCCGGCCGGTGGTCGCGAGGTCGATGTCACGTCGGGTGCGATCGATCCTGGCCGTCCAGTCCGGGGCTCGGACGTGAAAGGCGAGGCCGCCCATGAGCCGCAGGCTGAGGTCGCGATCGTCCGCCAGCGCGATGAGCCTGAGCGCCTCGCGAAGCGGGTCCTCGAGCGTCTGGTTCGCCTGGCTCACCGCCCGCGGTCCTCCGGCTGGTGCGCGGCCCGAATCGCGTCATCGGCGCGATTCGAGGCCACTATACTGACGCCGCTTCCGGTGGTGGGAGCGGACCCGGTCGGGTTGGGAGACCCGGGCTGGAACGGCGGCCGCGCGGCGGTCTCGTCGGCGCGGCTGCGGTGGAGGGAGGCTGCGCGACATGGCCACGACGTCTGGTCGGGCGCTCTTCACACGCCAATCGTCCGGATTGGTCCGCGAGGTCAGCGTCCTCAACGCCCTGTTCTTCAACACGAGCGCGTTCATCGGTGCCGGCGTGGGCTGGTATCCGGTCTTCTACTCCCTGGCCTACGTCCCGATCGGGACTTACGCCGCCTTCACGACCTATGGCTGGGCATCGATCATCGTGGGGGCGTTCTGCGTCCTCCTCGCGCTGATCTTCGCCTCGCTGACGAGCGTCATGCCGCGGTCCGGCGGCGATTACGTGTTCACCAGCCGGATCGTGCCGCGGATCGGCCCGTTCCTCGGCTGGCTCGAGAGCTGGACGCTCGCATTCGCGAGCCTGGCGATCATCGCCTTCGAGGTCCCGATCGTCGTCCGCAACCTCCAGATCACCGGGCGGGTCATCGGCATCGGCACAGGCAGCGAAATCTTCACCGGGGCGAACGCCTGGTTCACCGACGACACGGGGGCGGTGACCGGCGTGCCGGGCCTCATCGCCTCGCTGATCGTCCTGGCCCTCATCGCCGCGATCACGTTCCAGTCGGTGCGCCGGTTCCACCGGATCATCACCTGGCTGGCCGTCCTCGGGCTCCTCGGCGCTGGCCTGATGTTCGTCGTGGGCATGGTCGCGATCACGCCCGAGAACTTTGCGGCGAACCTGCCCCAGTACACCGGCGGCCTCACGGTCGACCAGCTGGCTGCGGCCGGGGACGCCGCGGGCTTCAAGACGAGCGGGCTGGACCTGAACCCCGAGCTGTTCGCGTTCATCGCCGGGATCGTGCTGCTGAACTACATCGGCTTCCAGTACAGCGCCTACATCTCCGGCGAGATCCGGGGCAACATCCGGCGGGGCATCCTCGTCGCCCTCCTGGGCGCCCTCGCCATCGCCGTCCTGATGAACTCGGTCTACACGGACTTCATCAGCTACCGGCTGGGCCTCGAGGGCCAGGTCGCCTGGGGGGCGATCTACTGGGGCTTCATCACGGACCCGGCCCTGCCGCTCGGACAGCCGAACTCGATGCCCCTCATGGGCGTCATCGCGGCGCCCGGGCTGTGGCCCATCTGGACGCTCGTATCGCTCTCGGTGACCCTCTTCCCGTTCCTGCTCTGCCCGGTCTACATCGCGTTCCTGTCGCGGGTCCAGCTCGCCTGGAGTCTCGACCGCCAGGTCCCGGAGTGGTTCGGGCGCGTCTCGGAGCGGCTCCATGCCCCGGCCAACGCGATCCTCGCCGCCATCGTCGTGGCTGGGGTCTTCGCCCTTCTCCAGAACTTCGCCATCCTCAAGGCGATCGGCCTGGGCTTCCTCGCACCCGTGGACGGCAAGCTCAACCTCGTCTCAACGCTGTGGTTCAGCATCCTCGCCGCCGGGCTGACCTGGTTCATGCCCGGCGTCAACGCGCTCCTCGTCCGGTTCACCCGCCCGGACCTCGCCCAGGACGCACCGTTTGCGCGGTGGCTCCCGGTCATGGGCCTCGTCTGGATCGTCATGGCGGGCGGCCTCTACTGGTACGCCGGGCTGAGCCCGATCCTGAACCGAGTTGGCGCCGGCGAGGCGGAAACGCAGCTCGACTACTTGAACCGGACCGGCGTGACGATGACACTCCTCATCTTCGGCGTCGGGATCCTGGTCTTTGTCGTCCAGTGGTTCCGGAACAGGGTGGCGGGGATCGACACGGGGCTCATGTACCAAGAGATCCCGCCGGACTGAACCGACGACCAATCGACACGTCGCGCGACGGGCGCCCCAGGCGGCGCCCGCAGCCGGCGCCCACCCTTCTGGCGGTTCCATGACGACCCGGTGGACGATGGGGGTCGATGTCGGCGGAACGTTCACCGACGCGGTCGCGGTTGCCGCGGACGGCCGGCTCGCGACGGCCAAGGTCGTCTCGACGCCCGACGATCCGGCGCGGGGCCTGCTCGACGCGCTCGGCGCCCTTGCCGCCCGGGGCGTCGCGCCGGACGCTGTCGAGCGACTCGTCCACGGCACGACGGTCGCCACGAACGCCCTGCTCACGGGCGCGCTCGCTCGGGTCGTCCTGTGCGCGACCGACGGCTTCACGGACGTGCTCACGATCCGCACCGGCCAGCGGCCGGACATGTATGACCTCTTCCAGCCGCGGCCGCCCGATCTGGTCGCGGATGGCAACCGCATCGCGGTTCGGGAACGGGTCGCCGCCGATGGCACGACAACGCGACCACTGACACCGGGTGAGGTGGAGCGGGTCGTCCGGACGGTCGTGCGGCGAGGACCGGAGTCGGTGGCCGTCCTCCTCCTGTTCTCGTACCTGGCGCCGCGTCACGAGGAGGAGCTCGGCCGAGCCCTGCGGGCGGCGCTGCCCGGCGTCCCGATCACGCTCTCGTCGGAGGTGTCCCGCGAGGTCCGCGAGTACCCCAGGGCCGCGACCACGGCCGTCGCGGCGGGCCTTCGGCCGATCATGGAGCGGTACCTCGAGCGGGCCGGGACGGGTGCGATGGCGCACGGCATCCAGGCGCCCCTCCTCGTCATGGAATCCGCGGGTGGCCTCGTTCCCTCGGCGCGCGCGGCCCGTGAGCCGCACCGGCTCATCCTGTCCGGTCCCGCCGCCGGCGTCGCGGGTGCGATGGCGGTTGGAGCGCGCCTCGGCATGGCGGACCTCCTCGCGCTCGACATGGGCGGGACGTCGGTCGACGTCTGCCTCGTTCGCGGCGGGCAGGCGCCCGTCACCGGGCTCCAGCGGCATGACGGCGCCCCGCTGAACGTGCCGGCCCTTGACATCGCCACCGCGGGCGCCGGCGGTGGGAGCGTCGCCTGGCTCGACTCGGCCGGGGGACTCCACGTCGGCCCGCAGAGCGCCGGAGCGGCACCCGGCCCAGCGGCATATGGAAGGGGCGGCGCAGATCCGACGGTAACCGATGCCCATCTCAGCGTCGGCACGCTCGACGAGGGCACGCCGCTCGCGGGCAGCCTTCGACTCGACCGGGCCGCGGCCGAACGGGCATTGCTCCGCCTCGCGGGGCCGCTCGGCATGACCGCGGAGGCGACGGCCGAGGGAATCCTCGCGATCGCGACGGCGCACCTCGCCGGGGCGGTTCGACGGGTGTCGACCGAACGCGGCATGGACCCACGCGGGCTGCCGCTCGTCGCCTTCGGCGGCGCCGGCCCGCTCCACGCGGCCCGGCTGATGCGCGACCTTGGGCTGCGAGAGGTCGTGGTGCCGCCCTCGCCGGGCCTGCTCTGCGCCGTTGGCCTGGCCGGCGCTGACGAACGCCTCGACACGGCGCAGACGGTGATGGTTCGCCTCGACCGAGCCGCCGCGCCGGCGCTTGCAGCCTGGTTCCGCGCCGCCGCCCGGGAGCTCCGGAAGAGGTTCGTGGCCGACGGACTCCCGGCCAGCCGGGCGATCATCGATGCCAGTGCCGACTGCCGCTACGTGGGCCAGGGCGACGAGCTGTCGATCCCGCTCGCCGGGATGCACCTCCGCGACCTCCGCCGCCTGGAAGGCGCATTCCATGCCGCCCACCTCGCCCGCTACGGCCACGCCGCGCCGGACGAGCCCGTCGAAGCGGTCACGCTTCGCCTCACTGCCGTGGGAGGGCTCGATCACCCGCCCGCCACGCCCGTCCCGCGGGGTGCAGCCGATCACCGCCCCGACGGGGCGGCTCTCCTGGGGGCGCGGCAGGTCCTGCTCCCGGCCGGGCCCGGCCGGGTCCCCGTCCGCGTCTGGCGCCGTGACCGACTCAGGGCGGGCGATCGTCTGGCCGGGCCGTGCATCGTCGAGCAGCTCGACGCCACGACACTCGTGCTGCCCGGGATGCGCGCCGTCGTCGGTCGCTGGGGCGATCTCAGGATCCGGGAGGTCCGCGGATGACGTCACGGCGCGACGCCCTTGAGCCGGTCACGTTCGGCGTCCTCGAGGCCGCGATGCGGGCAGCCTGCGAGGAGATGGGCGCGGCCCTCCGACGGTCGTCGTACAGCCCGATCATCCGCGAGATGCTCGACTTCTCTTGTGCGATCTTCGACGTGGCTGGCCGGCTCGTCGCCCAGGGCGAATTCATCCCGGCCCAGCTCGGAGCGATGGGCCTCGTCGTCCGGGAGACGATCCGCCGTCATTCGACGACGCTAGCGCCGGGGGACGTCTTCATTGCCAACCACCCCTACCTCGGTGGCGCGCATACCCCTGACGTCAACGTCCTGCGGCCGGTGTTCGAGCCACGCGGTCGGCGGCCGTTCGCGTGGGTCGGAACCGTCGCCCACCAGGTCGACTTCGGCGGTCCGAACCCGGGGACCGAGGGCGCGGACCACGCCCAGCTGTTCGCCGAGGGCCTCGTCCTGCCGCCGGTACGCCTGGAAACGGCGGCCGGACCGATGGCCTCGATCGTCGAGGTCATCTCGGCCAACGTCCGCGATCCCGTCTCGACCCTCGCCGATCTGCGGGCCCAGGCGGCTGCCTGTCTCGTCGGCGAGCGGCGGATCCTCGAGCTCCGGGCGCGCTACGGCGGGGCGACGCTGGGGGCGATGTTCGGGGCGCTGCTGGACCATGCGGAGCGGCGAACCCGAGTCGCCCTCGCCGCGCTTCCGGACGGTGACGCCACCGCCACGGGGTTCCTCGACGACGACGGCGCCGGTGGACCGCCGACCCGGATCGAGGTCCAGCTCTCGAAGCGCGGCGACGCGCTCACGGTCGACCTGTCCGGTTCCGCGCCCCAGGTGGCCGGGGGCATCAACGTGCCCTGGGCCAGCACCCTCGCGAGCGTCGCCTACCTCGTCCGGGCGATCACCGACCCGACGATCCCGGCGAACGACGGCACCCTCCGCCCGGTGTCGATCGTGTGTCCCGACGGGTCGGTCCTGAAGCCGCGCCCGCCCGCCGCGGTCAGCGTCCGCCACATCACGATCCAGCGGCTGGCGGACACGATGATCCGGGCGAGTGCCGGGCTTTGGCCCGAGATCGCCGTCGCCGGGCACTTCGTCGGCTTCTTCTCGCTCATGGCCGAGGGTCCCTCGCCGCGCACCGGCCGGCCGACCGTTCTCCAGGACGTCGTCGGGGGCGGGGCCGGGGCCCACGGCCCGCGGCACTACGCGGACGGCCGCCGAACCGCCGGTGGCGATGGCCTCGACGCGGTCGACACGCACCTGTCCAACGTGGGCTTGCTGTCGGCCGAAGTCTGCGAGCTGGAGTACCCTTGGCGGCTGGTTCGGTCCGAGCTCATCCGGGGCTCGGGCGGCCTCGGGCGCTGGGTCGGCGGACGCGGGGTCCGCCGCACCTACGAGGTGCTCGCCGTGGCCCAGCGCGTCGTCCTGTACTGCGAGCAGACGGAGCCGCGCTTCCGGCCCTGGGGTGGGGGAGGCGGCGGGGATGGCACGCCCACGCGCCTGATCGTCCGCGACGCCGCCGGCCGCCGCATCCGGGTCGGGTCGAAGGGCACGGTCACCCTCGCGCCGGGCTCGACCGTGACGATCGAGACGGGCGGTGGAGGTGGCTTCGGGATCCCCGACGGCGTCCCCGGACGTCGTGCCGGACCACGTCGCGGCCAACCCGGACCCGGGCGCTAGACTCCGATCGCCGATGACGAAGCCGTTCCGCCTGTATGTCTGCTCCGACATCCACGCCTCCGAGCGAACGTGGCGCAAGCTCCTCAACGCGACGCGGGCGAACACCTACAAGGCCGACGCCGTGCTCATCGCCGGCGACCTCACCGGCAAGGCGCTCGTCGCGGTCGTGAAGGGCGACGATGGGGGCGAGGCGTGGACCGCATCGGTGCTCGGCCAGCGGCGGGTCGCCCGTAGCGAGTCCGAGCTGAAGGACCTCGAGCGCTCGATCGCCGACCTCGGCTACTACGCCGTCCGGGTGACGCCCGAGGAGCGGGCCGCGATGGAAGCGGACCCGGAGCTCGTCCGGGCCCACTTCCACGACCGCATCGCGGTCCGGCTCCGGGAGTGGCTGGCCCTCGCGACAGAGCGCCTGGACGGAACGGGCACCCCCGTCTACCTGATGCCCGGCAACGACGACGAGTTCGAGATCGATCCGATCCTCGCCGAGTCGACCTACTGCCGGAACGTCAACGAACAGGTCATCGACCTGACGCCGTGGCACCAGCTCGTCGCGATGGGCTGGTCGTCGCCGACGCCGTGGTCGACGCCGCGAGAGCTGCCGGAGGAGGAATTCCTGGACCGCCTGTCGGGGCTCCTCGGCGGCGTCCGCGACCTGCGCCGGACGGTGATGATGACCCACGTCCCGCCGTACGATTCGGGGCTCGACACGGCCCCGCTGCTGTCCCCCGAGCTGCGGCCAACGATCACGGCCGGCGATGTTCTGCGCGGCCCGGTCGGCTCGACCGGGGTGCGCCGGGCGATCGAGTCCTTCCGGCCCGTCCTGGGAGTCCACGGCCACATCCACGAGTCCGGCGGCGAGCGCCGCATCGGCGACACCCTGTGCGTCAACGCCGGATCCGAATCGAGCATGGGCATCCTGCGGGGGTACCTCGTCGACCTCGGCCCGAACGGGGTCGAACGCACGCTCCGGGTGGAGGGCTAGCGGCCCCGGGCCAGGCGGCGGGCGGCGCGGATCGCCGCGAACCGGTCGACGTAGGCCTCGCGGATCGCGTTGAGGGTGGGCCGGTCGAGGCCCAGCTCCTTCGCGATCTGGTTGATCGTCTGGGCTTCGTCGTTCGAGATCTCGTCGTCAGCGGCTCCCACCGCGAAGCAGGCCCGGACGAGCGCCTGCTTCTCCTCATCGGTCGCGAAGCCGGCGAACTCGCGGGTCACGAGGTAGTCCTCGGTCCCGAACTTCGCCCGCGACTGGAACTTCGCCATCTGGACGACGAGGACGGCCTGGGCCGGATCGAGCCCGCCGAGCTCGCCGACGGCGGTCTCCATGACGGTCGTCTCGGCGTCGCTGATGTCGAGGTCGGCGTGGGCGGCACGGGCCAGGATGTAGGCGAAGCCCGCCAGGAAGCGGGCCCGGTCCGGGGGCAGGGATTCGAGGCGGGCGACGATCCGCCGGACCGTCTCGGTCTCGCCCGCCACGCTGCCCGGCGCGGGCGCCGGCCCGTCGAGCTCGGCGGCGGCCTTCAGGCGATCGATGAAGCCGCTCATCCGCGCCACCGATCGTGCGCCGGGTGGCCGGGTCGTACGGCGACGAACGTGCCCCGTGCCGTCGCGGTCGGGCTGCCGTCGACGCCGGCCAGGACGGCCTCGACGGTGGCCCGGTCAGCCTCTGCCTCGAGAACGTGGGATCGGATCGTCAGGGCCCCGGACCGGGTCGGGGTGGGCCGCTGGTATCGGATCGAGATCTCGGCGGTCACGCAGCCCGGTGGCTCCTCGATGGCGCGGGCATGCATGAGGTGCGTCACCGCGGCCCAGTTGGCTTGACAGTCGAGCAATGTCCCCACGATGCCTCCGTTGAGCGCGTCGTCGAAGGCCTCGTAACGGGGGTCCGGCTGCCACAGCGCGGCAAGCCAGCCATCGCTCGTTTCGAAGCTCCGAAGGTGCAGGCCGTCGGGGTTGGCCGGGCCGCACCCGAAGCACCGGCTCGCGGGAGCGTACCGTTCCTGGAGCGAGCGCCCATCCACGGGTGCACTCTACGAGATGCCGGGCCAGGGGGCCCGCCGGTGCCCATCGCGTATCGGAG
>Ga0209519_10001201_pt1 | contig 11341 bp, 9 predicted proteins | sample Rifsed13ft1_FD_184005 | JGI IMG/M metagenome (GOLD analysis project Ga0209519, IMG submission 184005) | Soil microbial communities from Rifle, Colorado, USA - sediment 13ft 1 (version 2) | ecosystem: Environmental > Terrestrial > Deep subsurface > Rock core/Sediment | place: Rifle, Colorado...
CCCGCCACAGGCACAGGATCGGCGGGGCGGCCAGGAAGTCGTGGACCAGGAGGCCGGCGTTGTCGATGGCGACCTGTGAGGCACCCGGGGACGGTCCCGGGCGCTCCGCGGCCGGCAACCCCCCAGGCCACTCGAGCGCCACCTGGGCCGCGCAGACCTCGAAGCCCTCGGGCGCCCAGGCCTGCGGCGCGGCCGTCTCGAAGCGAACGGTCAGCCAGGGTTCGCGGCCATCGGCCGGCGGCAGACCGCTCCATCCCCCCAGCCTGACGTCCGCCCGCTCGCCCGGACCGATCGGCGGCAGGTCGAGCTCGCCGGTTTGCACCACCTCGCCCTCGAGCCCGAGCTCCCAGCGCCCGCGGAGCCAGGAGAGATCCCGGAAGTGCTGGCCGTTCTGGAGCGTCACCCTCCCCAGCGCCAGCCCCGCCGAGTCGGTCGTCAGCCGCACCGGCGCCGCGAGGTGGCGGTGTTCCCAGAGCGCCGGCTTCGGTCGCCTGTCGGGCCAGACGAGCCCGTCGGCGCAGAAGCTGGCATCGTTCGGGCTGTCGCCGAAGTCGCCTCCGTAGGCCCAGCGGCGCCGCCCGTCGGGCAGCTCCTGGACGAGGCCATGGTCCCACCACTCCCACATGAACCCGCCCTGCAGCCCGGGGGTGCTCTCGATCGCATCCCAGTACTCGGCAAGGGTGCCGTTGCTGTTGCCCATCGCGTGGGAGTACTCGCACATGATGAGCGGGTGGCGCTGCCGGCCCGACCGGGCGTGCGTCACGATCGCCCCGATCTCCGGGTACATCGGGCAGGTGACGTCGCTGATCGTCTGGTCGCTCGTCCAGTCGAACCGGATCGCGCCCTCGTAGTGGAGCGGGCGCGATGGGTCGTGGCGGCGGACCCAGGCCGCGGCCGCGTCGTGGTTGGCCCCGTGGCCGGACTCGTTGCCGAGGGACCACAGGATCACAGAGGGGTGGTTCTTGTCGCGACGGACCATGCGGGAGACGCGGTCGACCCACGCGTTGAGGTAGCGAGGGTCGTCGCACAGCGTGCTCTGGAAGGCGTGCGACTCGATGTTCGCCTCGTCGATCACGTACAGGCCGAGCTCGTCGGTGAGGTCGAGGAAGGCCGGGTCGTTCGGATAGTGCGAGGTCCGTACGGCGTTGAAGCCGAACTGCTTCATCTGGACAACGTCGGCTCGCATCGAGTCGAGGGACACGACGCGGCCGGTCTGCTGGTCGAAGTCGTGGCGGTTCACCCCGCGAAGGAAGACCCGCTGTCCGTTCACGAGCAGATCGAGGTCCCGGATCTCGACCCGCCGGAAGCCGACCCGAAGGCTCACCGCCTCGACAAGCTCGCCGGACGGCGAGCCGAGGGACACGGTCAGCGGATAGAGGCGTGGCATCTCCGCCGACCAGGCCTCAACGCCGCGGACCTCGACCCGCCACTCGACGACCCCCTCCCTCGGGGGCGCCAGCCGTCGGTAGAGTCGCGGCCAGTCGACAGTGCGCTCGGCCTCCGAGAGCGGGCCGCCGACCGCGTGGCGCCGGATCAGGCCCTGCTCCGCGGGATCGGCCGGCCACTCCGGTCCGTGGGGGAGTGGCGCCTCCGCCCGGAGCGGCGCCTCGAGGCCACCGACACGCGCCTCCACGATCCAGCCGGGCTCCGGATCGACGCCCGCGAAGCCAACTTGGACCCGGAGATCGAGCGTGCCCGTCACCTGGTCCTCGGCGAGGCCGCCGACCGCATGGACATCGGCCAGGTAGACGCGACCAGTCGCGTACAGGTAGACAGGGCGGGTGATCCCGCCGTGCCACCACTGGTCTTGGTCCTCGACGTACGTCGCGTCGGACCACTTCACGACCCGGAGCGTGAGCGTGTTCGGCCCCGACCGGATGTGGTCGGTGACGTCGAACTCCGCAGCCAGGTGCGAGTCCTTGCTGATCCCGACGTCGCGGCCGTTGAGGCGGACGAGGAGGACGCTCTCGGCCGCCCCCACGTGCAGGACGATCCGCCGCCCGGCCCAGCCGGCGGGCAGCTCGAATGTCCGCTCGTACAGCCCGGTCGGATTGTGCTCGGGGATCTGCGGCGGAAGCCCGGCGAACGGCATCTGGACGTTCGTGTAGTGCGGCAGGTCACCAAAGCCCTGCATGGTCCAGCAGCCGGGCACGCTTGCCTCGCCCCACGTCGTGAATGGCTCGGCGTCCGGTCCGGGCAGCAGCTGGAAGCGCCAGCGTCCGTCGAGGTCCAGCCGGTCCAGGTGGGGCACGCCGTGCATTGGCAGGCGGTGCAGACCGGTCAGCTCGGAGGCCGCCCACGGTGCAGGCATCATGGCTCGTACAACCTCCCTGGTTCGCCGTGTGGCCCAACCTCGATCCGGACCGTCCACTCGACGTGCCCGCCCGGCGCCACCCACCCCGCGCGATCCGTCGCGATCGCCCTGGACAACTCGTCGGAGGGCGCGGTCGTCGGCTCGAGCGTGAGGGACGCGTGCGGCCCGTGGGACAGACCCGCGACGACCCGTGCCGCGCCAGCGTCGGCCATCTCCGTCCTCCTACCGGTCGGCCATCGGCCGAAACCCTCGGCGACATCCTGGCCGACCGGCGCACGGATGCGGCCAAAACCGACCTGGGCCGGTGCCATGACGTCACCGCGCCCTCCTGAAGCGCCCGCATCGGGGGGCAGGCGGCTTGAGCTGGTCGTGCTCAGCCCTTCGTCGAGCCGAGCGTCAGGCCGCGGACGAATTGACGCTGGAGGACGAAGAACACCACGATCGTTGGTACGGCGGCCAGCAGGGCTCCCGCCGCGAGCAGGTTGGTGTCGATGAAGAACTGACCCTGGAGGTTCTGAAGCGATGCCGTAATCGGCCGCCTGTCGCCGGTCTTCATGAGCATCAGTGCCCAGAAGAAGTCGTTGTAGATGAAGGTGAACTCGAGGATCGCGAGCGCCGCGAGGGCCGGCCGGCAGAGGGGCATGACGATGCTCCGCCAGATCCGGAAGACCGAAGCCCCGTCCACGAGGGCGGCCTCCATCAGCTCCTGCGGAAGCGTCTTCATGTAGTTGCTCAGCACGAAGACGCTGAAGCCGGTCTGGAAGACGATGTGGATGAGGGTGATGCCCACGTACTGGTCGTAGAGCAGCCCGTTGTCGCTGAGCGGCGGGGGGATCGGGAGCAGGAGGTAGAGGCGGTAGAGCGGGACGATGATGACCTGCTGCGGGAGCAGGTTCCCGGCCGTGAAGAGCAGGAGGACCAGGAGGTTGAAGCGCCAGCTGAAGCGCGACAGAGCGAATGCCACCAGCGAAGCCGCGAGCAGGGTGACGATGACTCCAGGCACCGCCACGATGGCCGTGTTCACGTAGGCCTGCCGGATGTTCGCCTGGTTCCAGGCGTTGACGAAGTTGTCGATGCTCAGGCTGGTGGCCAGGGATACGTAGCCGTGTTGTTGCGTATCCGCGTACGGCCGCAGCGCCGTGTAGATCGCCCACACGAGTGGGAACAGCCAGATCGCGGCCATGAAGGTCAGGAAGCCGTACAGCAGGACGCGGCGGGGCCGGAGCCGCCGACGGGGCCGGACCGCAACGGCGACGGGCCGCACCACGGTCGCGATGGTCACGTCTGTTCTTCCCGCGTCATCCGCACCAGGAACGCGGTGATCGGCACGAGCGAGATCACCAGCAGGACGACGGCGATGGCCGAGCCGAAGCCGATCCGGTTGGATTCGCTGATGCTGTTGTTGGTGATGAGGGTCGAGAGCAACTCGAGCCCGTTCCGGCCGCCGTTGATGATGTAGGCGATGTCGAAGGCCCGGAGGGCCTCGATCGCCGTGATCACGACGATCACGATGTTGATCGGCCGCATGGCCGGGAAGACGACGTGGAAGAACGTCTGGCGCTCGCTGGCGCCGTCCATCGTGGCCGCCTCACGGAGGGTGGGGTCGAAGGCCTTCAGGCCGGCCAGGTAGAGGATCATGATGTAGCCGACGTGGCGCCAGCTGGCTGCCACGACCGCCGACCAGATGTTCAGGCGGGGGTCCCCGAACCAGTCGGGCGGGTTCTCGTTCCCGAGCGCGCGCAGCGCGTTGTCGACAAAGCCATTGTCGACCGAGTACTGGAGCTGCCAGATGAGGCCGATGACGGCGAGGGAAAGGACGACCGGCAGGTAGAACACGGTCTGGTATACGCGCGTCCCGCGGATCTCGCGATCGAGCAGCACGGCCATGAAGATCCCGAGGGGAGTCGCGACGAACATGAGGAACGCCAGCCAGAGCAGGTTGTGCTGGACCGCGGGCCAAAAGAACGGATACGTCCCGTCGAAGAGGTCCTCGTAGTTCTGCAGCCCGACGACGTTGCTGGCCGTGATGCCCCCGATGCCGGTCCAGTTGGTGAACGAGAGCAGAAACGAGACGATCGCGGCGCCCCAGATCAGGGCGAGATCGAGGAGCAGCGGGACGCCGACCATCCACCCCAGGACGACCTTGTCCCGGCGTGTCAGGAGGCTGAGGCGGCGGCGCGGGCTGGGCCCGAGCGGGGCCACCCCCGCCTTCCTCTCCGACGGTGTGGGGAGGGCGGGGGTGGAACCTTCACGTATTCGCTCGGTCACGGTCTGAGCAGTCTAGCCAGACCCCGAGCGGGCTGCGTGGCGGGGCCGGCGAGCGTGTCGGTGCCCTCACCGCGCTCTGCTTACGATGGGGGACTCAGAGCGAGTCCCAGAAAGCCTGGATCTTCTTGAGGAACGCGTTCAGGTCCTGGTCCGGGTTCTGGATGAAGTCGGTGAGGAACGCCTGCATCCCGTTCTTGCCGGCGAAGGCCGGGTCGGTGTCCCGATCGAGGAACTGGGTGAGCTTCTGGGCGCCGGCGATCACTTCCGCCTGGCGCTTCTGAAGCGCGGTGTAACCGCTCGTGTCGACGTCGCTCGCCGTCCCGATCAAGCTCGGGTTGGCCTTGACGTAGATGGCCTGGGTGGAGCCCTTGCCGGTGAACTCGACGAACGCTTTGGCCGCGTCGAGGTCCTTCGCCAGGGTCGGCGACTTCTTCGAGATCATGAAGCCGTCGATCGGGGCGTCGAGGGCCTTCTCGGCGTCCCACTGGGTTCCGTGGTTCGGCCACGGGAAGAAGTCGAGGTCAGCGAAGTCCGTGGCTCCGGCGGCCGCGAACGTCTCTGCGACCTGCGGCTGGAGCATCATCCCGGTCTTCTTCTGGACGAGTGCTGCCGCGGCATCCTGCCACTTCCGGCCGGCTGATCCCTTCTGGTAGAAGGGCAGAAGTGTCTTCCAGACCGTGAAGACCCGCTCGACCTTCGGGTCGGTCCACTTCTGCTTGCCCGCCATCAGGTCCACGTGGAACTGGTAGCCGTTCTCGCGCAGGTCGATGATGTCGAAATGCCCTTGCGCCGGCCAGCCGTCTTGCTGGCCGAGGCCGATCGGGTCGAGGCCATCGGCCTGCATCTTCTGGGCGAGCGCCTTGAACTCGTCGAGGGTCGTGGGGATGGTGTAGCCCTTCTCCGCGAACAGGCTCTTGCGGTAGTAGACGGTCCAGGCGTACGTGACGAAGGGGATCAGGTACTGCTTGCCGTCGTCGCCGGTCGAGGCGACCTTGAAGGCGTCGGTGAAGTTCGGGGCCACCTCGGCCCACACGTCGCTGATGTCCGTCGCCAGGCCCTGGCCGGCGAAGTACCGCATGCGGTAGCCGGAGAACCAGGTGAAGACGTCATCCGGCGTGCCCTGCAGGTAGGAGCTCAGCTGATCCTGGAACGTGGAGTGGTCCACGGTATTGATCTTGACCGTGAGGCCGGTTTCCTTGGTGAACGCGTCGACGATGTCCTGCAGCGCCTTCTTGGGCACCGCGTCGGAGAGGTTCGAGCCGAGGGTGAGGCCACCGATCGGGGCAGGCGACGGAGCCCCCGGTGGGGCCGCCGACGGCGAGGCGCCGGGACCGCACGCCGCGAGGAGCGAGGGGACGGCGGCCAAGCCGGCGACACCAACGATTCCCTTCAGGACCTGGCGGCGAGAAACCGCAGGTAGCTCGTAGCTTGACGGTGACAGGGGCTGTTCAGGGTTGGCCATGTTGATCCTCCAGACCTCGCTTCTGCCCTCAACAGAAAGCAAGACAACCGTGTGCATTGTTGGCCTCTCAGGCCCGGGTGTCAAGGGTCGCCAGTCCAATTCACCACCCATCCTGAGCGATGGTGTTGACTTTTGACGGATTCTTCGGCACTCTTCCCCGGTAGGACAGAGGCCGCGGCAGGGGAGGATTGGGCGAGGACATCGATGGCGACGTGTCCTGGAACACCGATCGGTGGAGAGTGCGCGAGCGAGGAGACGCTTCGCTCCGAAGCGGGGTGAGTGGAGTGCTGGCGCGTCAGCGACAGGCGTACATCCTCGAACGAGTCCGGGAGGACGGCGGCGTGCGCGTCTCCGACCTCGTTCGCGAGCTTGGCGTGTCGGACATGACGATCCGGCGCGACCTCGAATTCCTCCACGGTCGCGGCCTGGTCGAGAAGGTCCACGGCGGTGCCGCAGCAATCCCTGGGAGCGCCCTGTTCGAACCGAGTTTCGCCGCCAAGTCCGCGCTCCAGCGCGCGGAAAAGCAGGCGATCGCCGAGGCCGCCGTCGCCCTCGTCGATCCCGGCAGCGCGATCGGAATCTCGGCCGGGACGACGACCCACGCGATCGCACGTCGGCTCGTCGACGTGATCGGACTGACGGTCGTGACGAACTCCGTGCCAGTCGCGGACGCTCTCTACGAGGCGGGGCGACCCGACCAGACGATCATCCTGACAGGGGGCGTCCGGACGCCGTCGAACGCGCTCGTCGGACCGTTCGCCGTCTCGGCCCTGCGCAGCGTCCACCTCGACCTCGCGTTCATGGGCGTCCACGGCATGGACCTCCACGCGGGGTTCACCTCGCCGAACCTCCTCGAGGCGGAAACCGACCGTGCGCTGATCGAAGCGGGACGGCGCCGGGTCGTCGTCGCCGACCACACCAAGTGGGGCGTGATCGGGCTCAGCTCGATCGCCCGGCTAGACCAGGCGGACGTCCTCATCTCCGACGCGGGCCTTTCGCCCGCCGCGCGGGAGACACTGTCCAGCCACATCCGGGAGGTCATCGTCGTCGAGCCTCGGCAGTCAGCGGAGTCGAGACGCTCGGCGGTGACCGAGGAGCAGGAGACCGCCGGGGTACTCTCGCCCGACGGGCGGTTGGCCGCCGGTGGCTGACACATGACGGGGGACGCCCGCGCGCCGGCGGGAGGCGTGACGACGACCGGGGGCAGCAGCCATCCCGATCGGCGGTCCCTCGCCGTCACACGACCGATCCTTGCCAGGCACGACTTCGTGTCGGTGGCCGGCCGCTACCTCAGGGTCTACGGCGAGCTGCGGGGCCAGCCGCCGGTCGACCTGCCCGCCGTCGAGCCGGCCGCGCTCCACCAGCGCCACGACGCCCTCACCGACAGCTGGGTCGCGATCTCGCCGGCTCGCAACGTTCGCCCGCATACCTCCCAGCCGTCGACGGCGACCGACGCCGCCGCCTCAGGCCTCCGGCCCGCCTGTCCGCTCTGCCCCGGGGGGCCCGAAATCCCCTTCAGCTACGACGCCGCGGTCTTCGACAACCGCTTTCCGTCGCTGGTCCCCGATCCGCCTCTCCCGCCGCCTTGCGCCGAGTACGCCCCATCGCTGGGGCGCTGCGAGGTCGTGTTGTACACAGAACATCACATCGGCTCGCTCGCCACGCTCTCGCCCCTCGAGCTTGCCCGGGTGGTCGCCGTCTGGCGCGACCGGACCGGGGAGCTGTGGGCCGACCCGAATCACCGGTTCGTGATGGCGTTCGAAAACCGCGGAGAAGCGGTCGGAACCACGATCGCCCACCCGCACGGCCAGATCTACGCCTTCGACCGGTTGCCGCCGTTCATCGCCGTGCGGGTTGCGGCGCTGGCCCGCCATCGTGGAGAGAACGGCGGATGCCTGAGCTGCGCGGTCGTGGCGCAGGACGCCGGGAGCGAGCGCGTCGTGGGCGACGGACGAAGCTTCGTGGTCGCGGTGCCTTTTGCGCCACGGTGGCCGTTCGAGGTCCACGTCCGGGCGCGCCGCCACGGGCTTCGCCGGCTGACCGATCTCGAGCTCGACGAGCAGCACGACCTGGCAGCCGTCCTGCGCGAGGTCGTCCAGCGCTACGACGGTCTTTTCGGTTTCGAGCTCCCGTACATGATGGTCGCCCTCGAGGCGCCGGAGGACGCCCCGGATTGGCACCTCGCCTTCGAGTTCCTGCCGCCCCACCGGACCGCACGTCTCAAGAAAGTGCGCGCGTCGGTCGAGACCGCGACCGGTCTGTTCATCAACGACACGCTCCCCGAGTCGAACGCCGCCCGCCTCGCCGCGGTCGGCGTCGTTCCGCGCGAGGAGGCGCCGCCGCTCATCGTGGAGGTGCAACGTTGAGGAGCGCGCCACCGGCCCGGTCCAGTCTCGAGCCGGGTGCACTCGTCGAAGCCCTCGCGTCGATCGAACCCGGCGCTCGCACGCGACCCCGCGACGTCCTCGTCGTCCGGGCGCCCGGCCGGGTCAACCTGATCGGCGAGCACACCGACTACAACGAGGGCTACGTCCTGCCGGCCGCCATCGACCTCGAGATCCGGATCGCGCTCCTCCCGACTGACGATCGCCGGGTAGAGCTGACGCTCGCGGAGAGCGGCGAACGGGCCGTCTTCTCGCTCGACGCGATCGGGCCGCGGACGGGCGACTGGATCGACTACGTCGCGGGCACCGCCTGGGCGCTCGACGAGGCGGGCGTCCCGACCCGCGGCTTCCGGGGTATCCTCGCCAGCGATCTGCCGGCCTCGGCCGGCCTCTCGTCTTCGGCCGCGCTCGAGCTCGCCTCGGCGTGGGCGCTGACCGGCGCGACCGGCGGCGGGATCGACGGGATGACGCGGGCGCGAATCTGCCTTCGGGCCGAGAACGGCTACGTCGGCGCGAACGTGGGGCTCATGGACCAGTTTGCGTCCTCGCTCGGCGTCGCCGACGGGGCGCTCTTCCTCGACTGCCGAACGCTCGAGTGGCGGCCCGTGCCGCTGCCGCTCGAGAGCCACGTCCTTGTCGTATGCCACACGGGATCGACTCGCAGCCTCGTCGCCTCGGAGTTCAACGCCCGGCGCGCCCAGTGCGAGGCCGCGGTCGCGGTCCTGGCCGAGTCCGACCCGTCGATCCGGGCCCTGCGCGACGTGACGCCGGAGATGCTGCCGACGGTTTGGGAACGGGTCGACGAGGAGACGTATCGACGCTGCGAGCACGTCGTCCTCGAGGATCGTCGCGTCCTCGCCACGATCGATGCCCTCCAAATGGGCGATCTGGACGCCGTCGGCCGGTGCTTCGCGGAGAGCCACGCCTCGCTCCGCGACCTCTACCAGGTCAGCTCGCCGGAGCTCGACGCCCTCGTCGAGATCGCGACGGCCACGCCGGGCGTGATCGCGGCGCGGATGACCGGGGCCGGCTTCGGCGGCTGCACGATCAACCTCGTCCGGCGTGATGCCGTGGGGGCCCTGCGCAGGGCGGTCGAGCGCGACTACCCCACCCGGACCGGCCTGTGGCCGAGCGTTTTCACGGTCGAGCCGGCCCTGGGCGCGGGCATCGTCGAGGCCTGAAGGAGGCTTCGCTTGCCCTGCGTCGCGGCACGTCCGGGCTCCGCCTCGCGATGTCCGCGCTACGCGGCGCGATCCAACCGGGACAGCTCGGAGCTCGCCCCGCCGCCGCTCAGACGGGGCCGGTTGACGATCGGCACGATCGGGATCACGCCGAGTGGGTTCGCCACCGGCCAGGTCTCACCGGCGATCTCGTCCCGCGTCCAGGCCGCCACCGACGCCCACGACGGCGCGCTGAACCAGGCCGCCTTCTGCTCCGAGCGGAACTTGTAGATCCCGTCGGGCAGGTAGAGCTCGGCGCGGTAGTGGCCCTCGTCGTCGAGCCAGCGCTTGAGCGCGGCCCGCCGCTTCCAGCTCTTGCCGGGCTCGGTCTCGACCACGACCTGGAGCGGCGACTCGATCGTGACCTCGGGCAGGTGCGTTCCGGGGTCCGGCCAGACGAGTGCGTATGCGACCCCCTTGACGAGCGACTCGGTGTGCGCCTGCTGCGACTCGGCATCGAGCCGGTTGTCCTGCCACCAGCGCCAGGCGTCAGCGTCGCCCTCGGGCGCGTCGCCGATCCGGATGCCCTGGACGTGGAGCCGCTCGCGGTGGGCGTCGACGACGAGGGCCATGAAGTTCGAGGAGAACGCCGGGAACCGGTCGCCGAACGCCTGGCGGAACTTGGCCGACGCGAACGCGAGCGGCTGGACGCCCGCGTAGTAGTCCTCGTACTTCGTCATCGGGACGCGCCGGTCGTCGAGGCGCCGACCGAGTCGGGCGAGCCACCAGTCGAGGCTGCCCGGGACGAGGGTTCGGGTCGGGTCAAGCATCGTCAGAACCCCACCGGCGCCCGTGGCTTGCGGACGAACGGCACCGGCGGCTCCTGCATCGCCATCGCGACCGCGCGGACCATCGCCACGGCGGCCACGTTGGGGCGGGTCGAGCCGTGCTTGGAACGGGTGATCTTCATGCCCCGGTCGGTCAGGACCGCGGTCGTGTTCGCGACGTGTTCGGCGAGGATCGGGTCGTCGTCACGGATCAGGCGCCCGGTCGTGATGAGCTCGTAGGCCAGGGTCGAGGGCGGCCCCATCACCGATGCCGTCATCGGCACGTCGACCATGGCGAGCCCATCCTGCTCGAGCATCTCGGCCGACTCGCCGAAGGCCAGGCGGTCGAAGGCGTAGGCGGGTCCAGCGAGCGCCCGCTTCGTCTTCTCGTCGCGGGACTGCGCCAAGGGAAACTCGAGGCGGAGGTCCCGCAGGCGAACGCGCATCGCCTCGGTGCTGGCCATCCCGGTTGCGGACTCGGGCGGGAACACCTGTGCCCTCACCACGACCCGGTCTCCCTGGCGCTGCGCGATCGCGACCGCGCCGAGCTCGCCGTCCGGGCTCCGATCGATGCCCACGCCGATCGGCAGCGCGGTGTTGAGCGGGAGATCGCCAGTCGTTCCACGCCACGCCCCCTCGCGCAGCCAGGTGTCCTCGAACCCGACGAACTGGTTGAGGTGGTAGCGGCGCCACTCGAGGAGCGCGCCGCGAGCCTGGAGGCCGCGTCGAGCAGCAGGACGTTCGACGCGCCGAACGCCCCGATGAGCAGACCCGCCAGGGCCGGACCCGCCAGGCCGCCGATGGCGTAGCTCATCGTCTCCATGGCATTGGCCGTCGTCAGCTCGTCGTCCGGAACGAGGCTGGCGATGAGGGTCGGGACACCGGCCAGGCTGATCATGAACAGCGACCCGTAGACGATCGCGACC
>Ga0209519_10001203_pt1 | contig 11330 bp, 10 predicted proteins | sample Rifsed13ft1_FD_184005 | JGI IMG/M metagenome (GOLD analysis project Ga0209519, IMG submission 184005) | Soil microbial communities from Rifle, Colorado, USA - sediment 13ft 1 (version 2) | ecosystem: Environmental > Terrestrial > Deep subsurface > Rock core/Sediment | place: Rifle, Colorado...
CACTTCCTCGGCGAGCTCCAGCGTCCTCGAAAGCAGCTTGTAGCCCTCCATCACCGCCTGCTTGCGCGCCACGTCGAGGCTGGCGATCAGCCCGTACTGGGGGCTGGTCGACGTATGCATGTTGAAGTTCTCGCGGAACAGGTGCTCGCGGAACTGCGGGTCGTTGATGTGGATCATCGAGGCCTGGGAGAAGGCCGAAAGCACCTTGTGCGTCGACTGCGTGGCGTAGTCCGCGCCGGCCTCGAGGGCGGTGGGGCGGAACTCCGGATGAAAGCGCGCGAAGCCGTACCAGGCCTCGTCGATGATCACCTTGATGCCCTTGGCGTGCGCGGCCTCGATGATCGGCGCGAGGTCGTAGCGCAGCCCGTCGTAGGTGCAGGAGGTGAGGATGAGCGCCTGGGCATCCGGGTGCCGGGCGATCGCCTTCAGGATGCTCGCCTTGGGCACCGGCCCGTACAGGCCGTACTTGCGGTTGAGCGCCGAGTCCAGATAAACCGGATGCGCCCCCGACAGCACCACGCCGTGGTGCACGCTCTTGTGGCAATTGCGGTCGAGCAGCAGCTTCTCGCCCGGCGCGAGCAGCGTCTGGAAAATGACCTTGTTAGCCGTCGAGGTGCCGTTGGTCGCGAAGTAGGTGCGCCGCGCACCGAAGGCCTTGGCGGCCATCGCCTGCGCCTCGCCGATCACTCCCTTGGGTTCCATCAGGGAGTCGAGCATCGGAACCGAAACCGAAAGATCGGCGTCGAACACGTGCTCGCCCATGAATTCGTAAAAGTCGTTCACCCAGGGGCTGCCGCGCAGCGATTCCCCGGAGGAATGCCCGGGCGTGTGCCACTGGTCTTTTGCCATCCACACGTAGTTCTTGAGCGCGTCGTAGAACGGCGTGCGGGCGCGCTCCTGCATCTGCGCGTTGAGGATGCGATAAATGCCGCGGTAGTCGCGCTCCTCGCGGTAGAAGTAACCGTCCACCGATTCGGCGAACAGCGCGTCCACCACGTCGTCTTCCTTCTCCTGCGCGATCAGGATGTAGACGTCGAGCTCGGGTCGAAAACGCGTGATGCGCTGCACGAGCTCCAGCGCCGACATCTGCAGCGTCCTGGATTCGGCGCCGTTCTTCCTGGCAAGCGAGTAAAGGGTGTCGTCGACCAGCACCGCCTGCAGATCGCGGTCGGACTCGATCACCGCGAGCGCCTCTTTCGCGGTCGTCACGCCCGTGAAGCTGATGGCGAAGGGATTGTCGAGGGTGCGCGCCGCGGCGTTGAGGCCCTTGACGAACTCGCGCAGGATCAAGTGTTCGTCGTTGATGACCAGGACCCGGCACGAGATCTTGGGCACGCGGCCGCCTCAGTATAATTCCGTATGCCGGATCAGGCCGTTGACCGCTGCGCGGTCAACTTCGAAAAGACAACAGAACTGCGGTTACTTGACGGCCTTGAGAGACTGCGCAAGGCGGCTCTTGTGACGGTCCCCGGCGTTGCGATGCAGGATGCCTTTCGCGACGACGCGGTCGATGATGCGCTGCGACTCGCGGAGCGTCTTCTCCGCCGCGGCCTTGTCGCCGGCGGCTACCGCCTTTTTCGCGTTCTTGATCGCGCTGCGCACCGCGGTGCGCAGGCTCATGTTGTGCACGCGGCGCTCCTGCGCCTGTCGGGCGCGCTTGCGCGCCGATTTGATGTTCGCCATGGGCTGGATGTCCTTGAAAGGGCGCGAATTCTATCATGAACCTGCTGCGCGCCCTGGCCACGGTGAGCAGCCTGACCATGGTGAGCCGCGTGCTGGGCTACGCGCGCGATTTCTTCATCGCCCGCTTCTTCGGCGCGAGCCTCGCCACCGACGCCTTCTTCGTCGCCTTCAAGATCCCTAACCTGCTGCGCCGCATGTTCGCCGAGGGCGCTTTTTCGCAGGCCTTCGTCCCGATCCTCGCCGGTTACAGGAACGCGAACTCGGCCGAGGAAACGCGCTCGCTTATCGACAGCGTGAGCACGCTGCTGTTTTTGGCTCTGGTAGTCACTGCGGCCCTCGGCATGGCCGCGGCCCCCCTCATCGTGTACGTGACGGCGCCCGGATTCGCAGCGGAGCCGGACAAGTTCGCCCTGACCGTCCAGCTGCTGCGCATCACCTTCCCCTATATCGTTTTCATCTCGCTGGTGGCGCTTGCCGCGGGGGTCCTCAACACCTGGAACCGCTTCTCGGTTCCGGCCCTGACGCCGGCGCTCCTCAACGTGTCGTTCATCGTCGGCGCCGCGTTCTTCGCGCAATACTTCGATCCGCCGGTCCTCGTGCTCGCATGGGCAGTGTTCGTCGGCGGCCTGCTGCAACTCGCTTTCCAGGTCCCGTTCCTCGCGAAGCTCGGCTTATTGCCTCGCTGGCGGTTCGACCTGTCGCATCCCGGAGTGCGGCGCGTCCTGCTCCTCATGGCGCCCGCTGCCTTCGGCGTTTCCGTGAGCCAGCTCTCGCTGCTGATCAACCAGGTGTTCGCCTCCTTTCTGCAGACTGGCAGCGTGTCCTGGCTCTACTATGCCGATCGCTTGATGGAGCTGCCGGCCGGCGTGCTCGGCGTGGCAGTCGGGACCATCCTGCTGCCGAGCCTGTCCAAGTACCACGCTCAAGCCAACTGGACGGAATACGCGCGGCTGCTCGATTGGGGCCTGCGCATCACGGTGCTGCTCGCTGTGCCGAGCGCGGCGGCGCTTGCCGTGCTGAGCCTGCCCTTCATCACGACTCTTTTCCACTATGGGCGCTTCACCGCCGAGGATGCGGGGATGACGCAGCGGGCGCTGATCGCCTACAGCATCGGCCTGGTCGGCATGATCCTGGTGAAGATCCTCGCGCCGGGCTTCTACGCGCGCCAGAACGTGGTGACGCCGGTGAAGATCGGCGTGCTGACTCTCATTGCGACCCAGGCGATGAACCTGGTGTTCATCGGACCGCTGAAGCACGCCGGGCTCGCGCTCGCCATCGGTCTGGGCGCCTGCCTGAACGCGGGCCTTCTTTATCGCACGCTCAGGCGGCACGGCATTTTCGTGCCGCAGCCCGGCTGGCCGGTTTTCTTCCTCAAAGTCGCGGCTTCCGTAGCATTCATGGCCGTGGTGCTCTTCACGACCATGGGCGAGCCGGGCTGGTGGCTGACTGCGCCGTGGCAGCAGAAGGTGCCGGCCGTCCTCGGGCTGGTAATGCTTGGGCTGGCGGCCTACGCGGGTTGCCTGCTCGCCTTCGGCTTCCGGCCGCGCGATTTCTCGCGCAGGGGTGCCGGATGACGCTGGGGTCTTTTGCCGAAGTGCTCGGCTGCGAGGACGCGCGCATCGACCTCGCACAGGCATGCCTGATGATCGCCGAGGACGCCTATCCGGGGCTGGACGTGGGGCGCTATCTCGCTGCCATCGAGCGCCTGGCGCAGCGTTTGCGCGCGCGCATGCCGCAGTCCTACGGCGCCGAAGAGCGCGTACTCGGCCTCAACGAGTTCCTGTTCGAGGACCTCGGCTACTGGGGCAATACCGACGACTACTACGACCCGCGCAACAGCTATCTCAACGAGGTGATCGACCGCAGGACTGGCATCCCGATCACGCTATCGATCCTCTACATGGAGGTAGGCCGCCGCGTCGGCTTGCCGCTCGAAGGCGTGTCGTTTCCGGGGCATTTTCTCGTGCGCTTGCGGCTGCCCGCCGGGATGTTGGTGCTCGACCCGTTTTCGGGCGGTGCGCCGCAGTCGGAGGCGGAGCTCCGCGAGCGCCTGAAGCGCGTCATTCCCGAGGGCGTGACCTCGGAAGTTCCGGTGGCCGATCTGCCGCTGGAGCAGTTCCTCGAGCCGGCCTCCAAACGCCAGATTCTGGCGCGCGTGCTGCGCAACCTGAAGGGCATTTACCGGGACACTGAAAAGCCAGAGCGCGTGCTGGAGGTGCTGAACCGCACGCTGGTGTTGACGCCGGAGGCGAGCGCCGAGCTGCGCGACCGCGGCTACATCTACGAGCGCCTGGAATGCTGGCGGCCGGCGCTCAAGGACCTGAGCGACTACATGGAGCGCGAGCCCGACGCGCCCGATGCACACGAAGTTCGCGTCAAGCTGATGGAGCTTTCTGCGCTCTGCGCGCGGCTGAATTGACCCGGACGCGTTCCTTGAGGTGCGGCTTGTAGCCGAGCGCGAAAAAGACCTCTGCGGCAAGGAAAATCGGCGCCATGAAGATCTGGAACACGTTGTCCACCAGCGCGGGCCTGCGGCCCTCGAAAGCGTGACCGGCGAGCTGCAGGATCCAGCCGCCGAGGAAAAGCCCGGCGAACCAGCTCCACGCCGGCGCCGGTCCGAGCGCCGCGATCGCCTCGGCGATCCAGATGAGGACGCACAGCACCACGAGCATCGCGGTCGCGAGCGCCAAGTCGAGAACGAAGTAATAGGCGAGCACCGCCGCCGCGAGCACCATCGCCGCGGTCACCGTGGTGCCTGCGGCTTGGAAACCGGGCCAGGACAGCGGAATGAGGATCGCCAGCATGATGAGCGGGACGCCCACGAAATGCGTTGCCTTGTTGCGCGCGTCCTGGTGATAGGCCGCGTAAGAGGCCATCTGCTCTTCCAGCGTCTTCATGGAGAACCTCGTACAAAAACACTATAATTCAGGGTTTTAACCGAGTCCATGGTCGTCACGCACGGCTCGTTGCAGCGCGCCCGGGGCCGGTGTGCGCTGACGATCGGAAACTTCGACGGCGTTCACCGGGGCCACCGCGCGCTCATCGAGCGCGTGACCGCCGCGGCGCGCGAGCTTCACTTGATCTCCTGCGTATTGACCTTCGAGCCTCATCCGCGCGAGTTCTTCGGCGCGGATACCGCACCGCCGCGGCTCACGCGCTTGCGCGACAAGCTGGCGCTCATGGCCGAGGCCGGCGTGCAGCGCGTGCACGTCGCGCGCTTCGATGCGCGCTTTGCCGAGCTGTCCGCCGAGCGCTTCGTGAGGGACGTGCTGGTCGACGGACTGGGGGCGAAATGGCTGCTGGTGGGATGCGACTTTCGCTTCGGCAAGGGCCGTGCAGGGGACTACGCGGCGCTCCAGTCGGCGGCGGTGCGTTACGGCTTCGCACTGGAGGCGATGCCCGACGTAGTGTTCGACGGGGAGCGCGTATCCAGCTCGGCGGTGCGCGCCGCGCTGGCTGCCGGCGACCTGCGCGGCGCGGAAAGGCTTTTGGGCCATCCCTATACGATCAGCGGGCGTGTGGCGCACGGGGCGAAGCTCGGGCGCGGCCTCGGCTTCCCCACTGCCAATATCGTCCTGCGCCGGGCGCCTCCGCTCTCCGGCATCTTCGTCGTGGAAGTCGACGGCTTTGGACGCGGCGTGGCAAGCCTGGGTCGGCGGCCGACCGTAAACCCTGTAGCGGTGCCGCTTCTCGAAGTGCATCTGTTCGACTGGGACGGCGAGCTCTACGGCCAGCACCTTCGCGTGCGGTTCCTGGAGAAGCTGCGCGACGAGCGCAAATACGAAGGCCTGGAAGCGCTGCGCGCGGCGATCGCGGGCGATGCGCGCCAGGCGCGCGAATACTTTGCGAGACATGGCTGATTACAAAGACACGCTGAACCTCCCCGAGACGCCGTTCCCGATGCGCGGCGACCTCGCCAAGCGCGAGCCGCAATGGGTCAAGCAATGGCAGGAAAAGGGCGTTTACCGGCGGCTGCGGCAGATCGCCCGCGGCAGGCCGCGCTTCGTGCTGCACGACGGCCCGCCGTACGCCAACGGGGACATCCATATCGGCACTGCGGTCAACAAGATCCTGAAGGACATCATCGTGAAATCGAAGTCGCTGGCCGGCTTCGACGCGCCTTATGTCCCCGGCTGGGACTGCCACGGCATGCCGATCGAGGTGCAGATCGAGAAGAAGCACGGCAAGAACCTTAGCGCGCAAGAAACCCAGCGCCTGTGCCGCGCTTTCGCCACCGAGCAGATCGAGCGTCAGAAAAAAGATTTCGAGCGCCTCGGAGTTCTCGGCGACTGGGCGAACCCGTATCTCACCATGGCCTTCCGCAACGAGGCGGACGAGATTCGCGTGCTCGGCAAGCTGCTGGAGAAGGGCTATGTCTACCGCGGGCTGAAACCGGTGAACTGGTGCTTCGACTGCGGGTCTGCGCTCGCCGAAGCGGAGGTCGAGTACGAAGATCGCAAGGATCCGGCGATCGACGTCGGCTTCGCTTTCGCCGAGCCGGAGAAGCTCGCGAAGGCATTCCATCATGAAATCAATAAGCCTGGCTATGCGGTGATCTGGACCACGACGCCTTGGACTCTCCCGGGCAACCAGGCGCTGAACGTCCACCCCGACCTCACCTATAACCTGGTGGACACGGAAAAAGGGCTGCTCATCCTCGCGGCCGAGCGGCAGCAGGCGTGCCTCGCGCGCTACGGGCTGTCCGGCAAGACGCTTGCCTCGTGCAAGGGCGCTGCGCTCGAGAACATCCGTTTTCGCCATCCGTTCTACGACCGCACCTCGCCGGTGTATCTCGGAGACTACGTCACCCTCGAGAGCGGTACCGGCGTGGTCCATTCCGCGCCTGCCTACGGCGCCGAGGACTTCGAGTCTTGCCGCCGGTATGGAATGAAGGACGAAGAGATCCTTACGCCGGTCATGGGCGACGGCCGATTTACCTCCTCGCTGCCGCTCTTCGGCGGCATGATGGTTTGGGACGCGAATGCGAAGGTCGTGGAGGAGCTGAAATCTCGTGGCGTGCTGTTCCATCACGAGCCTCACGTGCACAGCTACATGCACTGCTGGCGGCACAAGACGCCAGTCATCCTGCGTGCCACCACGCAGTGGTTCGCTTCCATGAACAAGCCCGTAAGTGGGGAAGCGCTGCGCGCGACCGCATTGCGCGGTATCGAGAACACGCAGTTCTTTCCAGCCTGGGGGCAGGCCCGCCTGCACGGCATGATCGCCAACCGTCCGGACTGGACGCTGTCGCGCCAGCGCCAATGGGGCGTGCCGATGCCCTTCTTTCTGCACCGCGAAACCGGAAAGCTCCATCCGCGCACCGCGGACTTGCTCGAGCAGGTGGCGAAGGCGGTCGAGAAGGGCGGCATCGAGGCCTGGCAGTCGATGACCAGCGAATCGCTTCTCGGAGCGGATGCGGCCAGCTATGAGAAAGGCCGCGACACGCTCGACGTCTGGTTCGACTCGGGCTCGACGCACTTTACGGTGATGCGCGGCTCGCACAGCGCGGATACCGGCTTTCCCGCCGACCTCTACCTGGAAGGCTCGGATCAGCATCGCGGCTGGTTTCATTCGTCGCTGCTCGTTTCCTGCATGCTCGACGGCGTGCCGCCCTACAAGGGCTTGCTCACGCACGGTTTCGTGGTCGACGGCGAAGGCCGCAAGATGTCGAAATCGAAGGGCAATGTCATCGCGCCGCAGCAGGTGTCGAGCAGCCTTGGCGCGGAGATCCTGCGGCTGTGGGTCGCCTCGACCGACTATTCGGGCGAGCTTTTCATCTCCAACGAGATCCTCAAGCGCGTGGTGGAAAGCTATCGCCGCGTGCGCAACACGCTGCGCTTCCTGCTCGCCAACACCTCCGACTTCGATGCTGCGAAGCACGCGGTGCGGGTGGGCGATATGGTGGAAGTGGACCGCTACGCGCTCGCCATGACCGCGCGCATGCAAGACGAGGTGGCCGAGGACTATGCGCGCTACCAGTTTCACCTCGTCGCGCAGAAGCTGCAGGCGTTCTGCTCCGAGGACCTCGGCGCGTTCTTCGTGGACCTTCTCAAGGACAGGCTGTATACGTGCAAGGCCGACGCGCCCGCGCGGCGTTCGGCGCAGACCGCGCTCTACCACATCACGCAAAGCCTTGTGCGGCTGATGGCGCCGATACTTTCCTTCACCGCCGAGGAGCTGTGGCAGGTGTTCACCGGGAAGGCGGACGACAGCGTGTTCTTCCACACCTGGCACGAGCTGCCGCGGCCTGCGGACGGCGCCGACCTGCTCGCCAAATGGCAGCGCCTGCGCGAGCTGCGCGATCCGGTCAGAAAGAGCATCGAGGCGCTGCGCGCCGACGGCAAGATGGGCTCGTCGCTCCAGGCCGAGGTGGACTTTCAGGCCGAGGGGAAGGACTACGAGCTTGTCGCGAGCCTCGGCGACGAGCTCAAGTTCCTGCTGATAACCTCCGCGGCCCGCATCCACCGCGGCGAGCTTTCGGTGAAAGTCCAGGCGAGCACGCATCCCAAGTGCGAGCGTTGCTGGCATTACAGGCCGGACGTGAACGGCGAAGGCCTGTGCGGGCGCTGCCAGACGAACCTGCACGGCCCCGGCGAGTCCCGCTCCTATGTCTAAGGCCTGGCCGTGGTTTGTCGGGTCCCTGGGAATCATCGTGGCCGACCAGCTCGCCAAGTGGGTGGTGCTCGCGGGCCTCGCGCCGGGCGAGCGGCGGGAAGTCACCGGGTTCTTCAACCTCGTCCTGGTGTTCAACAAGGGAGCGGCGTTCAGCTTTCTCGCGGAAGCCGGGGGTTGGCAGACACCGATTCTCGTGGCGTTCGCCGTCGGCGCGGCGCTCATCGTGTCGGTGCTGCTGCTGCGCTCGCCGGGACGGCGCATGTTCTGCGCCGGGCTCGCCCTGATCCTCGGAGGGGCGCTGGGCAACGTGATCGACCGCCTGCGCTTCGGTCACGTGGTGGACTTCCTCGACCTGCACGCCGCCGGCTGGCACTGGCCGGCGTTCAACGTGGCCGATTCGGCCATCACGCTGGGCGCGGCGCTGCTGATCCTCGACGGCTTCGCGCACCATGAAAGCCGAGCTCGCGCTTCTTCTTAAGGCGCTCGCTTTCGCCGCCCACAAGCACCGCGACCAGCGGCGCAAGGACGCGCAGGCTTCCCCCTACATCAACCACCCGATCGCTCTCGCCGACCTCCTGGTGAACGAAGGCGGGGTCACGGATGTCGAAGTGCTGTGCGCGGCGCTGCTCCACGACACGGTCGAGGACACGGCGACCACGCACGAGGAGCTCGCCGAGGCGTTCGGCGCGCGGATAGCGCGCATCGTCGCCGAAGTGACCGACGACAAGCTGCTGCCGAAGGCCGAGCGCAAGCGCCTGCAGGTCGAGCACGCGGCGACGCTCAGCCCGGAAGCGAAGCTCGTAAAGCTCGCCGACAAGACCTGCAACCTGCGCGACGTCGCGGTCCGGCCTCCGGCGCACTGGGACCTCGCGCGGCGCCGCGAGTATTTCGACTGGGCGAAGCGCGTGGTGGACGGCGTGCGCGGCGCTCATCCACGCCTCGAAGCGGCGTTCGACGCCGCCTATAGCAAGCGACCCGGATGAGGGACAATCGCCCCATGGAAGTGCTTCTCGCGAATCCCCGCGGCTTCTGCGCCGGAGTCGAGCGCGCCATCGAGATCGTGGAGCGCGCGCTCGAGCAGTGCGGCGCGCCGATCTACGTGCGGCATGAGATCGTCCACAACAAGTACGTGGTGGACACGCTGCGCGCCAAGGGCGCCGTATTCGTGGAGGAGCTCGCCGACGTCCCGCTGGGAGGTACCGTAATCTTCAGCGCGCACGGCGTGGCCAAGTCGGTGCGCGCGGAGGCCGAGCGGCGCGGCCTCAAGGTGTTCGACGCCACCTGCCCGCTCGTCACGAAGGTCCATGTCGAAGTCACCAAGATGCTGAGAGAGGGCTACGAGGTGGTGATGATCGGCCACCGCGGACACCCCGAGGCCGAGGGTACGATGGGCCAGGCCGCCAAGGGCATGCACCTGGTGGAGACCGTGCAGGACGTAGCCGGGCTGCAGGTGGCTTCTCCGCAGCGCCTCGCCTACGTCACGCAGACGACGCTGTCGGTGGACGACGCGAAATCCATCGTAGCCGCGCTGAAGGCGCGTTTCCCCGCGATCCGGGGACCCAAGCGCGACGACATCTGCTACGCCACGCAGAACCGCCAGGACGCGGTCAAGTTCATGGCGCCGCAGTGCGACGTGGTCATCGTGGTCGGCTCGCCGAACAGCTCGAACTCCAATCGCCTGCGCGAGGTGGCGGACAACATGGGCGTGGCGGCCTACATGGTGGACAGCGCTGCGGACCTGCGGCCCGAGTGGATCGAAGGCAAGCGCCGCGTAGGGGTGACGGCAGGCGCTTCGGCGCCGGAAAAACTGGTGAACGAGCTGATCGCCCGTCTGAAGGAGCTCGGTGCGCAGAGCGTGCGGCCGCTCGAGGGCATCACCGAAAGCGTGATGTTCTCGCTACCCCGCGGACTGAAGCAGGCGTCGCGTCCCTAGGCGGCCGAGCCGCCGTCCGTAATTTCCGGGGCAGGAACTGCATCACGGTTCCTGCCCGCGGTTCCCGCCTTTCGTGCCTGCTTTCCGCCCGCCCATCGGGTGCGTTTGGCGCGTCCGCGGTGGGCGCGGAAAATCGGGGGAACAAAGGGAGAAGGTATCCATGCTGCCGCACAAGGGGTTCAGCCTTATCGAACTGCTGGTGGTCATCACGGTCATCGGCATCGTCGCCGCCTTCGCACTCCCGGCGTATACGGACTACGTACGCCGCGGCAAGATCACCGAAGCGACCAGCACTCTCGCCGACCTGCGGGTCAAAATGGAGCAGTTCTTCCAGGACAACCGCAACTACAACAACCCCGGGACCGGGGTCATCGCGCCGCCGAACTGCCCGGTCGCTGTCCCGACCCTCAAGTACTTCGCGATTACCTGCCCGACGCTAACGGCTACAACCTATACCGTGCAGGCCCAAGCGCTGGCCAATCTGGACATTTCGGGCGTTGCCTACACAATCGACCAAACCAACACCAAGGCTACGGATGTCACGTCCAGCACGACCATGGCGAACGCCGGCTGGACCGGCAACTCGAGCTGCTGGGTAACGAAGAAGGGCGACGTGTGCTGACCGCCCGTCGCCTACGGCACGCTCTCCAGCGCGGCATGACGATTACCGAGCTGATGATCGGCCTTGCGGTCGTTGCCGTCTTGATGGTGGTCGCGCTACCGGTCGGTCGTCCCCGACCCTCGCGCGGCAGCTGCGACTGCAGCTATCAGTTCGGCGGGGTCAAGCGGCTTGGAGACGTGCGCCTGGAACCCCGAAGCAAGGATGTGAGTCCGATCCTCGGCGCGTGAAAAGGCCGTGAGCGCTATCGCCGGAAGAAACCCGCCGTGTCCTGCCTCGTGCTGGCGAATCTGACGCACCAGCGCGTATCCGTCCTCCTCGGGGAGCCCGATATCGCTGACAAGCACGTCCGGCCGTTGTCCCTCGAGCAGTTCAAGCGCTTCCCGGGCCGACGCGACGGCGTTGACACTGGCGCCCGCCTCCGTCAGCACGAGTGACGTCAGCGTGCGCGCCTCGGCTTGGTTATCGACGACGAGGATG
>Ga0209519_10001207_pt1 | contig 11308 bp, 8 predicted proteins | sample Rifsed13ft1_FD_184005 | JGI IMG/M metagenome (GOLD analysis project Ga0209519, IMG submission 184005) | Soil microbial communities from Rifle, Colorado, USA - sediment 13ft 1 (version 2) | ecosystem: Environmental > Terrestrial > Deep subsurface > Rock core/Sediment | place: Rifle, Colorado...
CGGGCCGGGGTCCCGCCGATCTTCGTCCGGGCGATCTACGATCGGATCTACCTGTCGCCGCCGATGCTCGAGCGGCACGCGCGGACCGGGCTCGGGATCGACCACTGCCGCGAGGGGACGTGGGGCGCCGAGTTCTTCCGCGTGCAGCCGCTCGAGGGTGAGCTCGTCTTCACGAAGCACCGCTACAGCGCGTTCAAGGACACGGAGCTGAACGCCTACCTGCGGGCGCAGCGGGTCGAGAACCTGATCCTCGCGGGCATCACGTCGAACGTCTGCGTGGAGTCGACGGCCCGCGACGCGTACATGTTCGACTACCACGTCGTGTTCCTGAGCGACGCCTCCGCGACCTACCAGGCTGAGGCCCACGAGGCGACGCTCGCGAACATCCGTCGCGCGTTCGGCATCGTCGCGAGCACCGGCGAGGTCGCCGACGCGTGGCGATCCACGGGCGCACTGCCGGCGGCGCCCGGTCCCGCCCGAGCGGTCGGATGATCGGACAGCGACGGACTGGGTTCGCGGCCGTGCGTCAGGCGAGCGGCGGGAGCCACACGTCGACGACCGCCGGGCATCCCTCGCGCTCGACGGCTGTCCGCGCCTCGCGCAGGGTGGGGACGAGGTCGGCGCGCTCGTCCACGCGCGCGCCGAAGCCGCCCGCGGCCCGCGCCTGCGCGGCGAAGTCCGGCGGCGGGTCGAACGTCCCGCCCGAGTAGTCGTTCGCGCGGACGGCCGAGCCGTCCGGGTAGTCCTCCCGAAGACGGGTCGTGCCCGTGCGGTAGCCGCGGTTGTTCGCGACGACGGTCAGGATCGGGACGTCGTAACGTCCCTGCGCCCACAGCAGGATGCTCGGCGATCCGAACTGGTATGCCCCGTCGCCGACGAGGGAGGCAACGAACCGGCCGCGGTCGGCGAACCGCACTCCCATCCCGGCGGCGACCGACCATCCAAGGCTCGAGCCGCCGGACTCGAACAGCGTGTCGGGCAGGGTCCGGGGGATGCGCCAGGTGTCGGTCATCTCCCACGTGAGGACGTCGTCGGGCTCGAGCGCCTGCGCCATCGCGCTGCCGAGCGCGTCCTCGTCGATCGGGCCGGTGCTGGGCGCGGCCGAGTCCCGCTCGGCGATCCGTCGTCCGGCGAGCGCCTCGAACGACGCCCAGCGCTCCCGGATCCGCTCAGCGTGCGACCCCGTCCGCAGCGAGCGCATCCGCTCGACCAGCGCCGTGAGGAAGTCCGTGGGGTCCGCCGTGATCCGGACGTCGCTCGGGAACTCGTAGAGCGGGACCGTGATCGCCGCCGGGTCGTTCCCCACGGTGGCGATCCACGCGTCGGGCGAGGGACGTTCGCGCGCGGGGATCCATGGCACGAGGTGCTCGAGGACGACGATCGCATCGACGCGCGAGAGCGGCACGATCCCGTCGTCGCGCGGCGTCTGCGCCGACGTGAACGTGCCGCCGGCCCACGAGCTCGGATGGTCGTCGGAAAGGTTCATCCGATGCCGCGTCGCGCGGACCGCGATCGCGAAGTCTCGCGCGAGCTCGTCGAGCGCGTCGATCGCTCGGGGATCGCGACCGACGCGGTCGGTGATGACGAGCGGGTGGTCGGCGTCGAGCAAGCGGCGCGCGATCTCGTCCACCGCGTCGTCGGGCCCGGCCCCGACCCGCGGGACGCCGAGTCGGTCGACCGTGGTCATGCCAGCGTCGCCGCCGAGGGGGACGTGACCGACCTCCTTCGGCAGGATCAGGTACGCCGGGCCCTGCGGCGGCGTCGTCGCCACCTGGAGGGCCCTCGCGGTCACCAGTGCGGGATCGTCGTACGTCGACAGCTTGTAGTCCCACTTCATGAACTGCCGCGCGATCTCGCCCTGGTCCCACCGCTGCTGCTTCCAGAACACGGGGATCGTCCGGCGCTCGACGGTCGTACCCGGGTAGCCGGTGATCACGAGGACGGGGTACTGCCCGACCATCGCGTTGTGCAGGGCGCCCCCCATGTGGAGGAGCCCGACGTCCACGTGCGCCGCGACCGCGGCCGGAGCGCGCCGGATCATCGCCTCGCCCATCGCGATCGAGATCGCGACGTGCTCGTGGACCATCTGCATGATCCGCGGCGAGGGTAGTCCATGCTCCTTTGCCCGGGCGGCCGCCTCCTGGAACGACACGAGGTCGTTGCCGCTCACGAACCAGAGGTGCTCGATCCCGGCGAGCTTCGCGACCGCGAGGATGGCCTGGGCCGGCTCGGCGCCGGCGAGGTCGACGCTCCCTGTCGAGCCCTCCGACGCGCTCACCTTGGTCTCGACGTCCGTCGGGGCCTCTCGCGCTCGGTCATAGGTACGACCATATATGCTCGGCTCGGCGCCCGCGCGGTGCGGGACGGGACGAGAGGCACGCCCTGGCGACCTACCTCCAGCATCTGGGGTTCGCGATCACGGCCGACCCCGACGACGCGGTCCACCGCGACGCCGCGGTCGTGATCGACGAGGATCGGATCGTCGACGTGGGGCCGACCCCGGAGGTCCTCGAACGTCGCCCGCCGACGCCCGCCGACGAGATCGTCGAGGGCTCGGATCTCGGTATCTGCCCCGGGTTCGTCGATACCCACGTGCACCTGTCGGAGACGCTCTCGAGGGCGAGCTTCCCCGACTTCCTCGACACGCGCGCCTGGGTCTTCCAGTGGGTCATGCCGTACTACGGCGAGCTCACGGCCGAGGACGAGCGCGTGGCCGTCCTCGTCGCGGCGACCGAGATGCTGCGCTCTGGGACGACGTGCTTCCTCGATATGGGGGCCTTGAACGACCCGCGCGACACCGTGCCGGTCCTCGCGGAGGTCGGGATCCGCGGCGTCACCGGGCGCCACGCGGCAGACGTGAGGCCGGACCCTTGGCCCGAGGGCTGGTCGCCGCGGATGGTCGATCACCACTTCTTCCCGAGCGCGGCCGCGGCGCTCGCGGAGCTCGAGGCGTGCGTCCGGGAGCTCGACGGCGCCGCCGACGGGCGGATCCGATGCTGGGTCAACATCCAGGGGAAGGAACCGTGCAGCGCCGAGCTCCACGTCGGCGCGCGGGAGCTCTCCGAGCGGCTCGGCGTCGGGACGACCTATCACATCGCGTCGACGACGAAGGAGGCCGACCTGATCGAGCGCAAGTACGGCGCGCGACCGGTGGCGCGGATGGAGAGCCTCGGCGCGCTCGGGCCGAACCTCGTGCTCGCGCACGCGGTCGCCCTGAACGACGAGGAGGTCTCGATCCTCGCCCGGCGTGGGGTGAGTGTGGCGTTCTGTCCGGGCACGTCGCTGAAGCTCGGGAAGGGGGCGACGGCGATCGGTCGCTACCCGGAGCTGCTCGACGCAGGCGTCACGGTCGGCCTGGGGACCGACGGCGTCTCGGCCTCGGGCAACCTGAACATGATGCGCCAGCTGCACCTCGCCGCGGGTCTGTTCAAGGACGCGCGCATGGACGCCACGCTCGTAGGCGCGCGCCGCGCGCTGCGCATGGCAACGATCGACGGCGCGCGAGCGCTCGGGATGGACCATGAGATCGGCTCGCTCGAGCCGGGCAAGAAGGCCGACCTCATCGTATTCGACCTGTCGCACCACGAGTGGGTCCCGTACCAGGACCCCGTCCAGGCGCTCGTGTGGTCGGCCACGCCGGCGAGCATCCGCGAGACGTGGGTGGACGGACGGCGCGTCTACGCGGAGGGGACGGTGACCACGGTCGGGGACGAGGCGGCGCTGCGGGCCGAGGCGACTCAGCGTGCGAGGGCGCTCCTGCGCCGTGCCGGGTTGCGCGACGCGGACGTCCCGATCACCACGACGGCCTACGAGTGAGCGGGCGGCCCTCAGCCCGCCGGTGCGCGTTGCATCCCGAGGTCGACCTTCAGGACGTCCGACAGGAGCGCGTTGGTCGCCTCGATGTGATCGCGCATCGCACGGTACGAGGTCTCCGGGTCGCGGTCGGCGATCGCGTCGACGATCCGGTGGTGCTGCACCTCGGAGTGATCCTGCTCGCCGCGCAAGCCCCGCGCCGAAGATAGGTACGCGAGGAGCTCGTGCAGCCGCATCTGCTCCTCGAGCACGAGGTCGAGCAGCCGAGCGGAGCGGGCCGTGTGGGCGATAGCGATGTGCAGCGTAGAGTCGGCCTGGCGCAGCTCGGCCGCCGGGACGCGTTCGGCGCGTTCGGCGAGCCACCGGAGGTTCTCGATCGCTTCGTCGGTGGCGCGGAGAGCCGCGAGCTCGGCGGCCTTCGGCTCGACCGCCGCGCGCATGTCGAACAGCTCGGGGATCAGCGGCCCCATCTCCCGGGCGATCCGCTGGATGTCCGTCCTCGTCGGCTGGCGGATCCGGCGCTGCACGATGAACGTCCCGCCGGACCGGCCCCGGCTGGTCTTCAGGTACCCCTGCTGCTGGAGCGCGCGGATCCCCTCGCGGAGCGTCGTCCGGCTCACGCCGAGCCGTTCGACGAGCTCGCGCTCCGGCGGCAGGCGGGCGCCTGACTTCAGGGCGCCGAGCTTGATCGCCTGCGCGAGCCGCTGGACGGCCACCTCATAGGCGCTGTGCCAATGCGCTTGCCGGAAGAAGACGTCTTCCAGAAGGGCTTCGACGTGCGGCGGGAGGAGCTCGCTATCTCGATCGTTCATCGCCGGATCCCAGCGCGATTGATGGGCCAGCATACCCCGGGCATCATCGCGCTCCGTGCAGGCCTGGGCGATTCACAGGCCCGCCTGCGGCGAGATCCCGTACGCCGCGATCGCTCGATCGACGGCCGCCCGGGGCAGCGTTCCGGCGCGCTCCAGGGCAGCGAGCGCGGCGACCGCGATGTGCTCCGCGTCCACCTCGAACCGCCGCCGCAGGGCCTCCCGCGTGTCCGAGCGGCCGAACCCGTCCGTCCCGAGCGACGTGAAGCTCGCCGGCACCCATCGTGCGATCAGGTCGGGGACCGCCTTCATCGAGTCGCTCGCGGCGATCACCGGGCCCTCCGCCTCGGCGAGCCGTCGGGTCACGTACGGCTCCGGCCCGGCCCCGGTCAGGCGGACGGCGCGTTCGCACGCGAGCGCGTCCCTCCGCAGCTCGTGGTACGAGGGAGCGCTCCAGACGTCGGCCGCGACGCCGTGGTCCGCGAGCAGGACCTGCGCGCGGAGCACCTCGCGCATGATCGGGCCGGAGCCGAGGAGCTGCACGCGGTGGCCGTCGCTGGTCGCGCCGCGGAAGCGGTAGAGGCCGCGGACGATCTCGTCCTCGACGCCCTCCGGCATCGCTGGCATCGGCGACGGCTCGTTCGACAGCGTGAGGTAGAAGAAGACGTCCTCGCCGCCCTCGACCATCCGCTGGAGCCCCTCGCGAACGATGACGGCGATCTCGAACGCGAACGCGGGATCGAACCAGACGCACGCCGGATTCGTCTCCGCGAGCAGCAACGAGTGGCCGTCCTGGTGCTGCAGGCCCTCGCCGTTCAGCGTCGTGCGTCCGTGCGTCGCGCCGAGCAGGAAGCCGCGAACGCACCCGTCGCCGCACTGCCAGATCAGGTCGCCGATCCGCTGGAACCCGAAGATCGAGTAGAAGAAGTAGAAGGGGATCATGTGCTCGCCGTGTGTCGCGTAGGTCGTCCCAGCAGCTGCGAACGAGCTGATCGATCCCGTCTCGGTGATCCCCTCCTCGAGGATCCGTCCGCGGGGATCCTCGCGGTACCAGAGCACGTGATCCGCGTCGACCGGTCGGTAGCGCTGCCCGAGGCTCGAGTAGATCCCGTACCGGCTGAACAGCGATTCCATGCCGAACGTGCGTGCCTCGTCCGGGACGATCGGCACGACGCGCTCGCCGAACCCGTCGGCATCCATGAGCCGTCGGAGGAGCCGAACCATCGCCGTCGTCGTCGCGACGGGCTGGTCGGTCCCCACGAGGAACTCCTCGAACGCGGATCGGGCCGGGACCGCGAGCGGCTTCGCGGCCGCCCGCCGATCCGGGACGAACCCGCCGAGCGCCCGGCGTCGCTCGAGTGCGTACGCGACCTCGGGGCTGTCCGGCGCGGGGCGGTAGAAGGGAGGGATGCCGTCCTCGAGCTGCTCGTCGGTGATGGGGACCCGGAGCCGGTCCCGCAGCTCGAGGAGCCCCTCGGGCGTGAACCGCTTGACCTGGTGGGTGCTGTTGCGGCCCTCGATCGCGTCACCGAGGCCCCACCCCTTGCTCGTCTGCGCGAGGACCACGGTCGGCCGGTCCTTCTCCGCGATCGCGGCCGCGTACGCCGCGTACACCTTGCGGGGGTCGTGACCCCAGCGCCCGAGCGCATCCAGGCGGCCGGGGTCGGCCGCGGCGAGCGCCTCGAGGCGCGGGATGCCGGCGAACAGCTCGTCGCGCAGGTAGGCGGCGCCCTCGGTCGTGTGGCGCTGGAGGTCGCCGTCGAGGACCGTGTTCAGGCGATCGACGAGCGCACCGTCGGCATCGCCGTCGAGCAGATCATCCCAGTGCCGGTCCCAGAGCACCTTGACGACGCGCCATCCGGCGCCCAGGAAGAGTGCCTCGAGCTCCGGAACGATCTTGCCGTTGCCGCGGACGGGGCCGTCGAGGCGCTGGAGGTTGCAGTTCACCACGAAGACGAGGTTGTCGAGCCCCTCCCGAGCAGCGAGCGTGAGCCCGCCGATCGCCTCGGGCTCGTCCATCTCGCCGTCGCCGATGAACGCCCACACGCGGCGATCCGACGGTTCCACGATCCGGCGCGCCTCGAGGTACCGGTTGAAGCGCGCCCGCCCGATCGCGTTCACGGGACCGAGTCCCATCGAGGCCGTGGGGAACTCCCAGAACTCGGGCATCAGCCGCGGGTGGATGTACGAGGGGATGCCGGCGCCTCCCGCCTCACGCCGGTAGCCCTCGAGCTGCCGGATGTCGAGGCGGCCCTCGAGGTACGCGCGGGCGTAGATGCCGGGCGCGGCGGCCGACTGGAAGTACACGTGGTCGCCGCCGCTCGGGCTCTCGCGGCCGCGAAGCACGTGGTTGAACGCGACCTCGTACAAGACCGCGGTGGACGCGTAGGTCGACAGGTGCCCGCCGAGCCCCGCGCCTCCCGCGTTCGCGCGGACGACGAGCGCGGAGGCGTTCCACCGGTTGAGGTCGAGGATGCGTCGCTCGAGCGCCTCGTCGCCGGGGTAGGTGGGTTCCTCGGATGCGGGGATCGAGTTCACATAACCCGAGACGAGCAGCCCGCGCCCGAAGCCATCGTCGCGGACCTCGGTCAGCAGGGCGCTGACGAGGGCCGCGGCCTGGTCGGGGGACCGGCGACGGACGTCACGGAGCGCCTCGAGCCACTCGGCGACCTCCTCGGGATCGTCGCCGTGCGGGGGAACGGGGGCCGCGAGCCGCAGCCGACGGTCGTCGCCCGGCCCCGACGCGCTATTCATCCATGGGTCGGACCATAGGTCCTTCATCGTACCGCGGCCGGCACGCGGCCGGGAAAGACCGTCTCCCGCTCAGAGGTCGGCGCGCGGGCCGGCCCCTTCGCCGGGGGGCTGGATCGGCGCGAACGGGACGCCCCTTCCGCCCTCGGGGCCGACCTCCAGTCGACCCTCGACCTCGAGGACCCCCGGGATGTGGCGGATCACGTCAAGCAGGACGTCGCGCTGGGCGCTGAAGTCGAGGCTGCCGCGGAGGACGACGCGTCCCTCGTGGACCTCGACGTCGATCGGCCGCAGATCGGTGACGAGGACCTTCGAGGCGACGGAGCGCACCTGCTCGGCGATCTGCTCGTCCGTCCGGATGAACGCGCTCAGCAGGTCGCCACGGCTGACGATGCCTACGAGGCGCCCCTCCTCGTCGACGACCGGCAGGCGCTTCACCCCGGCATCGCGGAGCGTGCGGATCGCTTCCCAGATCGACTGGTCGGGGCGCACGGTGACGACCGGCGTCGTCATGATCGCCTGGGCGTCGTGGCCGCGCCCCCGTGCGTCCTCGGTCCGGCCAGGATGGAGGAACCAGTCGAGCGCCCGCGTGCGTCGCCTGTCGTGAGAGCCCTCGCGCAGGAGATCGGCCTCGGACACGATCCCGACGAGCCGCCCGTCGTCGTCCACCACGGGGATCCCGCTCACGTGGTGCTCCGCCATCTTCCCGACGAGCTCCTGGAACCCGGTCCCCGGCGTCACCGTCACGACCGAACCCGTCATCACCTGCGCGATCTCGATCCGCTGTCCGTCGTCGTCCATCCTGTGCCTCCTCGGTACCTCCCCCGTTAGTCCGTCACGCCCGTGGCGCTCGAGGAGATCGACCGGGGGTCGCGGAGGGCCCAGCGCCCGGCGTCGACGGTCGCGAGGAAGTCGCCGACGAGCCGGTTGAACAGCTCGGGCTCCTCGAGGTTCGAGGCGTGGCCCGTCCGGGGGATGACGGCGAGCCCCGCCGACGGCATCGTCCGCTTCAGCATCAGGTTCGCGTCGAGGCACCCCTCGTCCTCGTCGCCGACGAGCAACAGCAACGGCACCTCGACGCGCGCGAGCTCCTCGCGGAGGTCGTAGAGCGATGGACGCTCGCGCTGCACGCCCCGCATCGTGTTCGCAGCGCCCACGCTCGAGTGCCCGGCGAGTTGGCCGGCGAACTCCTCCCATCCGCGCTCGTCCTTGTTCTGGAACTGCACACGCGCCGGTCCCTCGGCGTAGCGCGGCGCGAACGAGGCGGCGCCCTCGGCGTCGAACGCAGAGGCGATCGCCTCTGCCTCCCGCCGGAACGATCCCTGGACGGCCGGATGGGCGCCGTATCCGACGCCCGCGACCACGGCGGAACGTGCCCGGCCCGGGTACCGCAGCGCCAGGTACAGCGACGTGAAGCCGCCCATCGACAGGCCGACCACGTGCGCGCGATCGATCCCGAGGTGGTCGAGCACGGCGATCGCGTCGGTGACCGCGAGGTCCTGCGAGTAGGAGGCGACGTCTTCCGGGACGTCGGAGGGTGGGTAGCCGCGAGCGGCGTACGTGACGCACCGGTAGCGGCGGCTCAACGCTCGGACCTGCGGCTCCCAGCTCCGGTGGTCGCCGGCGAACTCGTGGATGAACAGGACGGGGATGCCCTGGCCAGCGTCCTCGACGTGGATGTTGAGGCCGTCGTGCGTCGTGGCGGATGCCACCGTCGCGCTCCTCCCACTTAATGGTTCCAACGTCATACGAAAGGATAGTCGACGGTGCGCCTGCCCAAGGACCCCCCGACCGAGGCGCGCCTGTTAGCCCTTGCGCGAGAGCGTTCGTGGCGTCTGCGGGCGGCGGATCAACGGGTCCGGCGGCTCCAGCAGGAGGTCCAGGCAGGACCTCTGCGAACGAACACCTACCGTAGCCCGACATCCCCCGACAAGTTCCGCGAATCGGCCGGTCTGGTGATTCACGGCGCGTGGTCGTTCCGACTAGTGTTCGCGAACGCGGTTCGCCGCGACTCCCCGAGGTTCCTCTCCCTTCCTTCCCCACGCATCGGCGGTGCTTCCCCTCGAAAGCGGAGCAGGGCATGGAGGAGGTCGCTCGGATCGTGCTGGCGCTCGAAACCCCGGACGTCGCCGAGGAGGTCATGCACTTCCTCGATCGCACGGGGCGGGCCCGCGTCGTGGGGACCGCGATCGACGGATCGCAGCTCGCGGACGCCGTCCGCCAGCTCGAGCCCGACGCGGTCGTCGCGACGCCGTCGATGGTCGGTTCGCGCGAGTCGCTGAACGGCAGCGCGCTCCTCGCGGTCGACACCTCGCAGTCGGTCGGGACGCTCCGACGGGCGATCCGGGCCGGCGCTAGCGGCTTCTACCTCTGGCCTGCCGAGCGCGACCAGCTTGCGGACGCCGCGGCGCGCGTGCGCCCGACGCTCGAGCACGCGCAGGTCGAACGCGCGCCGGTCCTCGCGGTCTACGGGCCGCGGGGAGGTGCCGGGACAACGTTCGTGGCGACGCATCTGGCTGCGTCGTACGCGCGGAGCAAGCGACGGTGCGTGCTGGTCGACCTCGACGTGGTGTTCGCGGACGCGTCGGCGGCGGTCGGCGTTCCCATCGACGAGCCGGTCCGGACGATCGCCGAGCTCGTGGCTCTGCAGGACGAGGTGGCTCCGCAGCACGTCGAGGAGATCGTGTGGCGGCACCCGCTGGGGTTCGGCGTGCTGCTCGCGCCGGGCGACGGGTTGGCTCGCCTTGGTGCCGAGGACTACCGGCGTGCCATCGCGGCGACCCGGCGGACGTGTGACGTCGTCGTGCTCCACGTGCCGCGGGCGCTCGACGGGGTCGCTCGCGCGGGGCTCGAGGCTGCCGACCGCGTCTTGATCGTGCTCGGCTTGGACGTGCTCTCGTTCCGTGACGCCAAGCGCGCGATCGAGGCCGCGGGGCTCGAGGATCGATGTGCGTTCGTGGTGAACCGTGCGTCGCGCTCGGAGATCTCGCCGAAGGACGTCGAGCGCGTGTTCGGACACGCGCCCCTGGCGGTGATCCCCTCGGACCGCGCGGTGCGCTCGGCGCAGGACCGCGGCCGGTTGCTCCCCGCGCGGGGCCGCGTGGCCCGCGCTGTCGACCGGATCGCGCGCATGGCGATCGAGGTGCCCGCGTGAGCCGGACGGACGCGCTCGCCGAGGTGCGCCGGGGGCTGCACGAGCGGCTCCTCGGGCGGGTCGACGCCCGCACGCTCGAGGGCGTCCCGCGCGCCGAACGCCGGCTGCGCGTGCGCGAGGAGGCGCTCGCGGTTCTCCGCGAACAGGGCCACATCCTGCCGCAGGGCGCGCTCGCCAGGGTCGTGAATGAGGTTTCGGATGCGGTCGTCGGGCTAGGACCGATCGAGTTCCTGCTGAAGGACCCCGAGGTCACCGAGGTGATGGTGAACGGGCCCGACGACGTCTACGTGGAGCGGAAGGGGCGGATCGAGAAGGTGGGTGACCGTCTGTTTGAGGGGGAGGAGGCGGTCCTCCACGTGATCGAGCGGATCGTCGCACCGCTGGGTCTTCGGGTCGACGCAACGTCACCTTGGGTGGACGCGCGACTGCCGGACGGCTCTCGGGTGCAGACCAGATTTCTTGGAACCTGATTATCGCGGTGCCTCGGATGACGTTTCTGGGCGGGTCCGGGCTTGACACTTCGGGCGTCAGGCTCGGTTGTCGTACAGGGTTTCGGACATCGCTGGGATCGGCTGGCTGAAGTCGACGCCGCTGAAGTCCAGGACCGTCTCTTTGAACCACACATCGAAGGGCTCGGTCGACGCGGCGAACCTCTTGTTCGCCTCGGCGACGTTCTCCCCCTCTATCAGCACGATGCCCATGTCACCCATCGGCGTCTCATGGATCCAGACCGCCTCTCGGGTTACGCCTAGGGGACGCCGCGACGCGTCCATCTCAGAAG
>Ga0209519_10001215_pt1 | contig 11264 bp, 9 predicted proteins | sample Rifsed13ft1_FD_184005 | JGI IMG/M metagenome (GOLD analysis project Ga0209519, IMG submission 184005) | Soil microbial communities from Rifle, Colorado, USA - sediment 13ft 1 (version 2) | ecosystem: Environmental > Terrestrial > Deep subsurface > Rock core/Sediment | place: Rifle, Colorado...
AGACGTCGTCGCAGCAGCCGGCTCGGCGTCAGACGGAGGCACTGTCGTGCTGGAACAGGCAACGAGTCCCATCAAAGCGGCGATCGGCACGCCTGGCCACAACCAGCGGAGCATCGACAGATTCCTTTCTTTTGACGATCAGGTTACCGTCGCGGGCGGCCTTCTGCAACACTCACGAGGCCGTCGCCGACTCAACGTCAGTGTCCTGACCGGTCTCCCGTCAACATCGGGGACAACAGGCTACAGGAGCATCTCACCGCATGTCACAAGATCTTCGTGGGGTCCCCTGTCGACTGGATAGCTCCACACGGGCGTTGCGTTGTCTACTGGATCAGTTCGCGGGAGCACGTTCTGAAGACGGATCGAGAATCGAAATACGGCCATAGGGCTGCGAATGCACGAAGCTGATTGCGACAAGCATGGCACGGCGGTCTAACCGAGTAATCCCAGGTGGACCGCCGGATGCACGGAAGGGTCGTCCACACAGATTGCGGATTCGAATCAAGACGCTTCCCGCTCTCCGTTACGAAGGCTTCGATCTCTCCTCCTTTCAGGTCGGACACACGTACGAAGTGGAACAGCGACTCGCTGAGCTGCTCGTGACGATGGGCTATGCCGAGCGAGCGGTACCTTGATGTGACGGCGATCGAGCTGCCCTCGACGAAAAACGCCGACGAAGCGGCGAACCGCCCTCGCGAACGCGTTCCGCACACGTTCTGTCGTCTTTTGCCTTACCCAATGCGATATCTCTTTGCGAAGCGTCACCTTCCAGTGCTGGCCCACTTTGCGTCCTCGAATGTCATGTTGGCTTTCGATTACGACGGCACCCTCGCGCCCATCACCAACGAACCGAGTCGCGCGCGCCTCCGTGGCCGAACACGGCGTCTCCTGATCGCGGTGGCACGCCGGTACCCCTGCGTCGTGATCTCAGGTCGCCGCCGTGATGACGTGATGAAGCGTCTCAAAGGAATTCCGGTGGGACACGTGTTCGGAAACCATGGTCTCGAGCCGTGGGGCCAAGACACCGCATACGCAGAGCAAGTTCGCGAATGGGTAGACCACCTCGAACGTCGTTTGCTCTCGTTCTCAGGCTTGATAGTCGAAGACAAGACGTACTCGGTAGCGATCCACTATCGGTGCGTGCGGCAGAAGCGGCTCGTGGTGCAAGCGATCAACAACGCGGTTCTCGGCCTTCGCGGATCACGGACTATGGGCGGAAAGCAAGCGGTCAACCTCGTAGCGCGGGATGCTCCGAACAAGGGAATGGCGCTGGAGCGGGCGCGGCGACTCTTGGCATGCGACTGTGCCGTCTATGTGGGAGACGAGGAGACGGACGAAGATGCATTTAGGGGACCGGCTCCAGAGCGCCTGTTGTCGATTCGGATAGGTGCGGCGCGGACATCGGGCGCTCACTACCATCTCAAAAGCCAGGGCGAGATAGACTCGCTCCTGAGAATGCTAGTCCGGCTGCGGCCGCGTGAGTCTGCCGGATTCGATTGAATAGGGCCGCACGCGGTGGCCTCGCGTTGCGCTTGTCCCTCCAGCTGATGCAGTTCCGTGCGGTAGAAGCGTCTGCCCTTCGTCAGCGCGTCGAGCGAGCTCCTCATAGACGGTGGGAATCGTGTGCCTCTTGAGCACGCAGACGAGCAGGCGATGCGGCACCGATGAAAAGCCGCAATCGTGCGGAATGGTTCCCCTCACGAGGTCCGCGCAGGAAACATGGGCATGCACGAGCGGGTGCGGTGCTCGGATCGGCTGAAACCAGTGGACATCCCGCAAGTCGCTGAATCGGACCTCGGCGGTCTGCCATCCGTCCCATTCGCAGTGCACTCGGATCAGAGGGTTGTTCTCTCGTTGCATGGGTCGTCTCCCGTGCCGGTGGTGCCGCAAGTAGACCTCACCGAGGGCTCGTTCAGCCATCCGCTTGAGGGGGGATAATTCGCAGACTTGGGGATGGAGAATGCTCAGGTGTTTTCCGTCAGGAACTCGGACCTCCGCCGGATGGAACCCGTCTGAGCGCTGTCCCATGCTTGATGGTGGGATCGCCGCCCATCGTAATGGGTGGACTGGCTCCTGGGCGCTGATGATCGAGTCGCTCTCGCAGCCGTATATCGCGGCGGCCCGGGCCAAAGGTCTTTCCGAGACCGGTGTGGTTCTGAAGCATGCCCTGAAAAACTCTCTTATCCCCGTCATTACGCTCATCGGCCTTGACCTCGGTTCGTACCTGAACGGAGCGGTCCTTACCGAAACGATCTTCGGCTGGGACGGTCTCGGCCGCTACGCGCTTGACGGGATCCTCAAAAGAGATTACCCCGTCATCATGGGAGTGGTCCTGTTCGGCGCGGTGGTCTTCGTTTCCATGAACCTTCTCGTGGATCTTTCGTACCACGCTATCGACCCGCGCGTACGGTTGAAAAAGTAGAACTTTTTTCGAAGCGGATTGACCCTGATAATGCGATTCCCGATGTATGAAGAAAGGCGCGTGATTAAATCCTGTATCGTGCATCCTGCATCGTAACCGCTCAGGCGCACAGGCCGGCCGCGACCACGCCGTTGGCGTGGTGTAAGCGTGCACCGCGTTGCGGACCTATAACTTACAACCGGTAACTCATACCTGTTGATAGTTACTAGTCATCAGTTATAAGTTGGATTATCAGCAGGTTAATCGACAGAGCGAGCGGACGACCGGGGTGGTTACCCCGCATCATAAAAATCATGTTGAAGACTTTTTTTTATAAAGACCTTACCGCGTCCACGCCGGCCGCGATTGCTGCTCTGCTCATCGTGCTGCTCGTGCTCACCGCGATCATAGGGCCCTTTCTTGTGCCCTATGGGCCGCGCGACATGGACCTGGACAGTCTCAGACAGCCGCCGAGCGCAGCCCATCCTTTCGGCACGGACAGCAAAGGCAGGGACATCCTCTCGCGCATCGTCGCCGGCGCCCGGGTATCACTCACGGTCGGCATTGCCGCATCCGCGCTCTCTCTCTGCATCGGCATCGTTTTAGGACTTTGCGCCGGCTATTTCGGCGGAAAAGTTGATATATTTCTCTCACAAATGTTCGACATCTTCCTTGCCTTTCCGAGTCTTTTGCTTGCCATAGGCATCAGCGCGGTCATGCAGCCGGGACTCACCTCGGCAATGCTCGCCATCACGCTTGTTGGCTGGGCCGGCTTCGCCCGGCTCGTTCGCGGCGTTGCTCTCTCTCTCAAAGAGCAGACCTATGTCGAGGCATCCCGTGCGCTCGGCGCTTCATCCGCGAGAATTCTTTATAAACACATTCTTCCGAACGCACTCCCTCTTCTTCTCGTGGCCGGCAGTCTCCGCGTCGGCGGTTTCATCCTGCTCGAGGCCGCCCTATCGTTCCTCGGCCTCGGCGTGCAGCCCCCGACCCCCACGTGGGGCTCGATGATCAGTCTCAATCGCGCCTACATTGGTTCCGCTCCGTGGATGGTGATCTTCCCGGGCCTCGCGATCAGCGTGACCGTGATCAGTTTTAATGTGTTAGGCGACTTCTTGCGGGACAGGCTGGACCCGCGACTGCGCGTATAGAAACGGTTGAGAGAGGATTCGATGGACGAGGGCGGACCTATACGGCCAAAAAAATCGCTTGGTCAGCATTTTTTAAAAGAGCCGTATTATCTGAAAAAAATAGCTGAGGCTGCCCGGATCAATCCGGACGATCAGGTGCTCGAGATCGGCCCGGGACTCGGCCATCTCACGCGGGAACTCGCGGCCAGGGCAAAAAGGGTCATTGCTATCGAGTTTGACAAGCGGCTTATTCCCCGCCTTCGGGAACAATTTTCGGGAACGGCGAACAGAGAGATCGTCCATGCCGATGCGCTCGAGTATCAGTACGAGACCTTGCCCGGCAAATGGAAAGTCGTTGCCAATCTTCCCTACTATATTTCAACGCCCATCATACGGAAGCTTCTCCACGTCCGGGAAAAGTTTACATCGCTCACCCTCATGCTCCAGAAAGAAGTTGCGGGACGCATCGCCTCGCCGCCCGGCGGCAGGGAGTATGGCTATCTCTCGGTGCTGGTACAGTTCTATACCGAAGCGAGGATGGAATTCATCGTGCCTCCGGGCGCCTTCACGCCCCAGCCCGAGATCGAATCAGCAGTCATCACTCTCCGGGTCCGGGACGCGCCTGCTGTTGTGGTGCGGGACGAGCATTTCTTTTTTCTCCTCGTAAAGGCCGCCTTCTCCCAGCGCCGGAAGACACTCCGAAATGCCATCCGCCAACTCGGTATTCCGAAGGAACGGACAGACCAGGTCCTGTCCGCGACAGGCATTGACCTCGGCCGGCGGGCAGAGACCCTGAGCATTGGCGATTTTGGGGCGCTGGCTGATTTTTTGCAGGGTCAACATACTGTAAAAACAAGTTAATTAACTATAACTTAAAAAACTTGACAGAACAATAAAAATATGTTAAATTTAGTTCACATAAAGCCTTTCAATTTACGGGCCGGCCGGGTTCTCACGAAGGAACCGGGCTGGGCTGTAGATTACCCCCCCGAAAGCCCCGGTATTATATTTTAGGTATATACCGGGGCCCTTTCTTTTTTGTGGGCAAAGGGCATGGGGCACAGGATATGGAACGCGGATTTTACTGAACGCTCTTTGCGCCCTGCCCTCTGCTATCCGCCCTATGCGCCGTCATCCCCTTTTGCCTTGACATTTATGAGGCTTGGAATATAATACCGGAGCATTAAAAAAGGGAAAGAACATGCGGGATCGTATAATAAAAATTTTCGAAGAGAGCGCTCGCGTTAAGACCGCATTCGTCAGGGAAAACGCGGAAAAGATCGTAGATGTCGTCCGACTGATCGCGCAGGCGTTCCGCGAGGGGAAAAAAGTGATCCTCTTCGGAAACGGGGGCAGCGCCACCGACGCCTCGCATATTGCGGCTGAATTCGTGAACCGTTTTCTTATGGAGCGCCCGCCGCTCCCTGCGATCGCCCTGAACACCGATCCGGCCGTATTGACGAGCATCAGCAATGATTACGACTATTCTCAGGTGTTTTCGAAGCAGCTTGCCGCGCTCGGTCACGAAGGCGATATCGTGATCGCCATAAGCACGAGCGGCAACTCGCCCAATGTCCTCAAGGCGGTTGAGGTGGCGAAAAAGAACGGCATGAAGATCATCGCTATTACCGGAGGGTCCGGTGGAAAATTAGCACAGTCAGCCGATTATTCATTCATTGTCGCGACGAAGCATACCCCGAGGATACAGGAAACCCACATCACGCTCGGCCACACTATCTGCGAGATGGTGGATGAAGAACTCTTTGGCAGGCCTCACTGAGCCGACACCCCCGTCTCCATGAAAAAGATAGACATCTCTCACATAAAACGCTACTCCCTCAAGGATCGGCCGAGTAAGGTCAGGATCGATCATTTTTCCAAACCTCATCAGCCGGGGAGGAGTTTTAAAGATTTCTTTTCCGCCCTTCCGGACATCCTCGCGTCGAAAAACCTGAAGGAAGTTGCATCCGCCGTGGTCCAGGCTCGCAGAAACAAGAAGCCCGTCATGCTCGGGATGGGCGCCCACCCCATCAAAGTAGGGTTGAGCCCGGTGATCATAGACCTGATGGAACGGGGTATCATCACGAGCCTTTCGCTCAACGGCGCCGGGATCATCCATGATTTTGAACTTGCTTTTATCGGGCAGACATCAGAAGACGTGGACAAGGAGATCCTGAGCGGCGCTTTCGGCATGGCGGAAGAAACCGGCAGCATGCTAAATCAGGCTGTTCATGCTGCTGCGGAAAGCTCCGACGAAGACAAGGGGATCGGCAAGGCAGTCGGCAACATGATCAGCGCGGGCAGCTTCCCGTATAAGGACCGGAGTCTGCTCGCTGCCGGTGAGCGTCTGGGGATACCCGTGACGGTCCATATAGCACTGGGGACCGATATCATCCACATGCACCCGTCGTTCGACGGCCGGTCAACCGGCGCAGCCGCTCATAAGGATTTCCGAACGTTCTGCTCGCTGGTGTCCGATCTCGAGGGAGGCGTTTACATAAATCTCGGGTCAGCGGTGCTCCTGCCGGAAATTTTCCTCAAGGCCGTGACGCTCTGTCGAAACCTCGGATACCCGCTTCGGCACTTTACCACGGTCAACATGGATTTCATTCAGCACTATCGACCAAATGCGAACGTTGTACACCGCCCCACGAAGGAAGGCGGCAAGGGGTACGCGCTCACCGGCCACCACGAGATCATGTTTCCGCTCCTCGCAGCAGCAATTATAGAGTTGTCCGAGACATTATAGGCACTGTCAGCTCTTTATGAATAAATCAAAATAATATGTGTTCTGTCCTGGGCAGGTTGCTGTCTTCGTGAACTCTTCGCGAAGACAAGCTTGGAAAGAGTCTATATGAATATGACTATAAGTCTTCTGATCGGCTGTCTTGCCGGTTTACTTGGAGGCATGCGGCATCAGCGGGGGACATCATGATTCCCCATTTGTAAAAAAAAAGCACGGGCTATATTTATACCCCGTGCTTTTTTATGGATTAATGCCTCTTCATCTTGGGTCCGGAATTGCAGCCCTGCCCTGAGAAGCACCGGGCCGGGCGTGTTATTCGATCACCTTCGTCGCTTTTTTCAAAAAAGCCCGCGGTATATCGATGCTGCTCGCTCTTGCCGTCTTCATGTTAATAACAACCTCCAAGTCTTTCACGGATTCTATGGGAATGGATGAGGGCTTTGCACCCTTCAAAATTTTTACTGCCTTCTTTCCCGCCAGCTTACCTACTAAAAGCGGATCTGCATAGACCCCCAAGAGCACGCCTTTCGTTACGAGGTCATCGAGATGTGTTACGGTAATCACTTTCGCTTTGGCCGCTATGTCCACAATCTCAGCGGCTGTCTGCGACACAATGTTGCTGCCGGAAAAATATATCGCATCCACTCGCTGACAGACATCAGGTATGGTCAAACTCACCTCTTCTTTCCGGGACAAGTCGACCGGTACAATGGTGATTTGAGAATCAGCCTGTATTGCCAGAAACTCTTTTAACTGAGCCTCTGAGTTCTTCTCACCCGACGTGTACAGGACGGCTAATTTATTTACCGGCGCGAGCTGTTTGAGGTAACTCACCAGTTTCGACACTGGATATTTTGGGGTTGTCCCTGTAGTGTTGTTGCCTGAACTCTGCCAGGACTGGGCAATTTTTGCATCAACAGGGTCGTAGACAAAGTTTAAGATAACCGGCACGTCCTTGATCTCTTTAGCAACAGCAATCGCTGCGCTCGCGCCGATCGCTACGACCATATCCATCCCGCGTGAAGCAAATTTTTGCGCCAATTCCGACGCCTTTACTTTGTTTCCCTTCGCATTTTCTATCGTGAAATCAACCTGTGCTTCCGCAAAACCATCATTCTTGAGCTGTTCCATGAAGCCTCGGTTGGCCTCGGCATAGCGGCTCTCTTCACTCCAGATGAGTATCCCTATCTTGCTTTTGGCCATGGCCTCTGTCGCAAACACGGCGATAATGAAAACCAATGCAATAAAATAACCTTTTTTAACAATCAACATTGCTTTTTCTCCTTTCGTTTCGGATTTAAAAATTGTTTCGTTTGCTCAGCTAAGCGCCTTATCGCATTGCTTGACAGCAGATTTCCCATTTTATGCGATAGCGAACGGCGTTCCGCCATTTATGCGGATTTGTCATTTCTATCTATCGGGCAAATCCAGAAACACTCTAACAACAACGATGCATAAAAGTATACCTTAAGGGCCGTTACTGCGCAAGGACTTTTTCGCAAAGAGGATTTACTTTCCCGCCAACCTCATGTTATACTGTGATTACACTTGCAGACGAACAAAGTCTCTGGATAGCGAACTTATCATGACAACACTATGAGTTTTCTCATCGGTTTTTTAGCCGGTATGTTCGGAGGCCTCGTCGGACTCGGCGGCGGCGTCATCATAATCCTCTTCATGGTCGATATTTTGAAGATGGATCAAATCAAAGCTCATGGTACGAGTCTCGTAACCCTCGTCTTTACCGGCGTTGCGGGTACCGTTGCTTATGGGATGCAGGGCAGCGTCGATGTTACCGCTGCAATTCTGTTGGCTACAACAGCCACGGTGACCGCACGGGCGGGAGCTCGATATGCCCATGCATTACCTGAGTGGATGTTAAAAAAGTCCTTTGGCGGCTTTCTCCTCTTCGTGTCTCTCCTTTTGCTTCTCAAACCTTATCTTCCGCATGTTCATGGCATGGAATCGGGTTTGCCAAAAATCCTCGTATTGCTCTTAACCGGCGTTTTCACCGGTTTTCTCTCCGGTATGATGGGCGTCGGAGGCGGATCGATCATGGTTCCGGCTATGGTGCTGCTTGTTGGCTTTGAACAGCACCTGGCACAAGGCAGTTCGCTTTTTGCAATGGTACCGGCGGGCGCTGTCGGCGCGCATACACACTGGAAACTCGGGAATGTCAAAACAAATCTTTTGATGGGACTCATTCCCGGGATTCTGTTCGGTACTTATCTTGGCGGAACGCTGGCGCATGTACTTTCGGAAACCGTTTTACGGATCATTTTCGCAACTGTGCTGATCTGGACCGGGCTGCGATATCTTAAAAGCAAGATGCCTGAAAAAAATAGTACCTGCCGTAAAAATGAATAAATAGCTGCGTCGATCAACAAACTCTTTCTTTCCAAATACGCAAATTCTCTCCTTAAGTTGTCTCCTTAAGTAATAATAAAGACGTAATCCGACTCTTTCGCCCAAATTCTGGACAAATAATCTCTTGGAAACTTCTACCAGTGTATGAGACAAAATGCATTTTATTGCGCAACGTGGAAATATAGCGCGGATAATCAACAACTTCATTATTTATCGTGGTAGCAGGCATGTAAATTGCTTATTTGTCGACAAAGGTGCATTTTCTTCAAAAATATTTGCTCTCTGAAGCAGTTTCACGAGAGAAGTATTGATTGCTTATTTTGCACCGAAAAGGAGATTTAGAATGAAATCACAAAAGATTATCGGTATTGCAGCAAGCTTGCGCAACGCGCGTTGGGGCGCCGGCAATCGCAGCCTGATCGATCAACTGAAGCAAATAGACAAGCAGGAAGATCTCACAGCATATTTTGCACGCGAGTCGCAATTGCATATCGAGAACTACCTCGAGGCGGGCAGAAAAGAAGGGAAAAACTTTCTTGAAATATATGATAATCTAATGAAGAACCGCGGTGATTCGGGTTTGAGCAATTCCGAGGTATTACTCGCTGCGGCGTTGTGGGCTGCGCACAAAGAAGGCGCCGATATAGATCATTTGTCCCTTTCCGAACATTTTACTGCTACTGGTCAGCAACGCAATCCTGAAATCCTTCGCGCCAAATTGCTCGAGGCCGACGGCTTAATAATCTCGAGCCCGGTTTATTTTGGTGATCGCAGCAGCCCTGTGGAAAGCCTGATTGAATTCATCGCCGGTGATTCCGAGCTGAAATCGGCCATGCGCGGCAGTGTTTACGGCGGACTTTCAGTCGGATCAAAACGCAACGGCGGCCAGGAAACGACGCTGATGTATCAAATGTTCGATATGGTGAACCTGGGGTTGCTGGGCGTGGGTAACGACAGTGACTCGACTGCCCAATACGGAGGAACCGGTCAAGCGGGGGACGTAGGCACAGTGCATAAAGATGCATACGGCATTGATACGTCCATGGGAACCGGACGGCGTATTTCGCGGGTGTTGAAGCAGATACGGTCCGGACACAGGCTGCATGATAAGCCGAAAACTCTTTTCCTCATATTACATGACTCAGACAATATCGGGGCACGCGAGGTAGACCGACTTGTGGCACGGTTCAAGCCCGACATGCATTCAACCGTGGTCAATTTGACCGGTCAACGCATCAATCGCTGTATTGCCTGCGACATCTGCCCTACGCATATCGGCCGTGATGAGGAATATCGCTGCGCTATCAAGGCAGATAGTTTGCCGGAGCTTCACCAGAAGTTTCTCTATCATGACTTGATTGTTCCGGTCTATGTGTCATTGCACGGAACGACCACGGGTTCGAATTACCAGTCGTTCATCGAGCGCACCCGCTACTTGCGGCGTGCCGATTATATCTGGAACGACATCATGGTAGCGCCGCTTGTTCTTGAAGGACCGGGCGGTTATCGCTTGATACCAATGCGTATGCTGACATCCTTTGTGCGTCATCAGTCTATCATGGCAAAGCCAATGATCGGATACCTTCAGGACGGAGAAATAACCAACCAGCAATATATAGAAAGGGACTTTGAGAGTACTCTGCGTTTAGCAGCCGAAATGTCGGCTGGGCGGCTCGCGCTGAGCAAAGACACTGCGGCGCTGCGCCGGTATAATCAGATCGGCTATGTGCTTTCCGCCGATAAAGACGTTGAAGATGAAAAAATGCAGCGTCGCCGGGACGCAGGTGAAGCGCGTCAAGCTCGCGTTCTGCTGGAGGCAAAAAATCGTTTAGCTCCCCTGACCGGCGGCGGTGATTCTCATCACAGACCCCACAGAACGGCGGACCTGGCAAAGGACGCGAGTTCCTCGCCAATCCGGTCATCACCCAAGATAATCGACATCAGCCCGAGTCCTGACCGAAAACAGAAGAGTAACCGATAAATCACCTTGGATGTGAGGATGGTGATATGAGCGTTCTTTACTATCCTGATTGCGAATACCGCACCGCCATAACATCGACAAGCGATATACGGCCGAAAAACCGCAACATTGCATATCGCGGGCATGATATCCAGGTGCTCTCGCAACGATCAACGTATGAAGAGGTTTGCTATCTTTTGCTGTTCGGGACACTCCCGGACGCCGGGGAACTCCAGGACTTTTCAAATAACCTTGCAGAAAGCAGGGAGCTTCCGGCTGAATCAGGAGAAATATTCAAGCAGAGATCGCCGAAGGCGCACCTGATGGACGTCCTGCAGACCGCCATGGCGTTCCTGGGCATTGTTGACCCGGAGGCAAAGGACAATTCGAAAAAAGCGCTTCTGAGAAAAGCGGTAAGAACGATCGCAAAGCTGCCGACGGTAATCGCAGCGAGCTATCGGATATCGCAGCGCCAGGAGCCGATAAGCCCGATGCGACAGTTTGGTCACGCGCGAAATTTTCTTTACATGCTCTCAGGTTATGGCCCGGATGAGGATGCGGTAACCGCCCTTGACGCCGTGTTCATTCTGTATGCAGAACGCGAGTCTGGTGTCTCAAGCCTTGCGGCCCGGGTTGCCGCATCCTCGTTCACGGATTATC
>Ga0209519_10001218_pt1 | contig 11253 bp, 15 predicted proteins | sample Rifsed13ft1_FD_184005 | JGI IMG/M metagenome (GOLD analysis project Ga0209519, IMG submission 184005) | Soil microbial communities from Rifle, Colorado, USA - sediment 13ft 1 (version 2) | ecosystem: Environmental > Terrestrial > Deep subsurface > Rock core/Sediment | place: Rifle, Colorado...
CTTTATGGATGCTGAATGCAGCAACAGTTTCTGTCTGAGGAAACAGGAACTCCTTAAATGAATTTATAGGAATAATATAGTCAAAGACTATTTCCTCAAGCTTTGAAACAGGTGCATAAACCACCTGCCGCGCAGCAAGATTAGGCGCAACAAAGATACTGCCTTCGCCTGTTAGGGCGTTAATGAGTTTGCCAATATTTTCTTTTTTTAAAAGTTTATTCGCCATTTTTAAATCACCTTTATTCTGACAGCGCAGTCAAAAGCTCCAGATGTAAACTTTTCGAATGTTTAATCCAGTTCACGCTCAAAAATGCCCCAGATGCGAGGAAGGACAAGGGATTAAACCGCAGCATACTTTTTAGGTATGTGAGGATTTAAGCCCGCAGTCCTGACAAAGCAGATGGGCGTTTTTCAGCGTGAGCTACTTTATAAAATCTTCAGTATCCTCCATATTAAATATAATCATCGGCGGATGAACCTTTTCATCATATCCTGCTCTATGTCCAAAGGCATCTTTTACAACAAGTGCAAGTTTCTGGTTCACAAGATTTAACGGAATATTTACAGGACATGCCCTTTCGCACTCTCCGCAAAATGTGCACCTGCCTGCCAGGTCCATAGCCCGCTTTAAATTCCATGCAAGATTTCCGCGTGGATGAGCAGATGTCTCAATCCATTGCGGCATATTCTTCTCAGCAATACACCTCTCACAGTAGCACAGAGGACAAATCTGCCTGCACGCATAACACTTTATGCATCGGTTAAAATGCTCTATCCAAAAACCCCATCTTTCTTCACCTGACTTTTTATCCAAATCTCTAATCTTGTCAAACACCATACCTGCTGGCGTATCCGGCGGTGTAAAATTGACCTCCTCGCCAATAATAATATCTGCAATATGCGGATTCCTTACATCGCAGTTATGGCACTTAGTCGGCATAATGTCTGCGGGGACAGATTTGAAATCTGTCCCCGATTTCCACAACTCCTGCCTATACACAACTCCGTTACAACTCATGCCGAGGATTACCACATCCTCCCGCTTTAACTGGCTCTCTGAAATAAGCACAGCAATAGTCTTTATATCGCACCCCTTTGCAACTATTGCAGGCTTGCCCAAAGCCTTTATATCAGCAAATTTTCTTGTAAGATAAAGTGAAAGGTTGTTGACGCAAAGGGGATTAAAAACAAGTTTATCAACATCCTCCGGCTTTGTTATGAAAACAGGTGTTGTATGGGTCTTTCTTTTATTCCACCCGTATCCGATAACAACCTTCACATCTCCTTTTTCAAGGAGTTCTTTTGCTTTTTGTCGTAATTGGTTTTCCATAAAACCTCAAGATACTTTTGCGGTATCTGTCGTTCTTAAAACCCCTTGCAACATCCAACCCGCAAAGATGCCTACCAAACCAAATGGAATTGCAATGGGACTCACTAAAACTAACCACCAAATAGAATTAGATAACAATCTCATGCCAAATCCTGAAATAGCCAGTATTACCACCATATCAATTAAACTCAGAACAAGGGACTTATTAAAAAACCCCACAGCTATAAATACAAGAAAGGGCACTATAAGAATCAACAACCCATTGGGTTTTACCACATAAATCCACACCACATTTACAAGACTATACCAACAACAATAAATACATGATAGAAAATCTGACCATAACTTTTTATCACTTTTATCTCACTAATACCTATCACCTATTGCCTATCGCCTAAACTTTTATACTCCACAAACGGTCCCAGTTTTTTAACTTCATCCGTAATATTGTTTACCAAATCCACCCATTTAATTGCCTCTGATGCAGAAACCCATGAGAAGTGGAGCCTCTGACTGTCTATACCCACAAAATCCATAAGGTTTTTAAACGCAATCCATCTTCTTCTTGCATGATAATTTCCTGTTGTATAATGGCAGTCTCCCGGATGACAGCCGGAAACAAGGACTCCGTCAGCACCCTTTTCAAATGCCTTGATAATAAAGAGCGGGTCAATGCGTCCTGTGCAAGGGAGTTTGATAATGCGCACATTTGGCTTATACTCCATCCTGCTCGTGCCTGCTAAATCCGCACCCGCATAGGTGCACCAGTTGCAGACAAAGGCAACGATTTTCGGTTCAAAACCGCCTGTTTGTTCGTGTTGTGTGTGAGATGACATTAGTTCTATCCTTATTTATTTGTCATGGCGAGCAAAGCGAAGCAATCCTTGCTTTTTTAAGATTGCTTCGGACTAAAGTCCTCGCAATGACAACTTTAAATCAATCTGTAATGTTACGGCAAAATCCGATCGATTCTTCACGCTTCACGCTCAAGAATGCCACAGATGCTTTGTTGGCAACAACCTTTGCAAATGCAAGGTTTGAGCCAAAGACAAGGAAAAGGTGGCTGGACAAAACGGAGCATACTCTTTTATGTATGTGAGTATTTGGACAGCCATCTTTGACACAGTATTTGGCCAAAGATTGCGTTTGCATTAAAACGCCGCCAATGCCGCATAAACCTGTTCGTCTGTGTAACCGCGCAAATCAATTGATTTGCTCCTACACGCTGCAACACAAACCCCGCACCCCTGACACACCCCCTCGTTCACCTTTGCCAGCATCTTCAAAACAATGCCCTGCCTGTTTTTAACAGCATCTTCCTCAATTGCAGAATACGGGCATGCAACAAGGCAGTCCCAACATCCGTTGCAGGTTGTCCGGTTGACATTTGCAGTTATCGGCTCCCTTGCCATCTGGTCATTGGAAAAGAGCGCCAGAACCTTGCTTGCAGCAGCGCTTCCCATTGAAACTGACTCGGGAATATCCATTGGCCCAACGCATGTGCCAGCAAGGAAAATCCCTGCTGTAACAGTCTCTACTGGCTTTAGTTTCGGATGATACTCGTTATAAAATTTATATTTGTCGTAGCCAATACCGAGTTTCTGCGCCATAGTATCCGCGCCTTCCCTTGATACTATTGCTGTTGCCAGAACAACCATGTCCGCCTCTATCTCAACCTGATTTCCAGAAAGCGTATCAGCGCCCTGAACAATCACCTTTCCGTCTCTCTCGTAAACCCTTGAAACACGGCCTCTTAAATACATGGCGCCGTCATGCTCAATCGCCCTTCGGACAAACTCTTCATACCGTTTTCCACCTGCCCTTATGTCCATGTAAAACACATACGATTGCCCATCATGCACCTTGTGCTTATATAGCATGGTATGTTTTGCAGTATACATGCAGCATATCTTTGAACAGTATGAAACGCCCTTTTTCTCATCCCTTGAACCAACGCACTGGATAAACACAACATTCTTTGGCGTCTTGCCATCTGACGGTCTTCTGATTTCTCCGCCTGTTGGACCGGATGCAGATGCTAATCTCTCAAACTGGAGCCCGCTTATAACATCCTTGATTTTTCCATAGCCGTATTCGCCGAACCTCTCATTGGGCATGAGTTGATAGCCTGTTGCAACAATGATTGCGCCGATATCTTCTGTAATAACCGTATCCTGTTGTTTAAAGTCTATACATTTTGGCCCGCACACAATCGCACAGGCGCCGCATTTGTCCTTTTGAATCTTCGGGCAATTAGCCGCATCAATAACAGGGATATTCGGCACAGCCTGCGGAAAAGGCGTATAAATCACCTTTCTCTGTGCCATGCCCATCTCAAATTCACTCTTTGCCTTGAACGGACATTTCTCTATGCAAAGACCACAGCCATTGCACAAATCCTCATTTACATACCTTGCCTTTTTTCTTATTCGGACAGTAAAATTGCCGATGTATCCGTCAACCTTTTCAACCTCGCTCCATGTATGAATAGTTATATTTTCATTAAGTGATGCCTCAACCATCTTTGGCGTCATAATGCACTGGGAGCAGTCCATTGTCGGAAATGTCTCGGACAGTTTTGCCATATTGCCGCCGATAGACGGCTCTCTTTCAACAAGGATTACCTCTCTTCCGCCTTCTGCAATATCAAGCGCAGCCTGAATCCCAGCAATGCCGCCACCAATGACAAGGGCCTTCTTTTTTATGGGTATCTTGATTTTTGAGAGGGATTTATTTTTCTTAAGCCTCTCAATGGTCATTCTTGTTAAGTCAATGCTTTTGGCTGTGCCTGCCGCCTTTGTCGGGTCATGGTGAACCCACGAACACTGCTCGCGGATATTTGTAATCTCGCATTTATAAGGGTTTAGCCCTGCTGACTCGCAAGCCTTTCTAAACGTCTTTTCGTGCATATGCGGAGAGCAAGCAGACACAATAACACCGTCAAGTTTATGCTCCTTTACAATCTCTTTCAGATTATCCTGACCCGGCGCGGAACACATGAATTTGTAGTCACCGGTGTAGACTACGCCCGGTATCTTTGCCATCTCATCTGCGACCTTTTTTGTGTCAACAGTGGATGCTATGTTTGTCCCGCACTGACAGACGAAGACGCCTATTCGCGGCATATCAAATCCCCTTTTATTTCACGCTGAAAAACACCCATCTGCTGTGTTGCCATCGTCGCTGCGCTGCTCACATACCTATAAAAGTATGCTCCGCTACTCGCTCCTCGGCGCCTTGCATCTGGGATATTTTTGAGCGTGAACTCTAATACAGCCATCTTTACCTATCAATTAGCAACAAATTAGAAATCTGTTACTACGCAGCCTTATAAACAACAACGCCTTTTTCTACTATCTCGCCGCCAATCTCAAAATAATCAGCCTTTTCCAATTCTTTTTCCGTAAAACCAATGGGATCAATATCAACAAAACATTTTATCCGCCTTGAATAATCAGACAGAAACATAATCCTCTTTATATCATCCATCTTTTTAAACTTCTCAGAAACAACAGCAATATCTATATCGCTGGACTTTGTAGGTTTCCCATAGGCATAAGAGCCGAATAGGATAATCTTCTCTACAGGAATCCTGCTTTGAAGCTCCTTTACATAATTCAGCACTATATTTTTAATTTCAGCTTTTTTGTAAACCATCTGACATATCATCCTATTAACTCAGGCTATAAGCCTTGCAATATCTCTATAAGTTACAACTATTGTAAGGATAACAAATAGGGTTATTCCAAAAATATTCACTATCTGATAAAATTTCAAATCTAAAGGCTTCCTTCTAACAGCTTCAATGAGAAGCATAAACAACTGCCCGCCATCAAGGGCAGGAAATGGGATAAGGTTCATTATCCCAAGGCTCATACTGAGCACACCTGTAAAATATACGAGATTCAAAATGCCCTTGCTTGCGGCCTGACCCGCTATGGATGCTATGCCCACTGGGCCTGACAATCCTTCCATAGAGCCGCTGCCTGAAAAAACATTAAAGATAAAGCCAACTGTTCCTGAAAATATCAGCCACATAGTTTCCATGCTTAACAATATTGAATCCAAAAGAGAAAGATGTTTTCCCAAAACAAATACTGCGGCAAAAACTAAAAAGGCAAAGAAAATGTTAAATACAGAGCCTGCTGACATAATGAAAGCCCGATTAAGATACGATGCCTCAAATAGTTCCTTTGCATCTTCATATCCATCTTTTGAAAAACTAACAAACCCGCCGAGGGGAAGCAGCCGCAATGTAAATTCTGTTTCTTTATGTTTAAAAAGTGTAATTATTTTCGTACTGAAAGGAAATCCTATAGAGAATTCGTAAACCTTTACACCTACCCTTCTTGCAGCAATAAAATGCCCCAATTCATGGATAAGAACGACTATGGTAAAAACTGTGATGAATGCTATTATAGAAATCATATTTCAAATCCCCTTTCCTTTTAAAAGCGCCCTTATATCAAATATATTCTTATCAAGCCCAAGACTCTCTTCATTCTGCCCCAGTGCCAAACCTAATAACTGTGTAAAATACAGGATTGGCATTTGCGTACCTTCAGCGCTGTCCTTCAGTCTTTTCTGGCTCTTTTCAAGGTTATACTGACAGAGGGGGCAACTGGTTACAATTACTTCAGCGCCTTTGTTTTTCGCTGAACTCAATACATTGCCGGAAAGTTTTGCAACAACATCCTCATTACCCATTGCCAGATGCGCACCGCAGCACTCTATCTTATTTGGAAATTCCACAGGTTCGCAGCCGAGGGCTTTTAGTAAATTTTCAAATATAGTCGGCGCCTCTGTATTGTCTATGCCCATATCTTCAAAAGGTCTGAGCAACATACACCCGTAATATGCGCCTGCCTTAACCCCTTTTAACGGCCTTTTAACAGCACTCTTAACATTTTCAAAACCTATCTTATCCCTTAAAACCTCAAGGAAGTGAATAACATTCAAGCTGCCGTCATACTCTTCCTCAATAAAATTATTTATCACACCACGCTTTTCTTTATCATCCCGTACAACCTTGTTGGTGCGTTTCAAAACATTGTAGCAGACAGAACACAGTGTTGTTACCGTATCCCCTTCCTTTCTTGCATTGACCAGAACCTTTGTCGGAGCAGTCAAGCCCATAACATTATCAGGTGTCAAAGGAAATGTTGCGCCGCAGCAGTTCCACTGGTTGAGTTCTTTAAGTTCAAAGCCTAATAGAACAGCGGACTCTCTTGCCGAGGTGTCAAAACCTTTGGCAACGGTATTTAGGGTGCAGCCGGGATAGTAGGGTATCTTCATAAATATCGTTATCCGTGACCGTTAACCGTGACCGTAAAAGAATTGGTTAACTCAACGATTTGAATAATTTTTGTAACATCTGTAAAACTCTATGATAGCCATCTCTTAAATCACTGTATTTTTCCTCATCTAAGTATCCTAAATCTTTTGCTAATAATAATTGATAATGCACTTCACCGGCAGACCCTTTTGCGATACCGACAAAATGTTTATATTCAGCGCTTGTGTTTCTATTGCTTCCCTCCGCCAAGTTAGATGGAACACTTGAAGCCGCTCTTCTCATCTGAGAAACCAAGCCATAAACTTCTTCTTTAGGAAATTCTTTTGTAATCTTATAAATCTCAACCGTCAGCTCGTGTGCTAATTTAAAAACATCCAATTCTTCTACACTGTTTATTTTATTCATACGGTCACGGACACGGCTAACGGTCACGGCATTTAACTAACAAACTTTCTGAACCCGCAGACAATAGCCTGCTGCGGGGCGTTTTTCATAAACGGGAATGGTATTTTCTTAATCTGCGCGTGGTCATCGCCTTTTCTAAGGGTAATCTGCCTCAATGCCTCAAGTATCTTTGCAGCGCTTACGCCTTTTGGGCATCTGCAGTAGCATTGGAGACATCCGACGCAGAGCCATGGAGAGTTTGCATTTTTTACCGCATCTTCCTGTCCCAACTGGAGAAGCCTTATCATCTCCCTTGGCCCGAAATCCATTGCAAATGATACAGGACATCCGCCTGTGCAGTTTCCGCACTGGTAGCAGTTTGCAAGCTCCTCGCCGCTTATTCTTTCAACGAGTTTGACAAATTCGCTTTGCAGATTTTCTTTACTCAATTTTATTTGCATAATTTTTACCCTATAGCCTTTAGCCCATAGCCTATCGCCTGTATCTTTCCACACCTATCTTAAATAAATCATTCCCATAAATATCATTTACAACTATCGCCGGAAAATCTTTTACCTCAAGCCTTCTTATCGCCTCTGGCCCTAAATCTTCATACGCAACAATATCTGCCTTTTTGATAGTCTTTGCAATGAGCGCCGCTGCGCCGCCTACTGCCGCGAGATAAACTGCCTTGTGCTTCTTCATTGCATCTATCACTTCCTGCGACCTCTGCCCCTTGCCAATCGTTCCTTTGAGACCAAGTTCCAAAAACCTTGGCGTATAAGCATCCATTCTTCCACTTGTTGTTGGCCCTGCAGAACCAATAATTTGTCCGGGCTTTGGAGGTGTGGGGCCCACATAGTAGATTATTTGCCCTTTTACATCAAAGGGCAGTTTCTCTCCTTTATCCAGAAGTTCAACAAGCCTCTTATGCGCCGCATCCCTTGCTGTATAAAGGACGCCTGTTATAAGGACTTTATCCCCAGCCCTGAGCCTTTCCACATCTGCATCAGAGAGTGGTGGGGTTATTTTGATTGGTTTAGTCATATCACCACTTCCTTATGCCTTGCCGCATGACACTGAATGTTTACTGCTACCGGAAGGCTTGCTATGTGGCATGGCGCTGTCCTAATATGAACAGCCACTGCTGTTGTCCTTCCACCAAAACCCATGGGCCCTATGCCGAGATTGTTTATCTTCTCCAGCAATTCCCTTTCCAATCCATCCAACTCTTTATCAGGATTGGGGGTTCCTATCTCCCTTAAAAGCGCCTCTTTTGCAAGGATTGCACTCTTCTCAAAATTCCCGCCTATGCCAATACCCAGAATAATCGGCGGGCAAGGATTTCCTCCCGCTTCTTTGACGACATTTATTACAAAATCTTTTATAGCCGGCAATCCTTGGGACGGCTTCAACATCACAAGCCTGCTCATATTCTCGCTTCCCGCGCCCTTGGGCGCTATCGTTATCTTAAGCCTGTCACCTTCAACAATATTCATGTGAAGAACAGCAGGCGTGTTATCACCTGTATTTTTCCTTGTAAGGGGATGACAGACAGACTTCCTAAGATAGCCGTCTTTGTAACCCTGCCTTACACCCTCATTTATTGCATCTTCCAAAGAACCATCTATTACGGCATTGCGGCCTATTTCAACAAAAAATACCGCTATGCCTGTATCCTGGCACATGGGCGCATCTTCTTTTAGTGCAATCTCAGCGTTTTCAATAATCTGGTCAAGCACCTCTTTACCAAGAGGAGACTCCTCTCTTCCTCTAAACTCCTTTAAAACAAATACAACATCATTGCCCAGATCACAGGCAGCCCTGATGCAGAGTTCTTTGACCTTTGAGGTTATTTCTGATGTTGAAATATGACGCATGAAATAGGCTTAAGGCTGATGGCTTAAGGCTGAAGAAAAAATCAAAAAAACAGCAGATATGCTGTATCATTCTTTCCTTCAGCCTTCAGCCTGTTTTTCTTCAGCCTAATTTTATCTCCTCAACCAACTTCCTAATCGCAGCAACCGAATTGTCAAATTGAGCCTTTTCCTCTTTGTTGAGTTCAATCTCTATTATATCTTCGACGCCATTAGCGCCAAGTTTAACAGGCACTCCGATAAATATGCCGTTTACACCATACTTGCCGTTGCAATAGGCTGCGCAGGGGATTATCCTTTTCTTATCCCTTATTATGGCCTCTGTCATCTCTATGACAGCAGCAGATGGGGCATAAAACGCGCTCCCTGTCTTCAATAAACCGACTATCTCTCCCCCTGCCTTCTTTGTCCTCTCCATAATGGCATCAATCCGATCTTTTTTAAGTAGCTGGGGCAGTGGAATACCTGCTACGCTGCAATATCTCGGAAGCGGCACCATCTCGTCTGCATGACCACCAATTACCATCGCATGAACATCCTCAACAGACACATTAAGTTCCATGGCAATAAATGCCTTTAGTCTTGCTGCATCAAGCGCGCCTGAAAGGCCGATAACCCTGTTCGGAGGGAAACCGCTTACCTTCCACGCCACATAGACCATTACATCCAGCGGATTGGTAACAACTAATATAATTGCATTGGGCGAATATTTGGCAATCTGCTCAACAACGCTTTTTACAATACCGGTATTGGTATTTATCAGGTCGCTTCTGCTCATTCCGGGCTTACGAGCTATGCCTGCAGTGATAATCACAACATCTGAGTTGGCAGTATCCTTATAATCGTTAGTCCCCAGAACCCTTGCGTCAAAACCCTCAATGGGCGCTGCCTCTGCAAGGTCAAGCCCTTTACCCTGAGGCACGCCTTCAATGACATCAATCAAGACGATATCGCCAAGTTCTTTTATCCCAGCCCAAACAGCTGCATGGGCTCCCACATTTCCTGCGCCAACGATGGTTATCTTTTTACGGGCCATGTCACCTCCTCGTTTTTTTGCTATTATACCCCAGGACACCACTGAAATGCCTGCCCAAATACCAAAATGACATATTGTATACTGTATACAGAAACACCGTTAGTGTCAAGGAGAAAAAACTTGCCTTGACAAAGGGGAATGGATTGCCTAAACTTATATCCTCTGCAATTTCAGCATGATTGAATTTAAATGAAAAAACCCATAGGTATATTTGATTCCGGCATAGGCGGGCTTACTGTTCTGAAAGAGATAATGAATGCCATGCCGGAAGAGGATACCATCTATCTCGGCGACACTGCAAGGGTGCCTTACGGCACGAAATCTGCTGAAACAGTTACAAGATATTCCTTTGAAAACGCGAGATTCCTTCTGAAATTCAATATAAAGCTCCTTGTGGTTGCCTGCAATACTGCTTCGGCATACTGCCTGCCCAGCCTGCAACAGGAACTGCCAATACCAGTAGTTGGGGTAATAGAACCTGGCGCAAGAAGGGCGGTTGAGGTAACCAAGACCAAAAAGATAGGCGTAATAGGCACTGAAGGTACTATAAAAAGCGGGGCATATTTTGATGCCATAAAAACCATTGACCAGTCTGTTGCTGTATTCACACAGCCATGCCCTCTGTTTGTACCCCTTGCAGAAGAAGGCTGGACAAACAACCAGGTGGCACGGTTGACTGCCCAGGCATATCTGCAGGAGATGAAGAAGAACTGGATAGATGTGCTGGTCCTCGGCTGCACCCATTACCCTTTGTTAAAGGAGGTAATCAGGGAGGTCATGGGCGAGGATGTGGCCCTTATAGATTCAGGCCATGAAACTGCTGCAGAGGTTTTCAGATGTCTTCTGGAAAAAAAGCTCATGATGCCCATATCATCTACGCCGAGATCCAACAGGTTTTTTGTTACAGACTCGCCTGAGCGGTTTAAGCAGGTGGGCAGCAAGTTCATGGGTAATAATCTCAATAATGTGGAGCTTGTAAAAACAGGAGGCTAACCATCCACAAGGTTATAGGTTTATCTTGTCTTTTTACTCTTAGACTCTTGAACCTTTAGACTGTATTACTATCATGGCTAAAAAAAAAGTAAATTCTAATCCAGGGAAACAAAAATCCGTAAAAAAAGGAACCAGCGGCAAGGGCTCTATCCTGACAATATTCATTGTTGCCCTCCTTACGGTAGCCTTTGGAATTTATCTCCTTGCAAAATACGGTGAAAAGCTCCCCACTTCGCTTATTCCCAAAAGGATACCAAAGATAGAAACAAAAACAGTAAATCTCTATTTTTCAGATGACGATGACCTTGCATTAAAAATAGAAAAAAGGGCAATAGCT